>Ga0315910_10000580_pt1 | contig 36058 bp, 23 predicted proteins | sample EdamamesoilMG_FD_204470 | JGI IMG/M metagenome (GOLD analysis project Ga0315910, IMG submission 204470) | Garden soil microbial communities collected in Santa Monica, California, United States - Edamame soil | ecosystem: Environmental > Terrestrial > Soil > Garden | place: USA: California...
GCTGACCGGTGAAAGGATCGACGCCGCGCGTGGCGACCGCGCCCGCGACCGGGCGGCCGGTGTGCTGGTCGAGCACCACCCAGCTCTGCCGCCAACCGCGCTCGAGCTCCAGGATCGCATGCCCGTCGAGCGTGGGCAGCTGGGCGACCGAGGAGAGGTCCAGCTCGCGGCGCACGAAGCCGCGCTTCTCGACGATCAGCTGCGCGCTCGGCAAGCGGCCGCCGCTGGGCACGAAGACCACACCATCCTCGTTCGTGCCCAGGTGCAGCGCCGAGCCGGCCAGCGCGCTGACCACGCCGCCGACGCGCTCCGCCGCGCTGTCGCGGAACACGGCGACCGCCGCTCCGCCCAGGGGCAGGCCGCTGCCGCGTTCGACCACGCGCAGCGCGGCGTAGCCCAGACGCGGCGCATCGCTGAGCACGAAGTCGGCGTCGCGCGTGCCGAAGGGCGCATCGACCAGCTCGGGCTCGATGCACGGGCCGTCGAAGGGCGTGCGCAGGCGCACGCGCAGGCGCTCGCACGGCGCGCGGTGGTAGCGGTAGCGGCCCTCGACGTCGGTCGGCACGCGCGCCTCCTCGCGCCCGTCGACGCAGATGGACACCGCAAGCCAGGTCACCGGCCGGCCGTCGAGCGTGCGCACGCTGCCGGAGATCGCCAGCGGCAGTTCGCTCGGCGGCAGCTCCAGCCGCACGTCGGCAAGCTGGCAGCTTCCCAGCAGGAATTCCGAGCGCGCGGCGCTGCCGGTCGAAGGATCCTGCGCGCTGGCCGCGTAGCGACCGGGCTCCAAGGGCTTGAACTTCGCCGCACCCTGCAGGTCGGTCGAGCGCCCGCTGCTGGCGAAGGGCGGGTCGAGCCGCTCCAGCCGCGCCATCGCGCCCGGCAAGGGCGCTCCATCGGAGGTGGAGATGCGCAGGATCGCGCCCGCGGTCGTGGTCAGCACCAGCTGCACGCGCGTGCTCGAGAGCGGCGGCGGCAGCTCGATTTGTTCGGTGAAGCGATCATCGCCCACCCGCGCCTTGATCCGCATGCGGCCGCCGACCGAGGCCGGATCGTGCAGCACGTGCATCGCCATGCCCTTGGAGTCGGTGGTCACCGAGCGCGTGTTCCCGTCGCGCGTCGAGAAGGCGATCGCAGGGCTCTCGAAGTCGAACTGCACGTGGGCGCCGGCGACCGGCTGCTCGTGCTCGTCGAGCACCAGCGCCTCGATGGCCGCCCAGATGCCGAAGACTTGCACTTCGAGCCAGCCGCTCGCATCGGCGACCTGGGCCGCAGTCCACTGCGGCGGCGCGGCCCAGCGCTGCGCGCCGTTGCTCGCACGCACCCGGATCGTGAAGCCGGTTGCGCCAAGGGCCGCGGGGACAGGGCAGAAGCCCTGCGCGTCGCTGTTGCCGGAGAATGCGGCGGCTGCGCCCTGCTCCTCGCTCCGGCCCTCAGGCGAGAGCGCGTACAGCTCTACCTTCAGATCCGCCGCCGGCAGGCCCGAGGATCCGGCGAGGAAGCGCAGCCGCGGCCCGGCGCCGTTCTCGGCCGCCCTGGCCTCGGGTTGCGCCGCGGCGACCTGAGCACGCTCCGCAGCGGCTTCGAGGCCCGCCTCCGCGATCCCTTCGACGCTCGCCGCGCCCGGCACGGGCGCACCCGCTGCTGCCGGCTCGGCGACGCGCAGCTCGGCCGTCGGCGAAGGCGACCAGGACCAGAACAGGCCCAGGCCCGCGCCCAGGATCGCGATCAGGCACAGCGCGAGTAGCGCGCGCTGCTTGGGGGGTGCGCTGGGCATGAAGGCGTCTCGACGCGCGGCGGAGGTGGACAACGAGCAATGTCCGCCGCGCATCCGAATCTGGCAAGCCGATGGCGAATTCAGCGCGGCTGTGCACGGGCGGCGCGGGTCCAGGCCTGGACCAGCAGCTCGGCCGACGACTGCCAGGAGAAGCGCGCGGCCGCCGCCGCGTCGGCCTCCAGCTCGGCCTGCCCGCGGCCCAGGGCGGCGTGGATCGCGCGCGCGCACTCGGCCGGATCGTCGGGCGCGAAGTTCGGCGCGCGCGGCCCGGCAACCTCCAAGAGCGCGGGGGTGCGGCTGACCGCCAGCGGCACGCCGGCGCGCTGCGCCTCCAGGGCGGCGATGCCGAAGCCCTCCAGGTGCGAGGGCAGGACCACGCAAGCGCTCTCGGCGTAGAGCTGCGCCAGGCGCGTCTCCTCGAAGCCGCCCAGGAACTCGATGCGTCCCTCCACGCCCAGCTCGGTTGCCAGCTCTCGCAGCCTCTCGGCCTCGCCCTGCTTGGACTCGCCCGCCAGGAGCAGCGCGGGCAGGCTGGGATCGAGCGCGAGCGTGCGCAGCAGGAGCTCCAGGTTCTTGCGCCGTTCGAGGTGGCCGACGTGCAGGATTCGCGCGCCTTCTCGCGGCTGGCGCGGCAGCGGCGAAAAGTGGTCGCCGGCGTTGGGCACGACGCACAGGCGCGCGGGATCGAGCTGGAAGCGCTCGAGCAGCTGCGCGCGCACGTGCTCGCTGACGGCGATCACGCACGCCGCGCGCTCGACCGCCATGCCGATGATCTTGCGCGCGAACAGGCGCCGCGACATCGGCGTGTGCGCGAGCTCGAGCGCGCGCAGGTCGTGGATCGTCAAACTGTAGGCGAGCGGCAGCCCGCGTGGCACCGGCAAGTGCGCGGTGTGCACCAGATCGAAAGGCCGCCCGGCCTCGCGCTCCTGCTCCAAGGCTCTGCGCAGCGCGCGGCCTTCCAGCGTCGCGCGCGCGAGCACCGGATGCGCGGGGACCGAGGAGCTCAGTCGCATCACGCTCGCGGGCAATTCGAAGGGCGCGCGGCTCGAGCCCTCCAGGATCGCCAGCGATCCGCCCTGCGATTCGAGCAGGGCCGCTGCGCGCGGCAGCAGTTGTGCGTTGTGCCGGCGCACGCCGCCCATCGGTTGCGCGAGCACCACGGCGCTGAGCAGCACGCGCACGCTCATGCGCACTCCCGCCAGATCTCGGCGATGCGCGCCGCGCAGCGCGACCAGGAACGCTCGGCGGCCAGGGCGCGCCTGGCGCCCGCGCGCGAGCCGTCGCGCACAGCGAGCTCGATCCCGTCGGCGACCGATGCGGGGTCGCTCGCGTCCACCTCGATCCCCAGCCCCGCGGCCACCTCGGATTGCGCGCTGTGCTTGGGCACGAGGACGCAGGTGCCCGCGGCGAAGGCCTCGAGCACGGGCAGGCCAAAACCCTCGCTGCGCGAGAGCACCGACACGCCCTGCGCGAGGTGCAGCAGCGCGATCAAGCTCGCATCGTCGACGGCGCCGACCCAGCGCACGTCGGCTTCCAGGCCCAGCTCGCGCGCCAAGCGGCGATCCGCTTGCGCCTGCGAGCCGATGGCCCCGCTGACCGCGAGCGTCAGCGCGGGCGCGCCGCGCCGGCGCAGCTCGTGCAGGCCGTGCAGCAGCGCCGCGAGGTTTTTCTTGGCGCGCACGGCGCCGATCGCCAGGAGCAGCGGCCGCGATTCGTCGACTTCCAGCCCCAGCAGCGCGCGCGCGCGCTCCAGGGCTTCGCTCGCAGGCCGCGCGCCAAAGCGCGCCGCGTCGACTCCCCAGGCGCAGACGCGCACGCGATCGGGGCGCGCGAGCTGGCGCGCGACCCACGCGCTGCCGCAGACGACGCGGTCGGCCCGGCGGCTGGCCGGCCCGGCCCAGAATCGATGCGCGAGACCGGCGTTTTCGCGCACGCCCTGCAACCAGGGCAGCTCGTGGAGGGTCTGCACGCGCTTGCCCGGCCCGAGCAGGGCGAAGGCGGACACGAAGGAGTGCAGTCCGAGCAGCTCGCGCTCGCGCACCAGGTGCGGCAGGCGCAGCTGGCGCCAGACGCGCAGGTTCTCATTGGGCGCTGGGCACAGGGGCACCGCGGTGATGCCCGGCGTGCGCTCGAGCGCCTCGATGGCGGCGCTGACCAGGCGCACGATGCCGGGCGGGTGCGGGCGCACCAGAGCCGAGGTGTCGAAGCCGATCCTCATCGGTCGAGGCTCGCAGCGGCGAAGGAAGGGCGGCTCACGCGCGACGAGTGTCGTCTCTGCGGCGTCCGCTGACAAACCAGCCGGGCGATCCCGCGTGCTTTTCGCCGCACGACTTCGCGCAGCACGGATTAGGCTACTCGCGCGATGAACCCCGCGACGCGCACGCTGACCGTGGCCTTCCTGATCGACCGCTGGGAACCTGAGCGCGGCGGGGCCGAGCGCGCCATGGCCGCACTGGCGTCGCAGCTCGTCGCGCGCGGCCACCGCGTGCTGGTTTTTGCCCGCCGTGCGAGCCCTGGCGCGCCGGGAGAATTCCACGCCGTGCCCGCCGGCGGTTGGTCGCGCACGAGCCGCGAGCGGGCGCTGGCGCGCGCGTTGACCCGCGCCGCGCGCGAGGCGGGGGCGGACGTCACGATCGGCATGCGCCACCTGGAGCAGGTAGACGTCTTCTGGCCGCATGCCGGCGCGCACCAGCGTGGGCTGGAAGCGCGCGAGCGCGCCAAGCGGCGCACGGCGGCGCCCGAATCGGACGAGGAGGACTTGCCGGCGGGCCGCCACGCGCTGTTCGTCGAACTCGAGCGTCGATTGTGCGAGGGCGGCGGCGCGCGGCGCATCGTGTGCGTCTCGGCGCTGGTCGCAAGCGAGCTGCGCGAGCTCTATCCGAGCTGCGCGCCGCGCCTGGAGATCGTGCCCAACGGCGTGGACCTCGAGCGCTTCCAGCCCGGCGCGCGCGAGCGCCAGGGCCGCGCGCTGCGCGAACGGCTCGGGATCGCGCCCGAGCACAAGCTGATCGCCTTCCTGGCCCACGACGCGCAGCTCAAGGGCTTGCCCGCGCTGCTGGACGCGCTGGTGCTGCTGCAGCGTCCCGAGATCCACCTGTTGATGGGGGGGCCGCGGCCGCTGGCGCGCTGGCAGCGCCGCGCACAGCGCGCGCTGGGCGCGGAGCGCGTGCACGCATTCGAATCGCTCGACGCGCTCGAGGCGCTCTCGGCCGCCGATCTGCTGGCGCATCCGACTTGGCGCGACACCTCGGGCTCGGTGATCCTGGAGGCGCTGGCGGTCGGCACGCCGGTGCTCACGACGCGCTGCGCGGGCGATGCGGCCCTGGTGCGCGAGGGCGTGTGCGGCAGCGTGCTCGACGATCCCGGCGATGCCGCGGCGCTCGCGCGTGCGGTCGCGCAGTGCCTGCAGCGCACGCCGGTCGATCGCGCGGCGCTGCGCGCGGCCGTGGCGGATCGCGGCCAAGCGCGCTGGCTCGAAGCGCTGGAGGCGATCGTGGTGGAGAGCGCGCGCGCAACCGCCGCGGGTTGAACATGCACACCACGCCGACCACCTGTCCGCTCGATTGCCCCGACGCTTGCGGCGTGCTCGTGCAAGCGGACGAGCAGGGCGCCTTCGTGAGCTTGCGCGGCAATCCCGCGCACGGTTATTCGCGCGGGCATCTTTGTTCGAAGACGGCGTCGTACGGCGAGTTGATCCAGAGCAGCGAACGCCTGCTCACGCCGCTGGTGCGCGACGCGCGCGGCGAGCTGGTCGCGGCGAGCTGGGAGCAGGCGCTGGAGCGCATCGCGCAGGGAATGCACGGGCTTGCCGGCCCGCAGATCCTGGCCGCGTGGTACGCGGGCTCGATGGGCATCGTGGCCAAGAAGTTCCCGCTGCGCATGATGCACGCGCTGGGCGCGACGCTGGTCGACGGCGGCCTGTGCGACAACACGGCCAGCGCGGGCTACGAGAACGTGCTCGGCCGCGTGGTCGGCTTCGATCTCGAACGCACCGACGAGTGCGACTTCGTGCTGCTGTGGGGCTGCGACATGGCGCGCACCGTGCAGCACCTGCAGCCCGCGGTGCAGCGCTTGTGCAAGCGCGGCGTGCCGGTGATCGCGATCGACATCTACAGGAGCGACACGCTGCGCGCGCTGGAGCGCTGGGGCGGCCGCGGCCTGGTCGTCGCGCCGGGTTCGGATTCCGCGCTGGCGCTGGCGCTGTGCCGGCTGGCCTTCGAGCGCGGCGTTGCCGACCGCGGTTTCCTCGTGCGCGAAACGCAGGGCCACGCCGAGTTCGAAGCGCACGCGCGCGCGCAGCATGATCTCGCGTGGGCCGCGAGCACTTGCGGCTTGGCTCAGCAGCAGATCGTCGAGCTCTTCGAGCAGCTGACGCGCGCCCGCTTGCCGCTGGTGAAGACCGGCGTGGGCTGGACGCGCCGGCGCAACGGCGGCGCCTCGATGCGCGCGGTGTGCGCGCTGATGGCCGTGCTCGGCCGCGTCGACCGGCTGCACTACGAGAGCTTCGACAGCTTCCGCCTCGACGAGGGCCGCATCGAACGCGCCGACCTACGCCCAGCGGCCTTCGCGGATCGGCGCGTGGCGCACGTGCAACTGGGGCAGGAGCTGGAGCGGCCGCAAGTGCGCGCCCTGTTCGTCTGGGGGCACAATCCGGCGGTCATGTGCCCGGATGCGCTGCGCGTGCGGCGCGCACTCGAGCGCGAGGACTTGTTCGTGGTGGTGCACGAGCAGTTCCTGACCGAGACCGCCGAGCGCGCCGACGTGGTGCTGCCGGCGACGATGTTCCCCGAGCACGCCGACGTGTACCGCAGCTACGGCCACCGCCGGCTGCAGCTCGCGCAGCGCGCGTGCAAGCCGCCGCCCGGGCCCCTGTGCAACGTCGAGGCCTTTGCCGCGATCGCGCGGCGGCTCGAACTGCCCGCTGCGTGCTTCGAGGTCACGCCGGAATCCTTGTGCGAGGAATTGCTCGCGGCTTCCAGCTCGCGCCTGCGCCCCGGCGATCTCGACCAACTGCGCGCCGGCGTGCCGCTGCGCATCGAGCCGCCCGCGTTGGCGGGCAAGCGCTGGGACACGCCCAGCGGCCTGATCGAGCTGAGCAGCGACGCGGCCGCCGCCGAGGGGCAGCCGCGGCTGCCCAGCTACCTCGAGGACGACGCCGCCCGCGGCCAAGGCCGCTTCTGGCTGATCCCCGCGCCCTCGAAGTTCGGCTTGAACTCGACCTTCAGCCATAGCGCGCGCCACCTCGCGCGCGCCGGGAAGCCGCGCGTGTACGTGAATCCCGACGATGCGAATCGCCTGCGCCTGCGACACGGTGCCGCGGCGCGCCTGAGCAACGAGCTGGGCGCGATCACGCTTTGCGCCGAGCACTGCAGCGACATGCCGCCGGGCTGCGTGCGCATCGACGGCGTGCCGCGCGGCTGCGATCTGCCCGAGGGCGTGGGCGTCAACGCGCTGGTCTCGCCGATGCTCTCGGACCTCGGCCGCGGCAACGTGCTCTACAGTACACGCGTCGACTTGGCGCCCGCGGGCGGCTGATCACTCCGCCGGGCGCTTGCTCATGATCCAGGCGATCACGTCGACCTTCTCCTGCGGCGAGAGCAGCACGTTGCCCATCTTGGTCATCGGGTTGTCGAACTTGGTGTCGCGCAGGTACTCGCCGAGCCACAGTTCCAGACGCCGCTCGTGGTCCTGCTGCGCCAGCACGGCTTCGATGGCGAGCTTCTCGGCTTCGTAGGCCTTGGGGTTGCTCGCCTTCAGGTCGGCGACGCGCTTCTCGTAATCGCGCACCTGGCCGTCGGCCAGCGCGATGCACTTGAGCAGCGGCGGCGCGATCATCCCGCCGGTGTTCTCGACGTAGTGGCAGAAGGTGCACTTGAAAAGCGCCACCTTGCGGCCGCGCGCCGCATCGCCCACCGGCGGCGTGTCGTCGCCGCAGGCGGCGGCAGACAGCAGCATGGAGCTCGCGAGCAGTGCAAATACAAGACCAGGACGTCGGCGGATATGGCGCATGGAGGATCCCATTCTGTACCGTGCGAACGTGGATCTTCAACTCGCGAACAAGACGATCTTGATCACGGGCGCCTCGGGCGGCATCGGTCGCGCGCTGTCCGAGGTTTTCGCGGCGGAGGGGGCATCGCTCGCGCTGTGCGGCTCGACGCGGCATGCCGAGCTCGTCACCTACGTCCGAGGACGCGACTGGCAAGCGCGCGCCGCCTGCTTCGCGGCCGACCTGAGCGATCCGCTCGCGGTGGGGGAGCTCTTCGCCCAGGCGGTGCAGCGTTTCGGCCGCATCGACGCCTGCGTCGCCAACGCCGGCGCCTGGCCGCGCGCCAATGAACTCTTGCACGAGGCCTCGGTCGAGCGCATCCGCGCCACGCTCGACGCCAACCTGTTCAGCGCGCTGTGGACGGCGCGTGCCTTCCTGGACAGCCTGCGCAAGAGCGGCCCGCGCCCCGATGGGCACGGGGCTTCGCTGGTCTTCATCGGCTCGACCGCCGGACGCTTCGGCGAGCGCCACCACGCCGACTACGCCTGCGCCAAGGCGGGCCTATTGGGTCTGGTGAATTCGCTCAAGAACGAGATCGCGCTCTTGGATCCCTTCGGCCGCGTCAACATGGTGCAACCCGGCTGGACCGCGACGCACATGGTGCGGCCTGAATTGGATCAGCCGGGCACGATCCAGCGCATCACGCGCACGATGCCGCTGCGCCAACTCGCACGTGCGGTCGACATCGCGCGCGCGGTGGCCGTGCTGTGCTCGCCCGCGGTCTCGCGCCACGTCTCCGGCGAGGTGCTCAGCGTCGCCGGCGGCATGGAGGGCCGCGTCCTGTGGGATGCGCAGGACGTCGACGAAGCCGCGGTGCGCAGGCGCCTGAAGGAAAGCTAGTCGACTAGCGCATCCGCGTGGGCGGCTACGGCCTCATGGCGCCAAGTCGAAGCGGATCGCGTTGCTGAGGCTGGAGTCATTGGGTGCGGAGAACCCAGTGTCGCGGCCCCACCATTGAGCGCAGACATTGGTCCCCGCCGGCAGGGGCGGGCCAGGTGCACCGTTCCGGTCGTGAACGAACTCGTTGAAGTCCAGCGACAGCGCACCGCTGCAGTCGTTCGCCGGGAGCGGGCTGCCGCCGGACGAAGATGCTGGCGTGCGTCGCAGCGGATTGTTCAAGCACAGCGTGCCGCCCTGGAACGGCGCCGTCTGTGGACCTGTGGTCGAGTACATCAACAGGCCCAGCTTCTGGTTGGGCAGGTTGGTCGCGCGGATCGTGAAGCCTGCGATTGCGACAGCGCAAGGATACCCGATTGCGGTGATCGACGGGATGCAGCCCTGAGAGCTGAGCTTGGCCGTGCAATAGGAACCGACCGTTGGAGCCGGCCCCCAAGCAAGCCCGTCGAAGGGCGTAGTCAGGCCGATGATCTTCGTGTGGCTCAGCGTGGCCATGTCGATCTTGTAGATACCCGTCTCTGCGTTCGTCCATGTGTCTTCGTAGCTGACCCACAGGTCGCCGGAGGCATCGAACGCGGCATCCCAGAAGAAACCTGTGAAAGCCGGGAATCCCAGCGCTGCGTGGAATCCGGTTACGCCAGTGGCAAGGTCGACGGTGTACATGTTCGGTCCGGCACCGTCGAACGCGAATGCCTGCCCGGAGTGATCGATGACGAATGCAAACTGCGCGGGGAACGCACCTGTGATCGGCGCCACAACTACCATTTGGTCAACTGCGGGATCGTATCGGTACAGCGCAAGCTGGCTCTGCAGGGGGATCGTTCTGCACAGGAGGTAGAAGTGACCGGTGGAAGAGAGCCAATCCATGCCGTACCAGCTCCACTGGGCTCCCGTAGCCCATACTTTTTCCATCGCTCCATCAGCCTGCCGTATCCGCGCGATCTTGGCTGAATTCGGGCCGCTCGAACCGGCGAGGCTCCACAGCCTGTTTCCGTCGTGCGCGATACAGAGAAATCCAAGCTGAGCGGAGTATGCGCCGCGAATGGGGATGACCTGCTGAGCCAAGCCGGTCGCCGCGTCGAGCACATGGATATAGCCACCAGCTCCTCCGCCCACCATACGCTGTGCATAGAGCTGCGGGTGGATCTGTCCCTGTGCCAACCCAACTCCGGCGAGCAACAGCATCGAGGCGAGTCCAAGCTGAATCTCCCCAGCAGCTCGCATGGCTGATCGCTCGATAGTCTGAATCACGGCCTTCATAGCCATCACCTGTATTCGGATTGCAAGTTGGACCACCAGGTTGCACTTGTGATGCCATCCGTCCACAAGAGAACCGCTTGGCAGCCGAAGTAGAGATTGGGCTCTGGTGGGTTCGCAGCTGACCCAGGTGGAATAGGGGCCGTCAATTCGTCATCTACCCCAGCGTCAAGCAGTGTGAGTAGTCGATTCGGTGCTCCAGGCGGATGGAGCGCACTCGGCGGAATCCACGCCTGCGGCATCATGGAAGAGGAGGCGATCACCCAGCCTGGACCTAGTGGCCCAGTCGGGGTCGGGCCGTCGTTGGTGAAGGGGATGTACTTCGTCCGGCGGTCCAATGGGAGACTTGCGTTGACCGATGGCGAGGTCAGCGTTTCCGGCGGACGAGACCAAGCCGGCGGCGGATTCGCTGGTATTGCCCCTGCGCCAACGATCTTGCAAGCCCTGTTCGAGAACTGCAGGTCGAAGATGAACAGCCGCCTCACTCGGCCCTGCTGCGCCGTCGCCTGGAGCAATGGGGACGGTGCATTATGGCTGTTCGAGTGATTCCCCCACGAACCGCAGGCGATCATCGAGTCGATCTCGTCGAAGCCGATGTCCACCGTCCCCTCGATGATCCGCGGATTGCCATGGCCCTCGCCGTCCCAGCGAAAGCTCGACAGCTCCTTGCAGGCCGAATCGCTGATGCCGGTTCCATTCTGGGCGATGAGCATCGTCGGGGGCGGCGCCGTCGAGCCGGAGACGTTGGTGATCACGCCCTTGTTCTTGAGCGCCGAGTCCGGCAGCAAGCGCCAGTCGAGGATTCGCGGCAGCGTCGGACCGCTCGCCGAGATGAAGCTCTCCAGGTACTCGCCCACGAAGCCCGGATCGAATTGCTGAGGCGCGGTCGACGTGCTCCCGTCCCAGAGCACGACCCCGGGCGAGGGCGCTAGCACTGGCGTGCAAGAGGTTCCCGTGCAATTCACCAGCAAGAATGCTTGCCCGTTGAAGACCGTCGCCGGGCGCATCGGCTGCGAGTAGAAGCCCGAGGTACCGTTGTAGTTGGACGTCGACATCGCCAGCGTCGTCACGGGGAACGCGTTGCAGGCAACGAAGTTCGCGGTTCCGTCGTCCACGCGGACGTCCGTGTCCTCGATCCCCAGCATCGCACGTCGGCGGTCGTTCTGGATCGGCGGAAGGCGGAACAAGTTGTTGGCGACGATCGGACTGCCGAGACCTCGTTGCAGCCTGGGGTTCTCACACATCGCTCCATTGCACGGACTTGTCACGTCGATGATTCCGACCGCTTCATCACGAGACAGCTTCTCGTAGTCTGCGTCGCCGCTGTAGTGCGCCAGCGCGAACGTGTTGTTCGCGATCAGGAACCGCTGTTCGCGATAGCCGAAGGTCGGCGGCTCGGTCCACAGGTTCTTCGTCATCATGATGCCGAAGAAGGGCCCGGACACGTGGTTTCCAGCAGGAGGATTGACGGTGATCGGCCAATCGTGGCGCATGTCGAAGATGCAGTTCGTGATTCGACCGCGCAGTTCCTCCGGTCGCAGCGTGTTGGTGCGAGAGGAGATGAGCACCTGGACGTCTCCACCCTCGAAGCTGAGGCGATCGAGCATCTCGGCTGTGTCCGACGTACCGGACCAGGGCACTCCTGTATTCCCGGTCCAGAATCCGCCGTCGCGCAACGCGCTCACGCCGTAGTCGAGGAGCACCTCGGCGTGGTACATGCCAGCACCACCTCCGGTGCCCGTACTCGGTTGCCCGATCCCGTCGGGCCAGAAGATGTGCGCGGTTGTGTTGGCGCCTGCGCCCATGGTGCGAGTTCCGCGAATCACGCAGTTCCGAGCCCCAGCTCCCTGCAAGTGCACGCGGTCGCGCATCCGGATCGGGAACACGTCGCCGCTGCTGCCGGTTCCGTGAACGCCGTAGAGCCCAGGCAGCGCGTGCACGATTCCCTGCGTCGTGGCCCCGGGAGAGTGCTGCACGCCCAGCTGCGCGTGCACGGCATCGATCGCGGCTTGCAGCGTCTTGTACGGGTTGTTGGCGTCGTTGATCTGGCCCAACAGCTGCGCGAGCATCGCCGTTTCCTGGTCTGGATCTATGGGAAGCGAGTACTGGGGATCGCCCCCGTGCTGCGGGTCAACCCAGGCGTGGACCAGCCCCTCGCAGGGATCCACGTACTCGCCCTGCGCCGGCGAACTGGTGCTCAGGCATCCGAGCCAGAGCGCCGCGAGCAGCGTGCAGCGTGCAGCGTGCGAGCGTGCGAGCGTGCGAGCGTGCGAGCGTGCGAGCGTAATCCATGCTAGATCTCCTCAATTCTACGCCATCCGGATCGGGCGGGAAATCGGATTGAAGCCTCAAGCGGTCGGCTGGAGAGCACTGCCATGCTCCCTGGTCGACCCATGCAGGCTGCTCCCACGCCCCCCGCAGGTCAAGCCGGAATCTGGGCATTCCGTTGCAGGGCGTGAAATGCGCCTGCGCACGAACCCTGGCCGGCCCGGAGTCCAAGGCCCCGTTCGCGACGCTCACCTCGCGCGAGCACCGTGGACGGCGATCAACCCGGAGGCTGGACGGCGTCGACACTCTCTGCTGCGCGGCGCTCGCGATCCGCGCCTGAAGTGGGAGCAGCGCACTGTGGCCGTCCCACGCGGCGCACTGTGGAGGCAGGACTCTAACCCGCGATCGCATCCGCGTAGGCCGCCAGCGTCTTCTGCGCGCAGGCGCGCCAGGTGAAGCGCGCGGACTGCGCGAATCCCTTGCGTACCAGCTCGGCCGCGAGTTGCTTCTCGCCCAGCACGCGCCGCAGCGCCGCAGCGATCGCGTCCACATCCAGGGGATCGACCAGCAGCGCGGCCTCGCCGCAGACCTCGGGCAGGCTGGCCGCGCGCGCGGCGATCACCGGCACTCCGTGGCGCATCGCCTCCAGCGGCGGCAGGCCGAAGCCTTCGCTCAGGCTGGCGAACAGGAAGGCGTCCGCGCCTGCATACAGGCGCGCGAGTTCGTCCTCGGGGACGAATTCGCGCCATTCGACGCGTTCGCGTGCGCTCGAGCGTTCGAGCGCAGCCGCGAAGCCCTCGCTCCCGAAGCCGCGCGGGCCGGCGACGATCCAGCGCCGCCGGAATCCAGCGGCGACGAGCTGCTCGAAGGCGGCGAGCATGCGCACGTGGTTCTTGCGCGCGTCCACGCGTGAGACCGTCAGCACGAAGCCTGCGTCATCGGCTCGCCGCGGCGCGGACTCACGCAGCGCGCGCGCGGCATGGTCGCAGCCCAGCTCGGTGACCACGACCTGCTCGCGGCGCGCACCCAGGCGCGCGATCACGTCCTCGGCGACGAAGGCCGTGGGCACGAGGATCAGCCGCGAGCAGGCGACCTGGGCGCGTGCGGCGCGTTCCATGCGCTCGGCGCTGCCCTCGTCGAGCCAGCCTTCGCGATGCAGGTAGATGCAGTCGAAGATCGTCGACACCTGGACCGCCTTGCGCACCACGAGCAGGTTGGGCTGCGTGTGGTGGAACACGTCGACGCCGCCGAGCCAGTCGTCGGCGCCGCGGCCGCTAGCGCGCATCAGGGGCCGCAGCCAGCGCGAGGGCAGGCGCAGGCGCAAGAGGCGCGCGCGCGAGCCGCGCAGGCCCAGCTCCTGCGTGTCGAACTTCGACCTGGAAAGCGTGCTGGCGAACAGGCGCAGCTGCGCGTCGGCGCCCAGGCCGATGCAGGCGCGCACCAGTTCGCGCGCGTAGCGGCCGATGCCTTCGCGGTTGGCGAGCGCGGGGCGGTAGTCGAAACCTACCCGCGGCGCGCCGGTCACTTGGCGACCAGCCAGACGTAGTCGGCCGCGCGCGCGAGCTGCTCGTCGATGCGCGCGGGATCGCGATCGGCCGTGAGCGTCGTCACCACGCCGATGCGCAAACTCGGCTGGCGGCGCCGCAATCGCTCGACCGTGCCCAGGCCGTAGTCGGAGTGGAACTTGCCGCAGTAATGCAGCACGATGCGGCCGGCCGGCGGCGCGCACAGCCCGCGCTCGATCGATTCGGCCATCGCCTCGTCCTTGACCACCTGCGCCAGGAACCAGCGCTCGAGCTTGGGATCGACCGTGTCGTGCGTGTTGCCCATCGCGACGGCGAAGCGGCGCTGGTATTCGCCGGGAGGGGCGAGCACCGTGCGCGGCATGAAGGCCTCGTCGGCCACCGGCTCCAGGCCTTCCTTCGAGACGCGCGAGGCCAGCGGCCGCGGCACGTTGGCGGCGATCACCGGCAGGCCGCGCTCGCGCGCGAACTCGACCATCGGGCGGTAGTCCCTGGCGTAGTTGGGCCAGGGCCGCGTGTCCTTCAGGAAGCTGCTCTCGTCGATCCCGCCCGCGAGGTAGCGGTCGAGATCCTCCTGCGCGTCGCGTTCGATCATCTCGAAGGAGAGCGTGGCGTTGGGCCGCAGCTCGACGATGCGCCGGGTCAGCTCCATCTGCAGCTGGTGCGCGACGGTCTTGTCGTGCTCCTCGCCGAGGAACACGACGTCGCACTTCGCGAGTTGCGCGGCCATCACGTCCAGGCTCACGCTGCTTCCGGTCGCGGTGTCCACGGCCATCCAGGCGCCCGAATCACCCGCCTGGACCGCGCGCCGCGTTTCGATCGAGCCGCTGGCGCGGCATGCGCAGAGCGAAAGCAACAGGGCCGACAGCGCGAGCAGCTTGATGTGCTGGGACATGGCGGGGCAGTCTAGCAACGGGCGCGCCCGCCGGCCGTGGGGTACACTCCCCGCGAGCGCCCATCGCCCCCGCGAAGCGCCCCGCACTCCCTCTGCGCCCCCATCCCACCGACGCCCAGCGCATGTCCGAGCGAGAGCACGTGACCGTGATCATCCCCGCCTACAACGAGGAGGCGACCATCGGCGACGTCGTGCGCGACTTCCGCTCGCGACCGGAGGTGGACGAGGTGCTGGTGGTCGACAACAACTGCCGCGATCGCACCGCGGAGCTCGCGCGAGCTGCCGGTGCGCGCGTGGTCGCCGAGTCCAAGCCCGGCTACGGCTGCGCGCTGCGCGGCGGCATGGACGCGGCTGCCGACGGCGTGCTGGTGCTGGTCGAGGCCGACGGGTCCTTCCGCGCGCGCGACCTGCCCAAGTTCATGGCCTACCTGCAGGCCGACACCCTGGTGATGGGCACGCGCACCACATCGCAGATGGTCGACCAGGCGGCGAACATGCGCTCCCTGCTGCGCTGGGGCAACGTGATCGTGGGCAAGCTGGTCGAGGCCGCCTGGTACCTCTCCATGGAGCCGCGCCTGACCGACGTCGGCTGCACCTACCGCGCCCTGCACAAGGCGACCTGGGAGAAGATCCGTCCCGGCGTGAGCGAGAGCGGCCCGGCCTTCTCGCCCGAGATGATGTGCGAGGCCCTGCGCAGGCGCATCCGCGTGATCGAGATCCCGGTGCACTACTACGCGCGCATGGGCGGCGAGTCCAAGCACTCGGCGAGCTTCGCGAAGCTCTCGCGCACCGCGCTGATGATGCTGCGGGCGATCGTGCGCAAGCGGCTCACGCCGCGCTGATGCGGCAGCGCCGCTCCCGCCGCTAGACTCCTCGCCCATGCAACCGCCCAAGACGCCCGCGACCCGGCCCGGCCAGACGATGGGCGTGATCCTTTCGGCGGGCAAGGGCAGCCGCATCGACCCGTTCAACACGCAGTATCCCAAGCCGATGCTGCCGATCGTCAACCGGCCGATCCTCGAGCACCAGATCGAGCAGATGAAGTCGCTGGGCATCGACGAGATCGTGATCGTCGTCGGCCACCTGCAGGAGGTGATCCGCGAACACTTCGGCGACGGTTCGCGCCTGGGCGTCAGGATCCGCTACGTCGAGCAGAAGCAGACCCTGGGCATCGCGCACGCCGTGATGCAGCTCGAGCGCCACATCCAGGTGCCGTTCCTGCTGTTCCTGGGCGACATCTTCTACGTGGCGCGCGACCTGGCCGCGATGCAGCGCAGCTTCGAGTCGATGGGCGGCGTGGGCGGCGTGCTGGCGGTCAAGCACGAGGAGGATCCAGTCGCGATCCAGAAGAACTTCGCCGTGACCATCGACGGCGAGGGCAACGTCTCGCGCGTGGTCGAGAAGCCGCGCTACCTGTTCAACAAGCTCAAGGGCTGCGGCATGTACCTCTTCGGTCCGGAGATCTTCGACGCGATCCGTCAGACGCCGCGCACGGCGATGCGCGACGAGTACGAGCTGACGACCTCGATCCAGATCTTCATCGACAGCAAGTACCGCGTGAAGGCCTGCGAGGTCGTCGACTGGGACTACAACATCACCTTCCCGGCGGACCTGCTGGACTGCAACGCCAAGTTCCTGCGCGAGATCGGCCGCGTCAACGACGTCGCGCCCAGCGCGCGCGTGCATCCGCAGGCGCGGCTCGAGGGCGCGGTGATCGGCGCGGACGTGAGCATCGACAAGCCGATCCGCGTGATCAACTCCATCGTCCTGCCGGGTACGCACGTCAGCGGAAGCGAGACGATCGAGGACTGCATCCTCTCCAAGGACATCCGCATCCACTGCCCGCCGGCCAGGGCCTGAGCATCAGGGCCGCGAACGCGCGGCCTCCGGCCACAGCGCGCACAGCAAGGCGGCGATCGCTCCCAGGAGGTAGCAGGCCAGCCCGATCGCGACCGAGCGCGGCGCGTATCGCGCCGTGAACGCGGATTCACCCGCGGGCACGAACACGGCCGAGGAAATCCCGTCGGCGCGCTCGAGCGCCAGCGTGGCGCCGGAATCGGAGCTCGCGCTCCAGCCCGTGTAGATCGCCCACGGTTCGCTGAGCACCAGCCAGCGGCCGCGCGCGGCTTGGCTGCGTTCGACGCGCACCGTGGCGGAATCGCGGCGCACGAAGCTGCCCACGCCGGCCGCGGACCGCGAGGCCTGCTGCTCGAGGCCCAGCAGCATCCCGGCGAGGCTGACCCGATCGGCCGGGCTGAGCTGCGCGCCCACCTCGCGCACGGGCTTGCCGCGCGCCTGCAGTCCTTCCGCGGCGCGGCGCGCGGCAGCCGAAGCGGGCCCGCGCAGGATCAGCGCGTCCAGCGCATCGAGCTCGGGATCCGAAAGCTCGCGCGCGGGCGAGAGCTGCAGGCAGGCGGCCGCTTGGAGCGGGAAGTGCCCGTCGTCGAGCAGGGCGTAGCTGGCCTTGCTGCCGCTGTCGCCGTACACCGCGACCACGACCGCGGGCTCGAAGGCGCGCGGGCGCGCCAGCGGGTTCTCGAGCAGCAGGTTGCCGTCGATGTTCTGCGGCAGGATGTTGGTCGCGGCCCGCGGCAGGCTCGGATCGTTGACCTGGGTGATCATCCAGCGCACCGAGAGCGTCGAGCGCCGGCGCAGGCGCACCACGTCGTCCAGCCTCGCCGCCGGCGGTCCGTACACGTGATGCTCCAGTTCGCGCGGCCAAACATGGCCGAGGTAACCCGCCGGCGTCTCGACCTCCAGCGCGGTCGACACGAACTGCTCGTTGCGACCGTCGGGCTCGGTGCGGTCGACGCTCATCGCGCGCCACTCGCTGCCGCAGCGCTCCGCGGCCAGAGGCCATTGCACGTAGCGCGAGAGCAGCTCGTCGAACCGCGCCGGATGCTTCAGCGCCTTCTCGAAGCGGAAGGAGTACGAGAGCAAGGGCGCGAGCAGCAGCGCGATGGCGGCGCAGCCCAGCGCGCACCACGCCGGCCGCGCGCGCGCGCGTGCGGAGCGCGAAAGCCAGAAGCAGATCCCAAGACCGGCCAGCAGCGGCAACATCGCGTTGACGCCGCTCCAGGCGCGCACGGCGTTGCGCGTCTGGTCGAACAGCGGGACCACGGCGTACAACCATCGGTGCACCGGTCCGCCCAGCGCCGTGGCGAAGAACAGCAGCAGCAAGCCAAAGCCCAGGCGCACCGCCGGTGCGCGCAGCAGCGGCAGGGCGAGCAGCGCCAGCAACACCACGCCGCCGTAGAGCGTGTACATCGACACCAGCTTCCACACCTCGGCCCAGCTGAATTGGCCGAGCCCTCCCAGCGTCTTGCCCACGGCTTCGGCGTAGCTCAGCGTGTCCGCGCGGTTGGTCGTCGAGATCCATTCGCGATACGGCAGGTACTTCCCGGCCACGATCAGCGCCGCGAGCAGCGCCGCGAGCCCGCCATGGATCAGCGCGCGCCGCGCGCGCTCGCGTCCTCCCAGCAGTCCCAGGCAGATCATCCATGCCGCGAGGGCCAGCGCGGCGTAAGGGATCACGTACAAGCCGCCGCTGAGCACCTGCATGGCGAGCAGCAGGCCGAGCAGGCCGGCCGCGCGGCGCGGGCGCGCGCCGTTCAGCACGCTGTCGGCGGCCAGCAGCACCCAGGGGATCAACGCATGCGTCGCGCCGTACGCGACCAGGTTGAGATGGTCCGAGCGCGTCCACAGCGACAGCGAGAACAGGCAGGCCGCCAACAACGCCCCGCCGGGCGCGAGCGCGCGCGCGTCCTCGCTCGGCGCCAGCTGCGACCACAGCCGGCGCACCAGGAAGAACATGCCCAGCGCCGCCGCCGACAGGTGCAGCAGGATCGTCAGGTTGATGGTCCACAGCGCCGAGCAGCAGCTCGCCAGCAGCAGCACCGGCGGATACAGCGTCGGATTCTCGGGGTTGGCGTGGAACGGCGAGCCGCCGTAGAGCCAGTTCTGCCACAGCGGCAAGCCGCCTTCCTGCTGCAGCGCGTCGCAGAGGATCTTGTAGCGCGGGTACTGCAGCTGGGCCGTGTCCGCCTCGTACAGCAGGCGCTCGCCCGACACGTAGGGCAGGTGGAACAGGATCGGCAGCAGCGCGGCGAACAAGGCGCAGGCCCATAGCAGACGAAGATCGCTCGGGGAGCCGGGGGCCGGACGCGGCATGTTCACCGGCCCTACTCTAGAGGCAGGCGCGCCGAGAGCCACGCCGCGGCGAGGAACAGGAGCGGTCCGCCCAGCCAGGCGAGCGCGCGCAGACCGCGGAAGGGAACCACGCCGCGGCGCGCCAGGGCGAGCGCCGCGGCGAGCGCCACGAAGGCTTCGGTCGCGAAGGTGGTCATGCCCGCGCCGGCGATGCCGAAGCGTGGCACGGCCCAGAAGTTCAGCGCCACGTTGAGCGCCAGGCCGCCGAGCTGGATGCCGAGCTTGGCGCGGTTGTCCTTGGCGGCGACCACCGCGCTCAACAGCAGCGAGCCGGCGTGGATCGCGACGACCGCGAGCAGCAGCCAGCGGAAGCTCTCGGCGGCGATGCCCGCGCCCGGCACCAGGCGTTCCAGCAGCTGCGCGCTCCACGGCCAGACCAGTCCGCAGATCAGGCCGGAGAAGGCGAACAGGCCCGGCCCAAGTCGCGCGATCGCCGATTCGAGCCGGCCCTCCGCGGCGCAGCGCGCCAGCCAGGGCAGAGCGCTCAGCGTCGCGTACTGCGCCAGCATGAGGAACAGGCTCATGACGCGCACCGCGACGTTGTACGGCCCCAGCTCCGCCTCGCCGAGCATCACCCGGATGAACACGTTGTCGACGTAGAAATAGGCCTGCGCGCACAGCGCGGACAATCCCAGCGGCCACGCAGCGGCAAACACGCCGCGCGCGGGCTCGAGCCCCGGCGGCGAGGGCGGCAGCTGCGCGCGCGCCGCGAAGTGCAGGCCCAGGTTGCCGCAGGTGCTGCCGATCGCGACCGCCACCAGGTAGAGCGCGGGCTGCAGGCTGCCCGAGTGCGCAATCCACGCGACGCAACCCAGGCTGATCGAGCTCGCCAAGGCGCGGATCAGCACCGGTTTTCCCCAGGCGATCTGGTTGCGCCACACCAGCGTCGACAATTCGAGCGCGTGCGTGATCGGGTAGCAGGCCGCGAGCACGATGAACAGCGCGCCGGGTTCGCGCAGACCGAAACACAGGCTCGCGACGGCGGACACTCCGATCGCGCCGGTGATCACGCGCAGCCGGCGCGCCGCCTTGAGCACCGCCGCCACCGCCGTGGGATCGCTCGCGGTGCGCTGGATCGCGACCTCGCTGGTGCCCAGCGCGACAAAACTGTCCAACCAGGTGAACAGTGCCAGGTAGAACGTGAAGCGGCCGAATTCCGCATCGCCCAGGCTGCCGCCGGCCAGGCGCAGGATCCACAGCGTGCAGACCGCGCTCCACACGCGTCCGACTACCTGGAAGGCGGTTCCTCGCCAGACGTGGACGGGCACCGAAGCAGCAGGCGAATCTCTCGGCGGGGCGGGATCGGACACGTTTTGGCAGCCTAGCAGTCGGCTGCCCGGTCACGCGCCACTGCACTCGCGGGCGGTTCCACCCCCAAGAGCGGCTTCGCACGCTGCTGACCCAACTTCGAGAACCTGTGCGAAAACGCGCTTGTAACTTGCAAGCACCCCTGATCCGCGGCTACCTACTCCCCGTGCCGTCGGGGCTGGCGAACTCGCTCGACCGGCGGCGCATGGCAGGCAGCCTCGCGAAGGCGGGGAAAAACGCGATTCCGGGCGGCAGCTCAAGGAACTCTCATTTCCAGGCCGAAAGCCGGTCGGGGGAATGGAAGCCCGCGAGCCTCAGCAGCTCGCTCATCTCATCGTTCAGGCGGGGAAGTCAACAACATGCGCAAATCAGCAGTCCTCGGGGTCATCGCGGCCCTCTTCGTTTCAGGCGCGGCCAGCGCGCAAACCACTCTCAAAACATGGCTGGGCAACTCAGCCGACGACGAATTCGGCTACGCGATCCGCAATTGTGGTGACGTTAACAATGACGGCCGCGACGACGTGATCGTCGGCGCGCGTTGGGACGACCAGAACGGAGCGAACTCCGGCACGGTCACCGTCTACTCGGGCCTCAATTACACGCAGCTTTACGCCTACAAGGGCGACACCGCCTACGATCGACTGGGCACCAGCGTCACGGGCCTGGGCGACATCAACAACGACGGCTTCGCCGACTACGCCGCGGGCGCGGACGGCGACGACAACAGCGGCTCGGGCTCGGGCTCGGTGCGCGTCTGGTCGGGCAAGACCGGCGCGGTCATGTTCACCGCCAGCGGTCCGACGGCTGACGACGCCTTCGGCACCTCGATCGCCGCGGCGGGCGACGTCAACTCCGACGGATTCGGTGACATCATCGTCGGCGCCCCCGGCGTCGACACCAACGGGTTCGCCGCGGGCATGGCGCGCGTCATCTCCGGCGTGAACGGCGCGACCCTCTACACCTTCAATGGCGCGGCGATCAGCGACTACTTCGGCACCAGCGTCGCCGGCCTGGGCGACGTCAACAACGACGGCTTCTCGGACGTCGCCGTGGGCGCGCCCTACGCCGATCCCAGCGGCGCGGCCAGCGGCCAGGTGCGCGTCTTCTCGGGCAAGACCGGCGCGGTGCTCTACACGCTCAACGGCTCGGTGGCCGCCGACAACTTCGGCGCCTCGCTGGCCAATGCCGGCGACGTCAACAACGACGGGACCGCCGATGTGATCGTCGGCGCGCCCTACGGCGACGGTCCGGCCGCGGAGTCGGGCGTGGCCAAGGTGTTCAACGGCAAGAACGGCGCGCTGCTGCGCACGTTCACCGGCGACTCGGCGACCGACTTGTTCGGCAGCTCGGTCGGCTCCGCGGGAGACGTCGACGCCGACGGCTTCGACGACGTGATCGTCGGCTCGATCTGGGACGACATCAGCGGCGTCTCCAGCGGCTCGGCCAAGGTCTTCTCGGGCAAGCTCGGCCTGCAGATCTTCACTTTCTCCGGCAGCGCGGCCCAACAGCAGTTCGGCGCCCAGGTCTCGACCGCGGGCGACGTCAACAACGACGGCTTCGACGACCTGCTGGTCTCCGCCTACCTGGACGACACCAACGGCCACGACGCGGGTCTCGTGCGCGTGATTTCGCCCTTGCCCTTCCCGACCGGCACCTACTGCCAAGGCAAGGTCAACAGCGCCGGCTGCCTGCCCGTGATCGCCACCAGCGGAACGGCGAAGGCCAGCGGCACGAGCGCGTTCACGATCTCGGCGACGAAGATCGTGGCCCAGAAGTCCGGCCTCCTGTTCTACGGCTTCGCGCCGGCGAACCTTCCTTTCCAGGGCGGCACGCTGTGCGTGGATCCCCCGACGCGCCGCACCCCGGCGCAGAACTCCGGCAGCAGCGGCACGGGCTGCACGGGCAGCTTCTCGATGAACTTCAACGCGTTCATCCAGGGCGGCGGCGATCCGCAGCTGGTCGCGGGCCAAGAGGTCTACGCGCAGTACTACTTCCGCGATGTCAGCAGCACGGCGGGACTCACCAACGCGGTGAGTTTCACGATCAACCCGTGATCCGCGGGGGATCCTCGGCGTAGAGCCGCCGATCCCAAGCCTGGATTCGCTTGCGCCGGCCGCACCTTGTGCGGCCGGCTGCATGAGTGGGCCGTGCCTCGCAGCCTGCGCAGCGCGATTGCGCGCGCAGCACCGTTCGGCTCCGCTCGCATCCCAGGGGAGTCGACCTTGCGCAGCGCCGAGGCCTGACATCCTCCGGGTGCGGCACGCTACTTGATAGCGCGGGCTCGCCGTCCGCGTGGACGGCTTGAGAGGAGTCCCGATGGGAATCGATCGATTCATCGCCGGCCTCGCAGCGATGATCGCGTTCGTGCTCGCCCTCGGCGACGCGAACGCTCGCGCGCAGTCGAGCCTGGTGGGATGGGGCGGAACGGTTTTCGACAGCGCCTGGAATGCCGGGCCTTATGTCCAGGTCGCGGGTGGCTTCGCGCACACGATCGCGCTGCGCAACGACGGCACGATCGCGGCATGGGGAGACAACTCCTACGACACCTGTGTCGTGCCGCCCCTGCCCGACGGAGTGGTCTATGTGCAGATCGCGGCTGGCTGGTTCCACTCGGCGGCGCTGCGCAGCGACGGCCGGATCGTGGCCTGGGGCAGCGACTCGGACGATCAGTGCCTCGTGCCGTCCTTGCCTGCCGGCGTCGCCTATGTGGAGGTCTCCGCCGGAGGCTACTTCACCGCAGCGCGCCTGAGCAACGGAAGCGTCGACGTGTGGGGCAGTTCGGCGCAGGGGTTGGGCATCGTGCCGACACTCCCCGCGGGCGTGTCATTCGTCGCGATCAGCGCGGGCGGCTTCCATATGCTCACCCTGCGCAGCGACGGCTGGGTGTCTGCCTGGGGGCGAGGCCAGGAGGGGCAACTGGGCATTCCGCCCTTGCCCGCGGGTGTGCGCTACACGGAGGTCTCGGCCGGCGGGCGCTTCTCGGCGGCGCGTCGAAGCAACGGCACCGTGGTCACCTGGGGAGACTCAACCAAGGGTCAATCGAATGTGCCTGCGCTGCCCGCCGGGATGGCGTACGTCGGCATCAAGGCCGGGGGCAACCACGTGCTGGCGCGCCGCAGCAACGGAAGCGTGGTGGCCTGGGGCGATGACGCAATGGGCCAGTCCAGCGTGCCTGCCCTTCCGCAGTCACTGTGGTGCGTCGACACTTCTGCAGGGTACGAGCACTCGCTAATGCTGCGAAGCGATGGATCGGTCGCAGCCTGGGGAGCCAATCTTTCCATGCAGTGCAACGCGCCTGATGCGCCGGCGGGCCGACCCTACGTGCAACTTTCCGCGGGCGGTTCCCATCTGTTGGCGCGCCGCAGCGATGGAGTGCTGCTGGCTTGGGGAAACAACACGCATGGCCAGTGCAGTGTTCCCGCGCTCGCGGCCGGGCTGAGCTACGTCGACGCCTCCGGCGGTTGGCAACACTCGCTGGCGCGCCGCAGCGATGGCTCTGTGGCGGCCTGGGGCTCGAATGCGAAGGGTCAGTGCTTCGTGCCACTGCTGCCGGCGGGACTCTCGTACATCGATGTCGCGGCGGGTTACGAGCACAGCCTGGCGCTGCGGAGCGACGGCTCGATCGTTGCTTGTGGCGAGAATGCCAAGGGCCAGTGCAACGTGCCGACGCTGCCAGCAGGGACCCACTTTTCCAGCATCACGGCGGGGCAGGGCCATTCGGCCGCGATGCGCAGCGACGGCTCGATCGTGGCCTGGGGCGACAACACGTGGGGCCAATGCAACGTGCCCGCGCTGCCGACTGGAGTGAGCTACGTCGAGGTCGAGGCAGGTCTTGCGCACACGCTCGCGCGCCGCAGCGACGGCACCGCGGTGGCCTGGGGGCTCAACGGCTACAACCAATGCAATCTGCCGCCGCCGCCGCCGGGGCTCGCGTACGTCGACGTCGATGCAGGGAACTATTGTTCTCTGCTGCTGCGCAGCGACGGATCGACGCTGGCGATCGGCTGGCCTTCGAGCACGCTGGCCCTGTCTCCCGCGCTTGTGCCCCCGGCATCCCTCGTCGAAGTCACGATGGGCGGCGACCGCGCGATTGGCCGGAGCGCACCTGCCTACAGTTGCCCAGAAGCGCCGAAGCTCTACTGCACGGCGAAGCTCAACTCGCTGGGCTGCGCGCCGGCAATCGGCTTCGATGGCACGCCGAGCGCGAGCGCCGGCTTCGGCTTCACCGTGAACGCGAGCGCGGTGCTCAACAACAAGCCCGGATTGTTGCTCTACGGAACTAGCGGCCGAACGTTGATTTCCTTTCAGGGCGGCCTGCTCTGCGTCAAGGCGCCGACGAAGCGCACGCCAGCGGTTCATTCTGGCGGCAACCCGCTGCCCAACGATTGCTCGGGCGTTCTAGCGATCGACATGAACGCGTTCGCGGCCGGAGCACTGGGAGGCACGCCGATTCCCGCGCTCAGGCTCGCGGGCACCATCGTGTGCTGCCAGTGGTGGTCTCGTGACCCCGGCTTTCCAGCACCGAACAACACCAGCCTGAGTGACGCGCTGGAGTACAGCACGTGTCCCTAGGCTGGTGCCAGGCACCTGAGACACGCCAAGCGTCTGGCTGGCGGCGCGCTGGCGCGCCGCCAGCCAGACACGTTGGCGTGTCTCAGGTGCCTGGCACCAGGCGCGCGATCACGGCCTGCGTGAATTCGCGCGTGCCGAGCCGGCCGCCGACGTCGGAGGTTTTTTCTCCGGCGGCCAGGCAGGCGAGCACGGCTTCGCGCAGGCGCGTCGAGGCTTGCAGCTCGCCGAGGTAGCGCAGCAGGCTCGCCAGCGCGAACAAGGCCGCGAAGGGATTGGCCTTGTTCTGCCCGGCGATGTCCGGCGCCGTGCCGCCCGCGGGGTCGAACATGGCGGCGATCACCTCGCCGCTTTGCAGATCGAAGGCATACGACGCGCTGTCGCCGAGCGCGATCGAGCCGATCAATCCGCAGCACATGTCCGAGAGGAAGTCGCCGTACTCGTTGGGCGTCACGATCACGGCGTAACGCTCGGGATTCATGATGATCCCGGCCAGCATCGAATCGAACAGCTCCTTGCGGTGCGGCACGTCGGGGAAGTCCTTGCGCACGCTGGCGCAGCACTCCTCGAACAGGCCGTCGGTCTCGCGCTGGATCGTGTACTTGCTCGCCGAGACCACGCCGCTCTTGCGCTGGCGCGCGAGCTCGAACGCGAAGCGCGCCGCATGCATCGAAGGGATGCGCTCGATCACGCGCAGCGAAACCGCGACGTCGTGGCCCAGGCGGCGGCCGGAGTCCTCGTACGTCCCGCCGGTGCCGATGCGCACGATGTCGATGTCGATCGACTTGGTGAAATTGGTCGCGATGCTGGGGATCGTCACCACCGGGCGGTGGATCACGGCGAAGTCCAGGCGGTCGCGAAGGACCTTGTTGGGCGACTCGCCGGTGGTGGCGGTGGGGTACTTGAGGCTGACGTGGTGCTTGCGCATCGCGGCCTCGGCCTCGTCGTAGAGCGCGTCGCCGCGGCGCTCGCGCTGCGCCTGGGACAGGTCGATCTGCAGGAAATCGAGCTTGCAGGGCAGTTCGCGCGCCACGCTGTGGACCGCGGCGGAGAGTTCGGCCGAGATGCCGTCTCCCAGGAGTTCGACGATGGTGGTGCTCATGGGTGGCGCGACGCGCGGGGAGCGAGAAAGCCCTCCTGGCGGCGCGTGCGGCGCAATAGGATAGCGGCGATGCATGCGAGGCTCCACCGTGCGGTCTTGGGTTCGCTGCTCCAGGCGGCGGCTTGCGCTGCGCTCTTCGCGCAAGAGCCCGAGCGCGTCTTGATCGTCGACTTGCTCGACAACGGCTCGGGCGAGGAGCGCGTCGACGCTCCCGCGGGCGATCCGCGCGCACTGCTCGTGCCCTGGTGGCTCGCGTCGGGCACGCCGCGCACGCAGCCGACGGCTGCGGACGGATTGCGGCTCGAGCCGGGCGCGTCCTTGTGGCAGCCGATCGCGGCCTTCGCTCCCTTGGCCGAGGGCTTCAAGCTCACCGGGCGCGTCGAGGGGCAGGGCAGCGTGCTGTTGAAGGACGGCGGCGGCCAGCACCTGGAAATCGCCGTGCACGACGAGGCCTTCGAGCTTGGCGCCGCGGACATCGCGAAGAAGTTCGGGGGCGCGAGCTCGCCGCGCTTCTCGTTGACGCTCTCGGCTCCGGCCGGTTCGAAGGGCGCGCGCTTCTACGACCTGCGCGCGCTCGTGCCGCTGCCCTGCCCTGACGAGGCTGCGCTTGCGGCGGAGTTGCGCGCGCTGTGCGACGAGGTCTTCCTGCATTGGCTCGAGCGCGGGGTCGATCGCAAGGGCGCGCGAGCGACCGCCTTCCTGACCACGCGCTTCGACGCGATCAGCGGCGCGGAGCTCGGCGTCGCCGGCAGCGGCTTGCATCCCTTGTACGAGAGTCTGCTCGCGGCCTGCGCGGTCTCGGATGACGCGGCGTGGCGCGCAGGACTCGAAGCCTACCTGCGCGATTTCCTGGAGCTGGGTTTCCACCCCGCGAGCGGCATGCCGCGCGAGTGGGACGGCGAACTCGACCTGCCGCAGGATTCCAAGCCGGTGGAAGTCGCGCGCTACCTGGCCTTCCTGCTCGACGTGTCGCTGCGCGGCCCGCAGCAATTCCGTGAGCCCGCGCTGGCCCAGGCGCGGCGCATGGCGGCGACGATCCTCGAGCGCGGACTGCAGCCCGACGGCAGCGTGGCGGTGGTCTACAGCCCGGCCAGCGGCCTGCCGGGCGCGGCGCCGGCCCTGATCCGCAGGCTCGACGTCGCGGCACAGCTCGCGCGTCTGGGTCGGCTGGACGGCGACCAGCGCCTGATCGACGCCGCGCGCGGCGCGCTGGAGGAATTGGAGTTCATGCACTTCTGGGGCGGCACCTGGGCCAACCTCGATCCGGATTTCGACGACAGCTGGGGCAACTGGGGCAAGTGCGCGACGCTGATGCTGGCCGCCGCGCCCGAGGAGCCTGCCTTCCGGCGCTTCACCGCCCGCGGCTTCGAGCACTTCTCGCCGCTGTGGCGCGACGGACTGCGCTTCGGCGGCGACATCGCGGCCGACCAGACGCGCTGCTGGGAGTTCCTGCTGCGCCACGCGAAGCTCGATCCGGGATTGCGAGCTCCGCTCGACGAGCTGCTGCGCGCCGCGCTGCGCGCGCACTTCAAGAGCGAGCAGTACGGCAGCGGCGCTTGGGGAGACCTGAGCTTCGCGCAGTTCTCGCCGCGCGGGAACCTGAATGTCGGCGACTTCACCGGCTATCCCTCGAACCTGGCCTGGGGACTGGCCTGCGTGTATCGCCAAGGCAGCGCACTGCGCCAGGACAGCACGCGCGCGATGTTCACCGCGGTGCTGCGCTCGTCGAAGGAAGTCTACCGGCGGCCTTTCGGCTGGCTGTTGTCCAAGGAGAACACGCTCGGCGACAACTATGCCGGCGGCGAGCTGCGCATGCTGCTCGGCGTCACGGAGATGCTCGAGAACCTCTCGCGATGAACGCGACGCGGATCCTCGACGACCTCGACTTGCGCGGCGAGCGCGTGCGCCTGCGGCCACCGCGCGTCAGCGAGGCGCAGGCCGCCTACGAGCTGATCGGCGAGCGGCGCGAGATCCTCGACTGGCTGGAATGGTCCGGGCCGCGCAGCGTCGAGGACATGCGCGAGCAGGCACGCCTGTGGCGCACGACCTCCGACGAGGCCGCGAACTACCGTCTGGCGATTCTCCTGCCCGGCGAAGCAGCGCAGGTCGCCGGCGCGATCTCGCTGCGCTTCATCGATCATCCGGGGCGCTGCGACCTGGGCTACTGGATCGGTGCGCGCTACCAGGGCCGCGGGCTGGCCAGCGCGGCGGTCGGCCACTGTCTGTGGCTGGCCTTCGAGGTGCTCGAAGCCGACAGCGCCAGCGCCTGCGTCTTCGTCGACAACTTCTCCTCGCGGCGCGTGCTCGAGAAACACGGATTCGAGCTGCGCGCGCCCGAGTGCTCGAGCAGCGCCTGCGACGCGCGACCGCGCTGGAACTTCGCGCTGGCGCGCACGGCCTGGAGGGAACGCGGCCCGATTCAGCGCCCCTGCGAGTTCGAATTGAGCTTCGGCGCCGGCCGGCCGTGAAGCACGCTGAGGTCGTTCGAGAATCCGTTCGCCACGCACAGGTCGATCCAGCCGTCGTCGTCGACGTCCGCGAGCGCCAGACCGAGGGGGCCCAGCCCCGCGCCCAGGTCGTCGTACGCGCGCATGTCGAAGGCGCCGGCGGCCGGACGCGGCGTCCAGGCGTCGAGCATGTGGCTGTTCTGCGCCGTGACGAAGACCTCCGCGCGGCCATCGCCGTCCACGTCGACGGCGGCGATGCGGTGCGGGCGTTGTCCGGTCGAGAATGCTGCGCTGCTCTCGAATTGAAAGGCCGACTTGCCGCGGCGCAGCAGCGCGGTCCAGCTGCCTTCGGGCGATTCGGGAGCGCTGGTGCACAAGAGCGCGAGGTCCTGCCAGCCGTCGCCGTCGAGGTCCGCGGCGCTGGCCGCGATCGGCGCGCCGGCCGCCGCTGAGAATCCGAGCTCGACCAGCAGCAGGCTGCCGTCGGCCTGCCGCCTCGCATCGAGCCAGGCGACGCCGACGCGCGCGCCGGGCGCGCCCAGCACGCAGGCCAGCTCCGGCGCGGGATCGCCGTCGAGCTCGATTGCGCAGAGCGCGCGCGGCAGCGAAGGAACTTGGAGTTGGGCCGCACGAGCTGGATCGAACTCCGGCGCGAGCGGATCGAGCAGCAGCACGCCGGCCGCGCTGGGGTCGCACAGCGCGGCTTCGAGCTTGCCGTCGCCGTCGACGTCGAGCAGCAGCAGGTCCTGCGGCGATCCGCCGACGTCGAGCGCATGGAACCCGACCAGGCGGCCGTCCAGCTCCCCGTGGTAGATCAAGAGCCGCGCGCCGCGCGGTCCGTCGCCGAGCATCGCCAGGTCGAAGCCTGGCAGCCCGTCGAGCTCGGCGATCCGCGGCGCGCGCGGCTCGGCGTCGCAAGCCTGCTCGGGCAGCGCGCGCAGGACGCCGCCTTCGTGGACCAGCACGGAAATGCTGTGCGCCTTCGCGTTGAGCGCGACGCCGCGCAACACACCCGCTCCGGGCCGCGCCGAGACCGCGTCCAGCGCGTTGGGGAACGAGCCCAGCGTCACGCTCGTGCCCGCGACCAGGCGCCCCGCGCCGTCGCCGGGCAGGAAGCCCAGGCCGAGCGTGTCATGGTTGGCGATCGCCACGTCGACCCTGCCGTCGCCGTTCGCATCCAGCGCGGCCAGCCCCGCCGGCGTCTGTCCGGCGGATTGCGAGGAGCTGAAGCCCGCGCCCTCGGCGCCCAGCCGCGTGAGCACGCGCACCTGCAGTCCGTAGTGGTGCAGGACCGCGAGGTCCGGGCGCGAATCGGCGTCGAAGTCGGCGACCGCCAGCGACATCGGCACCGCATCGGTTGTCCACACGCGCGGCGGGCGATCCGCCGTCCAGGCGCGCGAACCTCCCGGGGCGTCCGCGCCGAAGATCCACAGCTCGCGATCGCCGCCGGCCACGACCAGCTCCAGGTCGCCGTCGCCGTCGACGTCCAGGCTGGCGAGCGCGCGCGGGATGCCGCCGAGCTCGAGCCGGATCGCGGCGGCGTCGCCGCGGCTGTCGACCAGCTCCAGGCTGCTCGTGTCCTGGAATCCCACGACGACCAGTCCGTGCTCGGCGTCGATCAGCGCGCAGCGCGGGCTCTCGCCGCCCAGGCGCCAGTGCTCGCGCACCTCGGGTTCGTCGCGCAGCAATTCCAGCCGCCGATCGAGGCAGGCGACCGCGATCAGTCCGCGGCCGTCGACCACGGCCGCGGCGATGGCGCGCGGGGCGCTCTCCAGTTCGATCGGCTCGGCAGCCGCCGCGGAATCGGGATCCAGCGGCGAGGCCAGCTGCAGCGTGCGATCCGCGCGCGAGGCGATCAGCAGCATGCGCCGGCCATCAGGCGCGCCGAAGCGGCCCGCCGGAAGCGCCAGCGGCGCCAGCGGGAAATCGCCGCAGGCCTGGGTGCGACCCTCGCGCTCCAGGCCGAGGGCTCCGCCGCGCCACACGATCCAGTCCCCGGGCGCGCGCAAACTGGCCACCAGGTCCTCGAAGCCGTCGCCGTCGAAGTCCGCGGCGCACAGCCCCTCGGGTTTGGCCGGCATGCGGCGTTCGGCGCGCGCGACGAAGGGCGCCTGCGTCGGCGCTGCCGCGGCCTGCGCGGCAGGGGGCGGCTCTGCCCCGCAGGCCATGCCCAAGGGCAGCAGCCCGATCCCCGCGTGGAGCCAGGCGCGGCGCGCATCCGATTGCCTGGACCCGTGGGATCTCACCGCCGCGATGGTACTTCCGCGGCGAGCCCGAGTCGCGCCCGAGCGATTGTGCTCGCGCCGGTGTGCAGCGCCGCACACCGCGACAGGGGCTGAATCCAGCCCGCGCAACGCCCGGACGAATCCGCAGGCCGCGCCTTGTTCCAGCGGGCGCCGGGCGGGCTATCTTCTTCGGAGCTTCGACGCTCCAGCTGCTCGCCATGACCAGAACCCAGACCACCCTGATCGCCGGACTTTGCGCGCTCGCGGTCCTGGTCGTCGGCTTGGGCTACTTCGTCGGCCGCGCGCCGCAGGTCAGCGAGCCGCCCCGCGAGATCCTGGTGCCCAGCGTGGAAACGCCGGTCGCCGCCAGCCCGCCGAGCGCGACCGCCGTGGTGGAGCCCGCGCTGCACACCGGCGACGATTCGCTCGAGGTCGTCGGCGATCCCACCAAGACCACGGTGGCCTTCCCGCTCAAGCTGAAGCTGGAGCTCGTGCAGCCCGCCGGCGTGCCGCGTTCCGCCGGCATGCCGCCGCTGGGCTCGAGCGCCAACGCGCGCCTGGTGGGCTCCTTGATGGACGGACGCGGCGAACCGCTCGGCGCGCAGCTGCAATTCATCGCCGGACCCAACCAGGGGCGCACGCTGAGCACCAACGCCTCCGGCAAGTTCGGCGCCTCCGATCTCTATCCGGGCCTCTCGGTGATTCAGATCGAGGGGCCGGGCGAGCTCGACGCGCGCCGCGAAACCTTGCTGCGCGGCAATGCGGAGACCACGCTCAACATCGGCTTCGGCCTGCCCGGCGCCGTCGGCGGACGCGTGATCGACCGCGAGGACAACCCGATCCCCGGCGCGACGATCGAAGTCGACGGGCAGGTGGCCTTCTCCGACCTGGAGGGCAAGTTCCTGCTCAGCAGCGTGCCCTCGGGGCTCAACCTCGAGTGCATCGTGACGAAGGAAGGCTTCGCCGCGCACTTCGAGCTGGTCAGCGTCGCGGCCAGCAAGGCCAACGACAAGCTCGTGTTCCGCCTGTTGCCCGGCGCATCGCTCGACGTCGAGCTGCCCGAGGCCGTCGGTGCGAAAGGCGAAGCCAACATCGTGCTGATGAGCTCGAACACCTTTGGCGCACGCACTTATCCCTGGCGGCTGAAGAACCCGGTGCGCGCCGTGCCCGGCTCGCGCGTGCGCATCGACGACCTGCCCACGGGCGTGCGCGTGCGCGTCTACGTGTTCCACACCGGTGCCTACGCGGTGCCGGAGTACCAGGAGGCCCTGCTGAGCGAGGGCAGCCCGCAGCTCGCCGTGGTCCACCTCGTCGCCGCGCCGGTGATCGTCGGCAGCGTGCGCACGCGCGACGGCCTGGTGGTCCAGGACGCCAAGGTTCGATTGGAAGCGCCCGATCGCGTCGGATCGACCGTGGCCTACTTCGACCAGCCCTCGGTGTTCCTCGAGTCCGAGGTGCTGCCCAACTTTCCGATGGGGCTGCAGGAGACGCGCAGCGACCACAACGGGCGCTTCGAGTTCACCTCCTTCCCCAAGCAGGCGCCCAAGCGCTACCTGATCGCGGAATCCGCCGACGGCCTGCTGCGCGGAGCGGCGGTCGTGGGCCCGCAGGACGAGACGGTGGACGTGGTCGTGGCTGCCCATGGCGACGGAGCTTCGAAGCTCGCGATCGAGTTCCCTGGCCGCCACCAGGCGCTGGACGTGCAGTGCAGCGTGCAAGGCGCGCCGCGCAATCCCGAGCTCGTGCCGGCCGGCGAGCCCTGCGTGATCGAGGGGCTGGCACCGGGGACCTGGAAGCTCACGGCCACCTGGAACGGTGAGAACGTGCCCATCGAGGGCGAAGGCGGCGCGCCCGGAGTGTTCAAGCTCGAAGGCGAGACCACGCAGGTCGTGCGCTTGCCCCGCGGCGCGATCGTCGGCCAGGACGAGGACACGCTGCTGCGGCGGGGACTGCGGAAGTGAGCGTCGTCCGCGCGGGCGGACGAGTAGAATCCCGCCCCGTGAAACGCATCGAACTGGACGGGTGCAGCCTGGCGCTCGAGGATTTTTCCGAGATCTTCCAAGGCCGTGACGTCGATCTCGCGATCGCGCCGGGCGCGCGCACGGCGCTGGAGCGCGCGCGGTCGCTGGTCGAAAAGCACGTCGATGCTGGCGACGTCGTCTACGGCCTGACCACGGGCTTTGGAAAACTGAAGAGCGTGGCGATCGCGCGCGCGGACCTCGCGCAGCTGCAGACCAACCTGGTGCTCTCGCACTGCTGCGGCGTGGGGGCGCCGATGCCGCCGGCCGAGGTGCGCGCGGCGCAGGTGCTGCGCCTCAACGGACTGGTGCGCGGCCACTCGGGGATCCGCCCGGCGGTTTGCGACTTCCTGGTGCGCCTGTTCCACGCGCGCTTCGTGCCCGTGGTGCCGCAGCAGGGTTCGGTGGGGGCCAGCGGCGACCTTGCGCCGCTCGCGCATTTGTGCGCCGCCGCGATGGGGCACGGCGAAGTGTTCCTCGACGGCGAGCGCATGCAGGCAGCCGCGGCACTGGCGCGCATCGGCGAGCAGCCGCTGACGCTGGAGGCCAAGGAAGGCCTGGCGCTGATCAACGGCACCGAGATCATGAAGGCGATCGGCGTCGGCGTGCTGCTGCGCGCAAAGAACCTCTCGCGCGCCGCGGACGCGATCGGTGCGCTCTCGATCGAGGCCCTGCTGGGCTCGGCGGTGCCCTTCGACGAGCGCTTCGCCGCGCTCAAGGGACACGCGGGCCACCGGCGATGCTCCGAGAACGTGCGCCGCTGCCTGGCCGACTCGCAGGTGATGCAAAGCCACGCCGAATGCGATCGCGTGCAGGATCCGTACTCGCTGCGCTGCATCCCGCAGGTGCACGGCGCGTTCAAGACGGCGCTGGAGCACGTCGAGGGCGTGTTCGCGCACGAGCTGAACGCGGTGACCGACAACCCGATCCTGTTCCCCGACACGGGCGAGGTGCTCAGCGCCGGGCAGTTCCACGGCCAGCCGATCTCGATGGTGATGGACTATCTGGCGCTGTCCCTGTGCACGCTGGCCAACATCTCCGAGCGGCGCATCGAGCAGCTGGTCAATCCCGATCTCTCGCGCCTGCCGGCCTTCCTGGCGAAACAGCCGGGCCTGCACTCAGGGATGATGATCGCGCAGGTGGCCGCGGCCTCGCTGGCCAGCGAGAACAAGTCGCTCGCGCATCCGGCCTCGGTCGACAGCATCCCGACCAGCGCCAACCAGGAGGACCACGTCTCGATGGGCGTGAGCGCCGCGCGCAAGGCGCGCGCGATCTGCGACAACGTCGAGTACGTGCTGGCGATCGAACTCTTGTGCGCGGCTCAAGGACGCGAGTTCCACGCCAACCTGCGCGCGGGCCGCGGCGCGCAGGCGGCGCAAGATGCGCTGCGCCTGCGCGTGCCGCCCTACGACGCCGATCGCTTCCTGCACACCGACATCGAAGCCGCGCGCGAACTCGTGTCGTCCGGCGCCCTGTGCGCCGCGGTCGAGCAAGCGCTCGACTGCAAGCTGCAGGCCTGAACGTACCCAGTCAACGCACTGTTTCCCCGCTGCGCATCACCGCGAGGCGTGCAGGGAGATCGTGCACAGGGTCGTCAGCCTGGCGTCCTCGGTGGCAGCGGGTTCTCGAGCCAATCGCGCCGGACCTCCCTGGCTCCGAACCGTCGGCTCGACCCTGCGGACGCGAGGCTCGGGCCTGCCCTACACCGGCTGCTTGCCCCCGCAGCTGCAGTCGAAGCAGCCGTGCTCCGCGCAGGTGCCACAGGAGCGCGAGACCTCGCGCCGCAGCGCCGCACGCGCGCGGTGCACGCGCACGCCGGCGTTGCTTTCGCTGATCCCAGCCTCCTTCGCGAACTCGACCACCGGCAGGCCGTCGATCTCGATGCGCCGCAGCGCCTGCGCGTATTCGGCCTTGAGCGTTCCCGCGAGCCGGGCAACGCAGGCGCAGACCACGCGATCCAGCTCCGATTCGTCCTGCGGCTCGCGGTCGAGCTCGGCCGCGAGCGCCTCGAGCCTGCGGTCGGCCGCCGCGCGGCGGCGGTGGCTGTCGATCACCGCGTTGCGCAGCGTGCGGTAGAACCAGGCGCGCGCCGAGTCGCCCTCGCGCAGCTCGCCGATGCGGTCGATGCCGCGCACGAAGGCCTCTTGCAGGATGTCCTCGGCCAGCGCGCGGTCGCGCACGCGGCGCTCGACGAAGGCCAGGAACTCGCGGTGGTTCTCCACCAGGCTCGCGACGATCTCGGGCGAGGGCGTCGCCGCGTCGCCTGCGTGACAAGAGTCTCCCGCTCCGTGCTCGTGTTCGTGCTGCATGATCTTCTCCTGGATCAACCCGGCTGCCGGCCGAAACGCCGCAGCGCGAGCGAGCTGAGGAGCACCGAGACGCTCGACAGCGACATCGCCGCGCTGGCCAGCATGGGCGAGAGCGCCCAGCCTGTCCACGGCAGCAGCGCGCCGGCCGCGATCGGCATCCCGAGCACGTTGTAGACGAAGGCCCAGGCCAGGTTGCGGCGGATGGTCGACATCGTCGCGCGGGCGAGTTCGAGCGCGCGCGGCAGCGCCGCGATGCCCCCGCGCAGCAGCGCGATGTCCGCGGCTGCGGCGGCAATGTCCGTGCCCTGTCCCATGGCGATGCCCACGTCGGCCGCCGCCAGCGCCGGAGCGTCGTTGACCCCGTCGCCGACCATGGCCACGCGCCGGCCGCGCGCGCGTTCTTCCGCGACGATGTGCTCCTTGTCCTCGGGGCGCAGCTGGGCCAGGACCTCGGCGATGCCCAGATCCGCGGCGATGGCCCTGGCGGTGCCTTCCCGATCGCCGCTGAGCATCACCACGCTCATCCCTCGCGTCCGCAGAGCCTCGACCGCGGCCCGGGCCCCGGGGGCGATGCGGTCGGAGATCGCCAGCACACCCGCCAGCGCGCCGTCGATCGCGAGGAACACCGGTGTGCTGCCGCGCGCGGCCAGCTCCGCGGCGCGCGGTTCCAAGGCCGCCGTCTCGATGCCGGCCTGCGCGAGCCACGCGGCGGTCCCGATGTGCACGCGCTGGCCGTCGACGCGCCCCTCGACGCCGGCGCCGGCGCTGGAAGAGAACTCGACGCCGCGATGCGATCGCAGGCCGCGTTCCCGGGCCGCGGACACGATCGCGCGCGCGAGTGGGTGTTCGCTCGCGGCTTCGAGTCCCGCCGCGAGGGCGAGCACGCGGTCCGTGTCGAATCCAGGCTGGACGATCACGTCGACCAACTCAGGCCGACCCTCGGTCAGCGTGCCGGTCTTGTCGAGGAACACCGTGTCGAGCTTCGCCGCCGACTCCAGCGCCACACCACCCTTGAACAGGATGCCCAGTTCAGCCGCGCGGCCGGTGCCCACGGCGACCGCCGCCGGCGTGGCCAGGCCGAGCGCGCAGGGGCAGGCGATCACCAGCACGGCGACGGCGCGCTCCAGCGCCATCGCCATCCCGCCCTGGTCTCCGGCGACCGCGAACCAAAACAGGAAGGTCGCGGCCGCCAGGCCGAGCACGATCGGCAC
>Ga0315910_10000581_pt1 | contig 36043 bp, 32 predicted proteins | sample EdamamesoilMG_FD_204470 | JGI IMG/M metagenome (GOLD analysis project Ga0315910, IMG submission 204470) | Garden soil microbial communities collected in Santa Monica, California, United States - Edamame soil | ecosystem: Environmental > Terrestrial > Soil > Garden | place: USA: California...
GCGGCCTGGGCGCCTGCGCGCTGCTGTTCGTCGGCGTCAACCTGGCTTTCCTGCCCGGCTTCGTGCGCGGTTACCTCGGCGAGGCGCGCCGCGGCGCGACATGGGGCGAGGGCTCGACCAGCCTGGGCCTGGTCTCGGCCGCCGGCGCCTGCCTGATCGTGGGCGCGCTGCTGCTCGCGGGCTGGAACCTGCTGTCGGCGATACCCGCGGCGAAGAGCGCAGCCGAACGGGAGCGTGCGCCGTGATCGAGCAGTGCTGCGATGCGCTGGTCGCGCCCGGCGGCGATCTGGCGCAGCTCTTCGCTTTCGGGCTCTTGATGAGCGCGGGTCATTGTCTGGGCATGTGCGGGCCGCTGGTCTGTGCACTTTCGGTGCCGGCGACCGATGTCGCGGCACACCCGTGGCGCGCCGCGCGTTCGATCCTCACCTACCACGCGGGCCGGCTGAGCGCCTACGCGTCGCTGGGAGTGTTGCTCGGCTCGCTCGGCGGCCTGCTGCCGCAGAGCGCGAGCAGCGTGGTGTGGCAGGCCGCGCTCTCGCTGCTCGCGGCCGCGGCCTTGTTGTGGGTCGGCCTGGGATTGCTCGGCGTCTTTCCGCTCGCTTCGCTCGGCTGCAAGAGCACGCTGACGCGCTGGCTGGTCAACGCCCCGCTCGCCGGGGCGCCGCGGCGCTTCGCGCTGGGCCTGGCCAACGGGTTCCTGCCCTGCGGCCCGGTGTACACCGTCGCGATCGCCGCGCTCGCGGCCGGAGGGGCGCTGCAGGGCGGCATCGCGATGATGAGCTTCGGCGCGGGCACGCTGCCGCTGTTGGTCGCGCTCGCGCTCGGCGTGCGCTGGCTCGGACAGCGCGCGCGCCTGGGCCTGTTCCGCTGCGGGGCCGCGCTGGCCCTGTTGATGGGCGTGCAGCTCGCGCTGCGCGGCATGGCGGCGCTGGCCTGGGTCCCGCACTTCAGCCTGCGCGAGGTGGTGCTGTGGTGAGCACGCTGCTCGAACGCACGACGACACGCGGCCAACGCACGCCGGCGACGGCCTGCGCGCATTGCGGCCTGCCGCTCGGCCGGCATTGGACCGAGGATCTTGGGCCATTCTGCTGCGCGGGTTGCCGCAGCGTCAGCGAGCTGATCAAGGCCCAAGGTCTGGAGCGCTACTACGATTTGCGCGCCGACACGCAGTCGCCTCCGCCGCAGTTGCGGCCAGGCACGTTCGCTTGGCTCGATCCCCTGCTCGCCGGCGCGCCCGCGTCCGCGAGCGGCGTGACGCGCCTGACGCTCGACCTGCAAGGCGTTCATTGCGCGGCCTGCGTCTGGCTGCTGCAGCAACTCTGGCAGCGCCAATCCGGCGTGGTCGACCTGTGCATCAACCCGGCCTTGGGCCGCGCGGAAATCGCCTGGAAGGCCGGCGAATTGGACTTGCGCGACTATTTGCGCCTGGTCGAGCGCTTCGGCTACCGCTTCGGCCCTGCGCGCAAGCGCGACCTCGCGACCTCGCGGCAACTGGTGGTGCGACTGGGCGTGTGCACGGCGGCGGCCTTGAACGTGATGATCTTCAGCCTGTGCTTCTACGCCGGGCTGGCGTCCTCGGAGGGTGCGCTGTACACGATCCTCGGCCGCTGGAGCTTCGCCCTGGCCAGCGTCGCGGTGATCGTCGGCGGCTCGCTGTTCGTCTCCAGCGCCGCGCGCAGCCTGCGTCGCGGCATCGTGCACTTGGATCTGCCGATCGCGCTGGGGATCCTGCTCGGCTTCGGCGGTTCGGTCTGGGCGCACTTCTCGCACGGGCCGCAGGCCGCGTACTTCGACACGATCACGATCTTCATCGCGCTGATGCTCTTCGGGCGCTGGTTGCAGGAGCGCGTGCTCGCGCGCAACCGGCAGTCGCTGCTGGCCAGCGACGGCGTCGACGACCTGTTCGTGCGCCGCCGCCGCGGCAGCGAGCTGGAGACCGTGCGCGCGACCGCGATCGAATTCGGCGACGAGCTGTGGGTTCCACCCGGAGATCTGGTCGCGGTCGAGAGCACGCTCCTGGGCGAGCCCGCGTCGATGAGCCTGGACTGGATCACGGGCGAGTCGCGCCAGCGCTGCTTCCAGCCCGGCGAGACGATCCCGGCGGGCGCTTTCCACGCGGGAGCGAGCGCGGCGCGCGTGTGCGCGCGCGAATCGTTCTCGGCCTCGCGTCTGCAGAGCCTGATCGGCGCAGCGCCAGGAGCTGGAGACGACGGCGCGGCGCGTTCGCGCGCCGATCACGGCAGGAGCCACGGCTCGGCGCGTTCGCGCGCCGATCGCGGCAGGAGCCAAGGCTCGGCGCGTTCGCGCGCCGATCGCGGCAGGAGCCACGGCTCGGCGCGTTCGCGCGCCGATCGCGGCTGGAGCCGATTCGTCACCGGCTACGTGCTCGCGGTGCTGCTGCTGGCAGCCGCGGGTTATGCGCTGTGGTTGCCCGCAGGCAGCGAACGCGCGATCGCCGTCGCCTTGTCCGTGCTGGTGGTCACCTGCCCCTGCGCGCTGGGGCTGGCGACGCCGCTCGCCAACGAACTCGTGCACGCGGCCTTGCGCCGGCGCGGCGTGTTCTTGCGCGAGCAGGATTTCCTGCGCCGCGTGCTGCGCGTGCGCCACATCCTGTTCGACAAGACCGGCACGCTCACGCGCGGGAACCTGCGGCTCGAGCCCGCGTCCGCGCGCGCGATCGACGCTCTGGAGCCGGCGCAGCGCGCGCTGCTGGCCAACGCCTGCGCGCGCTCGTTGCATCCTGTCGCGCGCTGCATCCACGCGCATCTGGAACGCGACGGGCGCACACGCTTGATCGACGCGCTCGAGGTCCTGGAGTTTCCCGGCCGCGGTCTCGAGCTGCGCGAGCCCGGCCACGTCTGGCGCCTGGGCCGCGCCGAATTCGCGCTGGACGACTCGCGGGCAGCGGTTCGCGGAACCTGTTTCACGCGCGACGCTGCGCTGATCCTCTCGATCGAGGTCGAGGAGGAGCTGAAGGCCGACGCGCGCGACGAGATCGCGCGCCTGGGCGCGGCCGGCCTGCAACTGCACCTGCTCAGCGGCGACCAGCCCGAGCGCGTGCGCCACGTCGCCGCGCAGCTGGGCATGGCGCCGGAGCGCGTGCACGGCGGCATGCAGCCGCAGGACAAGGCGCGCTACGTGCGCGAGCTCGATCGCGGCGACACGTGGATGATCGGCGACGGCATCAACGACGGCCCCGCCTTCGACGCGGCGGCCTGCGCCGCGACTCCAGCGGTCGACCGACCCGGCCTGCCCGCGCGCGCCGACCTGTACTACCTCGGCGACGGCATCTCCGCGGTGCGCATGACGCTGGACTGGGCGCGGCGCCTGGCCCGTGTGCTGCGCACGAACCTGCTGCTGGCGGTCGCCTACAACCTGGCCGCCGTCGCGTTGTGCCTGTCCGGCCACGTCGGGCCGCTGACCGCGGCCGTGCTCATGCCCGCGAGTTCCGTGGGCTTCCTGACCCTGACCAGCCTGCGCCTGTCGCAGGGGAGGCAGCCATGGACATCCTGATCGTGCTGGTCTTCGTCAGCGTCGTTTTCGTCTGCGCCGCCCTGCTGCTGTTCTTCGTCTCGCTGCAGCAGCGCGACTTCGAGCATTCCGAGCGCCTTTCGCTGCTGCCGCTGCTCGAGCCCGATCCCGCCGTCGGCGCTGCTACGCCCACATCTGCGGCCGAAGGCAGCGCCACGCCCGCCGCACGCCCGCAATCCCTCTGACCTGCATGTCCTCAACGCCCATGAAATCCAATTCCGCCGCGACACGACGAGTCGAATACAACGACGCCGTCGTGCGCGCCTTCGCCCTGGCCACGATCGTCTGGGGCGTGGTCGGACTGCTGCTCGGCGTGATCGTCGCGATGCAGCTGACCTTCTGGCAGACCAACCTCGGCATTTCCTACACGAGCTTCGGCCGCCTGCGCCCGCTGCACACCAACGCCGCGATCTTCGCCTTCGTCGGCAACATGATGTTCACGGGCATCTACCACTCGATGCAGCGGCTGCTGCGCACGCGTCTGGGCTCGGACGCCCTGAGCTGGGCGCACTTCTGGGGCTGGCAGCTGATCATCGTGCTCGCCGCGGTCACGCTGCCGCTGGGGCTTTCGCAGGCCAAGGAATACGCCGAGCTGATCTGGCCGATCGACGTGCTCGTCGCGCTGGTCTGGGTGATCTTCGCCGTGAACTTCTTCATGACGCTGGCGAAGCGCAACGAGAAGAACCTGTACGTCGCGATCTGGTTCTACATCGCGACCGTGGTGACGATCCCCGTCCTGTACATCGTCAACAACTTGCAGCTGCCCACGAGCCTGCTGCACAGCTACCCGGTGTTCGCCGGCGTCCAGGACGCGCTGGTGCAGTGGTGGTACGGCCACAACGCCGTGGCCTTCTTCCTGACCACGCCGATCCTGGGCATCATGTACTACTACCTGCCCAAGGCGGTGGAGCGTCCGGTGTACTCCTACCGCTTGTCGGTGGTGCACTTCTGGTCGCTGGTGTTCCTGTACATCTGGGCTGGCCCGCACCACCTGCTCAACTCAGCGCTGCCCGAGTGGGCGCAGACCCTGGGCATGGTGTTCAGCCTGATGCTCTGGGCGCCGTCGTGGGGCGGCATGCTCAACGGCCTGCTGACGCTGCGCGGCGCGTGGGGCAAGCTGCGCACCGATCCGGTGGTCAAGTTCTTCATCGTCGGCGTGACGTTCTACGGCATGTCGACCTTCGAGGGGCCGCTGCTGTCGATCAAGAGCGTCAACTCGCTGGCGCACTACACCGACTGGATCATCGGCCACGTGCACGGCGGAACGCTGGGCTGGAACGCCGGCATGGCCGCGGGACTGCTGTACTGGATCGTTCCGCGCATGTGGGGAACGAAGCTGTACTCGATCCGGCTCGCGGACACGCACTTCTGGCTGAGCACCTTCGGGATGCTGCTCTACATCGGCGCGATGTGGGTCAACGGCATCAATCAGGGTCTGTTCTTCCAGGCGCTCGACAACGAAGGCTTCCTCAAGAACACCGACTTCGTCGAGGTGCTGCGCAGCGGCCAGTTCCTGCACCTGATGCGCCTGATCGGCGGCTCGGTGTTCTTCGGCGGCTACCTGCTGATGGTCTGGAACCTGGTGGCGACGATCCGCGGCGGCAAGGCGGCGACCGATGGCGTCGAGGTGCCCGTGTTGGAGCCCGCGCCGAGCGTGCCGGCAACGCGGCTGATCTTCAGCCCGCCGCTGGTGCTCAGCGCCGTGATGCTGGCCGTGGCGATCGCCTTCGCCATGTCGGGCCCGATCACCAGCGCCGTGGTCGCCGCGCTGGGCGTCATCTCGGTCGTCGCCTGCATCACCTACTACCGCAGGTTTCAACGCGAGCAGGTGCGCTGGCACGCGATGCTCGAGGGCAAGTCGCTACTGTTCACGGTGCTCGTCCTGGTCGCGATCCTGATCGGCGGCCTGATCGAGCTGGTGCCTTCGATCGTCAAGAAGGACTACGCCGTCGCGAGCGCGACACCCGCCAAGGGCGAGATGGTCGCGGCGCCGAGCAAGTACCTGCAGCTGCCCTACTCGCCGCTGGAGCTGGAGGGTCGCGACATCTACGTGCGCGAAGGCTGCTACGTGTGCCACAGCCAGATGGTGCGGCCGTTCCGGCACGAGACGCTGCGTTACGGCGAGTTCTCGCGCGCGGAGTCCTACGTGTACGACCATCCGTTCCAGTGGGGCTCGAAGCGCACGGGGCCCGATCTGCACCGGCTCGCCGGCCGCTATCCGAACCTCTGGCACTACCAGCACATGCGCGACCCGCGCTCGACCTCGCCGGGTTCGATCATGCCGGCCTATCCCTGGCTGCACGAGCAGACGGTCGACCTCGAGGCTACGCCGTCGAAGCTTGCCGTGTTGCGCACGCTGGGCGTGCCCTACGAAGACGAGGTGGTCGCGACGGCGCGCGAGTCGGCCCTGGCCCAAGGCCGGATCATCGCCGAGGAATTGAAGCGAACCGGCGGCGTCGAGATCGCGCCCGACAGCGAGATCGTCGCCCTGATCGCCTACCTGCAGCAGCTGGGCAAGCTGCACGAACCACCCGCGCTGTCGATCCTGAAGGAGGGCAAGTGACGTGTTGCAAGAGTACTACCATGGCAGTTCCTGGCTGTGGCTGCCGATGATCGGCCTGCTGTTCTTCTTCGTGTTCTTCCTGGTCGTGCTGGTGCGCGTGGCGCTGGGCATGCGCGACCCCGAGCGCGTCGAGCGGCTCGCTTCCCTGCCCTTCAGCGTCGAGGCGGAGCATGCCGCCGGCAAACAGGTGCGCGATGAGTGAGCAATACAGCGACGTCACGCTCGGCCACGAGTACGACGGCATCCAGGAGTACGACAACCACTTGCCCAATTGGTGGCTGTTCACGCTCTATGGCTCGATCGTCTTCTCGATCGGCTACTGGCTGTTCTACGAGACCTTCGGCGTGGGCCACGGCCAGGACGAGAGCTACCGGCGCGAAGTCGAACAGGCCGCGCAGGCGCAGATCGAGCGCGAGATGGGCAAAGAGGTGACCAACGAGTCGTTGCTGCTGATGACCCAGGTTTCCGCGCAGATCGACGCGGGCGCTCTGATCTTCCGCCAGAAGTGCGTGCAGTGCCACGGCGCCCAGGCCGGCGGCGACATCGGTCCGAACCTGACCGACGATTTCTGGATCCACGGGCCGCAGCCGCTGCAGGTCTACGGCACGGTCATGAACGGCGTGCTCGACAAGGGAATGCAGGCCTGGAAGGAGCAGCTCGGCCCGCTGCGCGTGCGCCAGGTCGTCGCCTACGTGCTGACGCTCAAGGGCCGCAACGTCGATGGAAAGCCGCCGCTGGGCAAACCGACCGCCGAGTGGGAAGCGGAGAGCGCCGCCGCGCAGCCGGCGCAGGCTCCCGGCGCGGCACCGGCGGGTTCCGTACCCGCGGCTTCGGCACCGCGGGGCGCCGCGCCTCCGGCTGCAGGCGCGAAGCCGGCCGGAGGCTAGATCGACGTGCGCACCCATGCAGCGCTCGAGGCACGCGCGCGCGAGGATCGCCGTGGCGGCGACCCAACGACGGCTTGCCAAGCGCAAGCAGCTGAGTTCCGCTCGCGATGAGTGCCAAGGTGCAACACGGGATGCGCCGGCGTCCCGACCTGGAGACGCTGTACTCGGTCAACGAGGACGGCTCGCGCAACATGCTGCAGCCCGCGGACGTGCGCGGCCGCTGGCACACGCGCCGCAACGTCGTGTTCGCGATCCTGATCGCGATCTACGTGCTCGTGCCCTGGGTCGAGATCGGCGGGCGGCCCGCGCTGCGACTGGACGTGCCAGCGCGCACGGCCTACGTGCTGGGTCAGACGTTCACGCGCGAGGACTTCTACCTGGTCTTCTTCCTGTTGACCGGATTCGGCTTCACGCTGTTCGCGCTGACCGCGCTCTACGGCAGGATCTGGTGCGGCTACGCCTGTCCGCAGACCGTCTTCCTCGAGGGCGTGTTCCGGCGCATCGAGCGCTGGATCGAAGGCGGCCACCACCAGCGCATGCGCCGCAACCGCGGCCCGTGGACCTTCGACAAACTGTGGCGCAAGCTCGTCAAGCAGGCGGCGTTCATCGCGCTGACGCTGTTCCTGACGCACACTCTGCTGGCGTACTTCTTGCCGGTGCGCGAGCTGCTTCCGGCGCTGGCGCGAGGGCCCGCGGGACACTGGACGGCCTTTTGGTGGACATTCGCGCTGACCGCGATCGTGTACTTCGACTTCGCCTGGTTCCGCGAGCAGTTCTGCGTGATCCTGTGCCCCTACGGGCGTCTGCAGTCGGCACTGATCGACGACTCGAGCGTCAACGTCGGCTACGACGAGATGCGCGGCGAGCCGCGCGGGCCCAAGGGGCGCGCCGCGGGCGCGTGCATCGACTGCAATAGCTGCGTCGCCGTTTGTCCGACCGGCATCGACATCCGCAACGGGCTGCAGATGGAGTGCATCGGCTGCACGAATTGCATCGATGCCTGCGACTCGATCATGCGCCAGGTCGGCCGGCCCGAAGGCCTGATACGCTACGACTCCTCGCGCGGCTTCCGCGGCGAGGCCCAGCGCTGGCTGCGGCCGCGCGTGCTGCTCTACGCGGTGCTGTCGCTGGTCGGCCTCGGCGTCTTCCTGCTCACCGCCTCCAAGCGCACGGACTTCGAAGTCACCTTGCTGCGCGCGCGCGGCATGCCTTACACGCTGGAGGAGCAGCGCATCCAGAATCTGTTCACCGTCCACGTCCAGAACAAGTCCGCGGTTGCGGTCCAGCTGCGAATCGAAGCGCTGCCCGGGGCGGCGGACCAGCCGCGGCTGGAGTGGCGCATCGCCTCGGAGCTGGTGGACCTCGAGCCTCTCGGCGAAGCGAAGATCCCGGTCTTCGCTTTCGTGGCTCGCGGCGCGTACACGAAGAGCTTCCCCGTCTCCCTGCGCGTCAGCGACACCGCCAGCGCCGCGGTCCAGACGCTCGATCTGAGTTTCCGAGGCCCCTGATCATGCGCGAGTTCTTCCGCCAACGACCCTGGATGTACGTCGTGCTGTTGCTGGGAGCGCTGGTGCTCTCCAGCCTGACGATGCTGGCGATCAGCCTCGCGCATCCGCCCCAGTCCGCCGTCGTCGTTCAGCCGGCGGGCGCGCGCTGAAGCCCTGTTCGCCGCAGCCCGCGGGCCGGTAACATGCGCAAGTCCCACTTCCCCTGGAGCCTGCGATGACTGCAACCGAAACCAACGTGGCCCGAGCCCTGCGCGAGCTTCGCCTGGGCGTCCTCCTGGCTTTCCTGGGCGTGCTGTTCGGCTTCGGCATGGGCGGCGTCTTCGGCGCCTTCGAGGAGCCGCTCAAGGCCGGCCTGAAGGCGGATGCCGAGGCGGTGGCCGCGACGGTCTACGCCGGCGACGCGGCGAAGGTGAAGGAGGTCCTCGACAAGTCGTGGGCCTACTACAAGCGCGCGCACCTGCACGGCGGTGCCATAGGAGCCGCTGCCCTGGCCGCGATCCTGTGCATTGCGCTCGTCGGCGCTGGGCCGTGGCGCTTGCGTCAGATCGCGGCGATCGCCTTGGGTGTCGGCGCACTCGGCTACCCGATTTTTTGGCTGCTCGCTGGCGCACGCGCGCCGGGATTGGGCAGCACGGGAGCTGCCAAGGACTCGCTGGAGTGGCTTGCCGTGCCTACAGCCGGGCTGGCTTTTGTCGGCCTGGTGCTCGCTTTGATCAGCGTCGCCTGGGGACTCTACGGATCCCAGCGCGTGTCGAGAAGCTGAGCACGAAGCGGCCTGCGCCGCTGGTTGCGCGCGCGGATTCATGCGCGCAGACCTGCTGGTTGCGCGCGCGGATTCATGCGCTCAGACCTGCCAGGGCCGCGCGCAGGATCTGCTCGCGCGTACGCAGCTCGGCCTCGCGCACGTGCTGCACGACGTAGCCGACGCCCGCGATCACGAGCATCACCCCGCCGACGAAAAGGCCGGTGAGCGCGTCGGTCCGCTGCCAGGAGATCCAGGCGAAAAAACCGCACTGCAGGACCGCGAACAGGAAGACGATCCCCGCGATGCGCCGGCGGTCGGCCACCAGGTGCACGCTGCCGCGGCGCACGAGGCGCCAAGCGACCAGGAACCACGTGGCCCCCATCGCAGCCAGCACGCCGAGGGCAATTCTCGTCGCGGCGGGCGTCGTTGCCGGCTCGGTCAGCGCAAGGCTGCCAAGGCCGAGCGCCATGATCGCGCCTGCTGCAGCGAGCAGCACGTAGCGCAGGCGCTCGAATCGGCTCAGGCGCTGCTCGAAGAGCTGCTGCAAAGCCTGCTCGTACTGCGCGCGCGCCGCGCCGCGCGGCGGATCGAGCTCCAGAAGTCGCTCTCGATTCGATGCGGATTCACTGCTCATGGCGGGCCTCCAGGCGGGAAAGGATCGTCGCTAGGGCGCGGCGCGCATGGTGCATGCGCGACTTGACCGTGCCCACGGGGATGTCCATGACTTCGGCGATCGCCTGCAGCGGCAGGTCCTCGAGAAAAAAAAGCACGAGCAGCTCGCGCTGAGCGATCGGCAACTGCGCCAGCGCGGCGTGCACGCGCTCCGGATCGTGCGTCTCCTCGGCGATCGGCGCCGCGGCTGCCTCGTCGAGCTCCTCGCCCAGGCTGCGATCGCGGGCGTTCAAGCTCAGGTGCTGGGCGAGCACTCGCCTCGCCACGCCGTAGAGCCACGGCGCGAGGCGGCGCGGATCGTCGAGGCTCGCCAGGCTCGAGAACACGCGCACCCAGGTCTCCTGCAGCACGACCCAGGCCTCGTCCTCGCCGCGCAGCATGCGGCGCAGGTAGTAGAACAGCGGGCGCTCGAACTCCGCGACCAGGGCCTCCCAGGCCTCGCGCTCGCCCCGCGTGCAACGCAGCGCCAGGAGCTCGCGTTGCAGACTCTTGGGGTCGGGGGCTTGCATAGGAGGCGGCGCTCGCGGGCCGTGCTCCACAGTCTGCCGGCGGGGCCTCCAGGTTCACGAAAACCCGGATTGCGCCGGCATGCCCTTCGAGCCCCGGTGGCCTAGCGTGGGCGCTGCCTCCGGCGCACGCGCACGGGCGGCGCGCGCTGCGGCTCGAGATCGGCCAGCTTGGACTCGCCCGGCATCACGACCCGCGGATCCAGGCTGCCGTCGCCCACGCCGTCGGCGATGTCGACCTCGAGCAGCATCGCCCCGAGTTCGGCCTTGGTCAGCAGCCCCTTCTGCAGGCAGACCTCCGCCAGGGCGCGCGCCAGCAGGGCCACCCTGCCGAGGTCGTGCTCGAGCTCACGCGCGCGCTCGGCCGAGGTCTTCGCGCTGCGCATGCGCGACTTGTGTATGGCCTCCAGCCTGCGCTCGAGCTCCCTGGCGTCCTCGCGCGAGGCGCGCGCGGCGAAGGCGTAGCTGCCCAACAGACCTCCAAGCATGATCGCTCCGTTCGGGTGTGCGAAAAAAAGTGTGCGAGGCGCCGCGGCTACAGGCGCTGCGGTTGGGAGACGGTGCGTACGTCCTGCACGTTGCCCGTATTCAGCGTGCTCGCGGGCTCGAAGAGCAGCACGCTGCATGGCGCGTCGGCCACCGGCCGGTGATCGACGCCACGCGGCACGATCAGCATCTCGCCGGGATCCAGCACGACCTCGCCGTCGCGCAGCTCGATCCGCAGCCTGCCTTCCAGCACCAGGAACAGCTCGTCCTCGAGCTCGTGCTGGTGCCAAATGAACTCGCCGTGCAGCTTGGCCAGCTTGACGTGAAAGTCCCCCACCTCGCCGACGATGCGCGGCGACCAGGTCTGCGTGAACTGCGCGAGCTTCTGGGCCAAGACGACTTTGGTCAGCATGGGGTCGGACCTTCCAGGTCACATTGTCCGTGGCAGGTTTCCACCATGATACATGCTCTAGTCGGCGAGTTCCGTCCTCCGTCGCGGCCCCGGGGCAACCTGGCCGCTTGCGTCGGACCGCCCGCGCGAAGCAGTTTATTGAACTGACTTTTCGAGCAGCCGCGCGGTGGCAGGTCCGCGCGATTTTTTCTGCGAAAAGTTCTCGAGGACTACTGCCGCGGCTTGAAGTAGCGCCGCGCGGCCAGCGATGGCGGCAGGCAGACCATCTCCTTGGCTGCCGCGGGGTCGTCATGGGCGTAGCGATAGCCCTCGCCGTAACCCGCATCCTTCATCAACTTCGTCGGCGCGTTGCGCAGGTGCAGCGGCACGGGCTCGGCCGCGGTGCGCTCGACGTCGTCGACGGCCTGGCCAAAGGCGACGTAAACCGAGTTCGACTTCTTCGTGCGCGCGAGATACACGGCGGCCTGGGCCAGGGCCAGGTCGCCCTCCGGAGAGCCCAGTCGATGGTAGGCCTCGGCCGCATCCAGCGCGGCGCGAAGCGCGAAGGGATCAGCGAGCCCGATGTCCTCGACCGCCATGCGGATCAGGCGGCGGGCGACGAAGTTGCCGTCCTCGCCCGCGCGCAGGATGCGTGCGATCCAGTACAGCGTCGCGTTGTCGTCGGAGTTGCGCACGGACTTGTGCAGCGCGGAGATCAAGTTGTAGTGCTCTTCGCCGGACTTGTCGTGGGCGAGCAGCTTGCGCTGCATCGCGGCGGCGAGCACGGACTCGTCGAGCTCTCCGCCCGGGCCGGCCAGCGCCGCGGCGGTCTCCAGCAGGTTGAGCGCGCGCCGCGCGTCGCCGTCGCTGGCGTGGGCGATGCGCAACAAGCCGGCCTCGTCGACGCGCACCGGCGAGCTCAATCCGCGCTCGCGGTCCTCGAGCGCGCGCCGCAGGATCGACATCAGGACCTCGGGCGAGTGCGGCTCGAGGATCAGCACGCGCGCGCGCGACAAGAGCGCGCCGTTGAGCTCGAACGAAGGATTCTCGGTGGTCGCGCCGATCAGCAGGATCTCGCCGCGCTCGAGGAAGGGCAGGAAGGCATCCTGCTGCGACTTGTTGAACCTGTGGATCTCGTCGACGAACAGCAGCGTGCGCCCGCCGCCGCGCGCGAAGTTGCGCTCGGCCTCGGCCATCACCTCGCGCACCTCCTTGATGCCGGAGAGCACCGCGGAGAAGGGCACGAAACGCATGCTGCTGCGCGCCGCGAGCAGGCGCGCCAGCGTGGTCTTGCCGCAGCCCGGCGGGCCCCACAGGATCAGACTCTGGGACAGCTCGCCGGCCGCGGCGCGCTCGAGGATGCGGCCCGCGCCCAGCAGCTGCTCCTGGCCGACGTACTCCGCCAGGTCTCGGGGACGCAGGCGATCGGCGAGCGGCGTACCGGCCTGCGCGGCGCGCTGCGGCTCGCGCGCGGGCTCGTGCGGGAACAGCGTGCTCATCTGCGCTCGCTCCGGTTGCGTCCCGCCGCGAACAGGAGCAGCGCGGCGGCGACGGTGACGTTCAGGGACTCGGCGGCGCCCGCCATCGGGATCGAGACGCGTTCGAAGCTCGCCAGCGCGCGCGGGTCGACGCCGGTTTCGGGCCCCACCCACAGCGCAATCCTGCCCGACCAGTCGAAGCGCGCGACGTCGACGCCCGCGCGCGTGGCCGCGGCCACCAACCGGAATTCCAGCGCGCGCAGCGCCTGCGCGGCCTCCTCGACGCTGGCCAGCGTGCACACGGGCAGGCGCAGCAGGCTGCCCATCGAGCCGCGCAGCGCCTTGTCGTTCCAGGGGCTGGCCCCGCCGGCGACCACGACGACCGCGCAGGCTCCCGCGGCTTCCGCCGCCCGTGCCAGCGCCCCGAGGTTCCCGGGATCGGCGACTCCAGCGACCGCGAGCACCAGCGCATTCGCGTCCAGGCGCAGGTCAGCGAGCGCGTGCGCGCGCGGCGGGCCGGCGATCGCCGCGATGCCCGGCGAAGTGCGCAGCGCACTCTTGCGCGCCAGGAGTTCGGCGGCGATGCGCTGCACCGGGACGCCGGCGCTCTCGAGTTCGCGAGCGCGCTGCTCGCGCTCGTCCGAGACCAGCGCGACTTCCAACTGCAGGCCGCTGCGCAGCGCGTCGTCGACGAGTCGATCACCCTCGAGCACGATGCCGTCGCGCTCCGCGCCGGAGAGGATCGCGCCCATGCGCTTGACCCACGGATGCTGCGCCGAACGGATCGGCTCCGCCGTCCTGCGCTCCGGTACCGGTTCTTGCCGATGGCTCATGGTCGCAGCGTGTTCTACCATGCTGCGGGTTCCCCAGCCGACATGACCGCACTGAGCACAGGACGCGTCGTCCGCACGGATGCCAAGGTCTGTCATGTCGAGGTGGCGGACGAGGTCCACCTGTGCGCACCGCGCGGCAAGCTCTTCGAGGACCTCGAACAGAAGAACCCGATCGCGGTCGGCGACCTGGTGCGCGTCGACCTCGGCAGCCAGCCGGCGGCGATCGAGGAAGTGCTGCCGCGCCGCAACTGGCTCGGCCGCACCGCCTCCAGCCACGATCCGCGCGAGCAGGTCCTGGTCGCCAACGTCGACCGCCTGTTCATGATCGGCTCGCTGGGCAAGCCAGGATTCTCCTCCAACCGCACCGACCGCATCCTGGCGGCCTGCGCCTGGCACGACATCCCCGCGACGGTGGTGATCAACAAGGTCGACTTGGCTCGTGGCGACGAACTCGAGCAACTGCGCGCGAGCTACGCGAGCGCCAACGTCGGCTGGATCGAGACCTGCGCGCTCGACGCGCGCGGCGTGCCGCAGCTTGCCCAGCAGCTCGCGGGCGCGGTCAGCGTCTTCTACGGCGCATCGGGAGCCGGCAAGTCGAGCCTGATCAACGCGATCCAGCCCGGGCTGAAACTGAAGACGGGCAAGATCAGCCGCTTCTGGGAGGCCGGCCGGCACACGACGGCGCACTCGCAGCTGATCCGCATGGACATGGGCGGCTGGGTGATCGACACGCCGGGCATTCGCGTGTTCCGCTTGCACCGGCTCTCGGTCACCGAGCTGCGCGGGCTCTTCCCGGAGATCGTGCGCTTCCAGGATCGCTGCCACTTCCCCGACTGCACGCACGATCACGAGCCTGACTGCGCGGTGTTCGAGGCCGTAGAGAGCGGCGAGCTCCCGCCCTCGCGCTATGCGAGCTACGTCGAGATGCTGGACGAGCTGCGATCGGCGCCCGACGCGGGCGTCGACGTCGAGCCCGAGCCGCTGGAAGACGAGTGAGTCGCGCTCAGGCGAGGAGCACGGCGATCTTGTAGATCCACGCGGCGAGCATCGCGCCCCCCAGGCCCCACGACATCCACGGCCGCCAGCGCCTGCGGAAGCCGGACCATGCGTCAGCGCCGCGTGCGCTGTCCCGCACGCTGAGTGCGCACACCACGAGGGCGACCAGCGAGAGCAACACGCCGAACGGCTGGGCGGCGAGCGACATGCGCCACTGCCCGTGAACGAGGTGCGACATCGCCGTGGTCACGCCGCAGCCGGGGCACGGGAAGCCGGTCAGCTCCATCAGCGTGCAGGGCGGCAGGCCGAGCTGCTCGTGCGTGGAATGCCCGCTGGCGTCGGGCGTGGTGAGCAGGCGCAGCGCGACGAAGAGCAGGAGCGTGGCGCCGCACACCGCCAGCAGCGCCCAATGTCCGGCACTCCGCCGCGGCGCGGCTTCAACGGCGCTCGAGAGCATCGCAACAGTCTAGTCGCGGATTCGCTGAGCGCTGTCCCTAGGATCGCGCCGAGCGTACGCGCCGATCGCCCGGCGCCGATCGCCCGGCGCCGATCACCCAGCGCCGATCACCCGGCGCCGATCACCCGGCGCTGATCGCCCGGCGCTGATCGCTCGGCCCTGATCGCCCGGCCCTGATCTCCCGGCGCTGATCGCTAGGCGCTGATCGCTCGACGCTGATCGCTCGACGCCGATCGCTCGACGCCGATCGCTCCGCGCTGCTCGCCCGGCCCTGATCGCCCGGCGCCGATCGCTCCGCCGCGAGAGGCCCTCGCTGGCGAATCCCGAGCGGCGGGCCGCGCTACTCGCCGTTGAAGTCGTAGATGTACGACAGGCGCGTCTTGTTGACGATGACGTAGTTCATCTTCGTCATCAGCGTCAGGTCCTGGTCCTCGCGCGTGTTGAAGCCGCGCAGCAGCGGGTTGCGCATGGCGAAGAAGCGCCGCGTGGTGCGGTCGTCGACCTCGTACGAGCCCGGGCGCACCTCGCCGCCGACCTCCAGGTTGAGGTGACCTGTGAAGAACACGCGCACCTTGTGGAACTTCTGCAGCTTGAACAGCTCGGCCTGGCGCGGGTCGCTCGCCGAGTCGAGGAACTCGTGCGCCAGGAGGATCTCGTCCATGTTGATGTGCAACACGGGCGTGGTGATGCGGTCGCAGGTGTTCAGGTCCACCAACGTCGCGTTCTTCACCTTGATGAAGTAGCGCCGATGCTCGTCGAGCAGGTGCTGCAGCCGCGTGTACTTGTTCTCGATCTCGCCCTTGATCAGGAACGAGTCGGTCAAGAAGAGGTCGGAGACGATGGTCAGCATCCGGGGTGGCGTGGGGCGGGCGTCAGGTAGGGTCGCAAGGAACTTGCAAGGTACAGCGAGCCCGTGGCGACGACCCAGCCCCCGTTTCGAGCGAGGGTGAGCGCGCGCCCCAGTGCCGTCCGCGGGGTCGTGGCCGTTTCAGCCACCAGACCGGCCTGCGCCGCCTCCTGTGCGATTTCGGAAGGAGTGAAGTGCAGGTCGCTGCCCACGGATGTGCAGACGACCCTATCGGCCGCCTCGGAAACGGCCTTGAGGATACCTGGCAGGTTCTTGTCCCGGGCCAGCCCGAGGATCACCACCGGGCGGGCGCTCGCTCCGCTCTGGGCGAGCAGGTCGCGCAAGGCGTCGCGCACGCTCTCCGGAACGTGGCCGCCGTCGAGCGCGACCGGCACGCCGTGCATGGAAAACCATTCCAGCCGGCCGGGCAGCCGCGCGTCGAGCCGCACCGCGGGGCTGAGCAGCCGCGCGTCCAGGGGTTCCCCGCCCGCGCCGACGCAGCCGCGCCGGCCGAGTTCGTCGAGCACGCTGCCGGCCAGGACTCGATTGCGCTCCTCTATCGTCGCTGTCATCCAACGCGCCTCGAGCGGCCGCAGCACCGCGACCTCCAGCTCGCGGGCGCGCGCCGCGATCACCAGCCCGGCCTCGTCCTCCGCGGGCACGCCGGTGACCAGGGTGCAGCCGCGCTTGAGGATCCCGGCCTTCTCGGCGGCGATCAGCGCGCGGGTCGAGCCCAGCACCGACTGGTGCTCGAGTTCGATGTTCGTGATCACGCACACCTCGCCGTCGACCACGTTGGTCGAATCCAGGCGACCTCCCAGGCCACACTCGGCCACCAGCCAAGCGCAACCCTGCTGAGCGGCGGCCAGGAAACAGGACGCGGTCAGCAGATCGAACCAGGTTGCATCGCCGGCCGGCGTGCCCTGCTCCAGCGCCTGCGCGCGCGCGTCGAGGCTGCGCTCCAGGCAGTCCGCGAGCAGCCCTGCGCCGACGTCGCGGCCGCGCAGTTTCAGGCGCTCGCGCAAATGCACCACGTGCGGCGAGGTGTAGAGCGCCTCGGCCAGACCGGCGGCGCGCAGCCCGGCCGCCACCAGGGCCGAGGTCGAGCCCTTGCCCTTGCTGCCGGCCACGTGCACCGCCCGCATGCGCCGCTGCGGGTCGCCCAGGCGCGCGCACAGGTCGCGGGCGGGCTCGAGGGAAAAGCGCGTGGCGGCCGTGCGCTTCCTGCGCTCCCAGTTGATCAGCGCGTCCAAACGCTCGACTACGGCTGCCAGGCGCTGATCGGGCGCCGTGCCCCTGTCCCCGTTGCCCACGCCGGGCATATTAGGGGAGGCCGGGGCTCGCGCCCGCGCCGGAATTCGCTTTGACCCCAGAACCGGCTCCTGCCGGTTCGATACTCCAGCACGACAGCAGCGCCGCCCCAGGCCATGATCGACCTCTCCCACCGCATCCGGATCTTCGTTTACCGGCTCCAGGCCGGACAGCCGGACTATCTGCTGCTGCGCGGTCAAGGTCTGGAGAGTTTCTGGGGGCCGATCCAAGGCCCGATCGGCTTCGGCGAAAAGCTGGAGAGCGCCATCCGCCGCGAGGTGATGGACGACGTCGGCATCTTCAAGCCGATGGACCTGATCGACCTGCGCATGCCGGCGCGTTGGCTGGTCGGCGACGAGGAGGTGATCGAGTGGAACTTCGGCTTCCGCACGCCGCTCGACCATCCCGACTTGCGCCTGGCCAGCCGCTGGTCCGCCTTCCGCTGGGCGGACTTCAGCGAGGCCTACCCGAGGCTCGAGCTCGACGCCGACCGCGCGGCGATCATGCGCCTGCACACGCTGCTCAACGCGGCCTGAGCCAGCGAAGAAGGCCGGTCTGAGCACGGCGTCGCGCGCGCCGGGGTGAGCAGATTTCGTGCGACACCGGACTGGCGGTGTGTGCGACACCGGACAGGCATGGCGTGCGACACCGGGGCGGCGCTACGTGCGACACTGGGCTGGCGGCGCGTGCGACACCGGGGCGGCGCTACGTGCGACGCTGGGCTGGCGCCGCGTGCGACACCGGGGTGGCGGCGCGTGCGACACCGGGGTGGCATGGCGTGCGACACCGGACAGGCCCCGCGTGCGACACCGGACCTACACGGCGTGCGACACCGGGCTGGCACCCGGCTCCGGCGGGTCTGGCTAGAATCGCTGAAACGCCGCGCGCCCTTCCCGGAAGAAGGGGAACCATGAGCGACCACAATTCCGCCCTGTTCCTGCGCTTCCGGGCCGACAACGACATGCGCGCGCTGTCCAAGGTCTTCGACCGCACGGCGCCCGAGCTCGCCTCGGTGGCCCGGCACCTGGCGCGGAGCTCCGACGAGGCGGAGGATCTGGTCCAGGCCACGTTCCTCGCCGCCATCGAGAGTTCGGCGCACTTCGATCCGCGGCGTCCGCTGCTGCCCTGGCTGCTGGGCATCCTGACCATGCAGGCGCGCAAGCTGCGCGAGCGCGCGAATCGTGAGCTCGACGTGCAGCGCGTGCACGCTCCGCAGGCCGCGGATCCCGAGCGCGACGTGCAGATGCTCGAGATCCAAGGAGCCGTCGAAGCGGCGGTGAGCCAGCTCGACAGCAACTACTCGGACATCGTGCGCCGTCATCTGCTCGAGGGAGCGACGCCCTCGACGCTGGCGCGCGAGTTCGAGCTCTCGAACATCACGGCGCGCGTGCGCCTGCACCGCGGCATCAAGCAGTTGCGCCGATTGCTGCCCGCGAGCATGGCCGGGACCGCATTCGGCACGGGCCTGGTCGCCATCGACTTCAAGTCGCTGCGCGCGAAGGTCCTCGAGCGTGCCTCACAGCTGACCGGAGCGCCTCTGCCGGCGGCGAGCTTCGTGTCCGCGGGGCTGGTGCTCGCGCTGCTGGTGCCGCTCGCGGTGGGCGCTCCCGCGGTGCTGGCCTGGCGAGCGCGGAGCGCAGCGCAGCCCGCGACGCTGGAGCCGGCGCTCGCCTCCGCGGCCGCGCAGCCGGCGCCCGCGGCAAGTGCCGCGAGCTCGATCGAAGCGCTCGTTGCGCCGGAGCCCGAGCCCGTGCCCGTGTCGTACACCGCACCGTCTGCTTCGATCAACCAGGGGCAGCTCGCGACGGTGCGCGGACGCATGCTGCGCGCGGACGGATCCGTGGCGACGGGCGCGACGCTGCGCCTGGACGGCAGGTCCGGCAGCAACACTCCGCCAGGCAGCGGGGCGAATTGGACCGACCCTGAGCCGATCTCGGCCTCCGCGGAAGGCGACTTCGAGTTCCAATTCGCGCCGCCCGTGGGCTACGGATTCTCGCTGCGCGTCGATGCGCCGGAGTGCGCGAGCGCTCATTGGTTCTGGTGGGAGCTGGATGCCGGAACCACGATCGACTTGGGCAACGTGCGACTCGAAGCCGGGGGGGCGCTGCTCGCGACCCTGGTGAACGAACAAGGCGAGCCCTTGTTCCAGGGCTGGTCGATGACCGCAACCGTGTCGGCTCCCAACAATTCGCAAGGCCGCTGGTCGAGCCTCGTCCAGGCCACGGGCGACACGGAACACTCTACGTTCACGCTCACCGGCCTGCCCGCGCGTCGCGTGGAGCTGCAAGCCAGGACCCAAGGCGGCACGCACAGCGAGAAGCGCGTCGTCGACGTCGTCGCCGGCCAGCAGACGCCGGTTCAACTCGTCTACCGCGGCCCCGACCTGCGCAAGCGCATCAGCTGCGTCCTGCGTCTGCCGACGAACATTCCGCTCATGCTGCAACCGCAGCACATCTGGATCGAGCAGCCTGGCAGCGCGCCGCGCGAGGCGGAGTACGTGCAAGGCAGCTCGCAGCATTATGGGATCGACGACCTCGAGCCCGGCCTCTACACGGTTCGCATGGAGGATTCGCGGCTCTTGCCGTGGAGCCAGGACAACGTGCAGCCGGGCGAGACCGTGCGGCCGCTCGTGCAGGGCAATGCGGCATTGAAACTGTCGATCTTCGAACCGGACCAGTCGCGTTACCTCGGCCGCTACCGCCTGAGCGTGAAGCGCTACGGGAACACGACGCCGGGCGGAATCAGCCCGCTGGTCTCCCCCGACGTCGATCCGCCGGAGAACGGCCTGATCCTGTACCTCGTGCCGGGGAACTACGAGCTCGAGCTCAAGATCGAGGGCCGGACTCAGAAGCCAATCGTCGTTTCTGGATTGCAGCCCTACGAGACGCGCGACATCGATGTGAGTTTCAGCGCGGCGGCTGCCATCCAAGGCCGCGTGCTCGCTAGCGACGGCACCACGGGCGCGGCCGGCGTCGACATGCAGCTCACCCGCGGCACGGTCGCGGGGCACCTGATGGGCGCTGGCACGCAAATCATGTGGGAGAAGGTTGCGATACCTCCGATCCACGCGCGCGCGACAACCGACACGAATGGCAATTTCAACTTCGCTGGCCTGCAGGCGGGCGAATGGACCGTGCGCGCGGCGTGGAATCGCTGGCTGTGGACCGATCAGACCGTGACGCTGCCACTGACGACGCCGATCACGATCGCGCAGCCGCCCTCGGGCTTTTTCAGCGGCCGGCTGCTGCTCCCGGAAGGCGCGCTGGTCGCCGACATCGCGCTCACCGCGAGAAGGACGGCTGAGGGCCAGGGCTACCGGCCGATGACGACCGCGCCCGAGCCGGGAAGCTTGGGCGCCGACGGCAGCTTCCATCTGGGCCCGATGCCCGTGGGCACGATCGAGGTTGACTTCATGGTCTTTTCCGAGGTCTTCGACGAACTCGGGACGGGTAGGACCGGCATTGGCCAGCCCATCGGCATGTTCCAGATCGCCCCGGGGACTCCGACGCCGGTCGAGATCGACCTGCGCTCGATCTACCCCGCGCAGTTGCGCGGCAGCGTGAAAGTCGACGGCGTGCTCGCCCCCGGCGGGCAGGTCCTCGCGCGCGCCCTTCAAGGCGGCGGCGTCAGTTTCCAGAACGCGAGTTCCGGCATGACGCACGAAGGTCTTTACTCGCTGGGCGTCCTCGCCGCCAACCGCGAGCTGAGCTTGGAGTACGTCGCGCCCGCCGGCTGGTCGTGGAGCCATCCGCTTCCGCTGATTCTCGCGCCAGGCAGCGTCAATGAGCAGGCGATCGCGATCGAGACCATCGAGCGCGAAGTCCAGGTCCTCGACGTGCTCACGCAGCAGCCTCGAGCGGGTCAGCGCATCGCCTGGCGCACCGGCCGCGACTTCGCCGCGACCAGCGACGACCCCGACGCGCTGGCGAAGTGGACCGCGAAAACCGATGCGCAGGGAAGGATGCTCGTGCGCCTCCCCGCGGGCCCCGCGCGAGCAGTGGCCGTGCCTTCGGGCCACTTCACGCCCGCGAGCGTGGAGTGGACGCACGGCAGCGCAACCATCGTGCTGCAGTTCGCCTCGGGTCAGTGATCAGTACGGTGTCGCACCAGATTCAGTCACTGAACGGTGCCGCACCCAATCGGTGGGTGAATCTGGTGCGACACCGTATGCGACACCGTATGGTCGACGATCAGGGATTGAAGCTCACGCTGATCAGCTCCGTGCGGCTGCCCGACGCCGGATTCGTTTCGAGCACCAACCCGACGCCGAGCGCGTAGAACTTGTGCTCGAATTGGCCCGGCTCGAGCGGCGAGAAGTCCTCAGTCTGAAGGCAGGTCGGGAAGGACCCGTAGGGCACGCTGACCGGCGCATCGAGGCGCAGCACCAGGGCGGCGTCCTCGGCTTCGCCGAGCAGGAATTCCTGACGGTATGCCAGCCCGATCTGCGGCGCGGCCTGCATCACGATGCCCGGAAGCGCGAACTCGTCGCCCGCCTTCCAGCTGCCCGACATGTTGGCGATCTCGCCATCCTCGTACTCGAAGGAAAGCTCTCCGAAATACCAGACGTTGCCGAGCACGTCCTGCGCGAACCAGTCGAAGGTGTCCTCGACGATCAGTCCATCGAGCGAGACGACGTCGTGCACGACCGTGCACTCGATCCCGAGGATGTCCTTGGTTGCATGCGTGACCATGAAGTCGACGCTCTCGAGTCCCTCCGGAGTCTGCTTCTCGTAGTGGAAGTTCTTGCCGGGCGTCAGCGGCAGATACGGGTTGTCGATCGACTGCACGAAGTTGAGAGGATCGATCAGCGGCGCGTAGGCACCACCCCCGAGCAGTAGGCACAGGTCGAGGCGTGCATCGAGCTGCTCCTTGCATTCGCCCATGGCCTCGGAGTACGCCTCCAGCGCATCGAGCATGCACTGCACACGCTGCGGCAACGTCGGCAGATTGCTGCAGTTGGCCCGCGTGAGCCAGAGTTCCTCGAGGGCTTCGAAGCCGCAGGACTTCTTCACCTCCAGCGCCGACTTCTGGCAGGGATCCTGGGCGACGGGCTGGAGCGCGAGCAGCGGAGCGCTGCAGGCCAGCGTGAGCGCGAGGGCCGCGTTCGAGCGCAGCTCGCGCAGCGGGAGTGTCGAACCGAGTAGCTTGTTCATGGGCGTTTCTTTTTCTTGCTTGGTGGGAGTTGCGCGCGGGGACACGTGCGTGTCACCGCCGCGCGAACGAGGCGCTATTCCCGGCGAGAAGCGGACCGCCCGATCCGTCCTCGATGACGGCCCGATGACGCCGCGCCTGGGGCACGCGCAGCGCGGGGGCGCGTCGCATCCCGTAATCGAGGCATAAGCGTCGCGCCGCTCGCCCGCCGCGCATGCGTTCGATTCCGCTCGGAACCCGCGCGCAAGCGCTCTGCGGCCATTCCTCTCTCTCCGCCGCATCGGCGGGGCCGTCATCGGGCGGTAATCCGAGGATTTGCCGCGGGAGTAGAATCGAGCTGCCGGAACGCGCGCCGCCCGAGACGAGCGTGGATTCCAGGCGCCAAAACCGCTCTGCACGGGAGTTCGATCATGTTGCAACGCACGATGCTCGTGGCAGCGCTCGCGCTTGCCACGCTCGGCTGGTCGCAGGAACCCACGCGCCCCGCTCCGACACTCAAGGAAGAGGCGATCTACCTGGAATACTCACCCACCACCGGCGAGGCGGCGCTCACGGTGGAAGCCGAGTCCGAGTCGACGATCCGGCACGTCCAGGTGCGCAATGCGGCTGGCGTGCGAGTGCTGCAGCTGCAGTCGCGCGCCGGTCATGGATTGGAGCTCTCGGGGTTCAAGATCGAGTCGTACGAGGCGCGGCTCGAGACGTTGCTTGCCGCCTGCCCCGAGGGCATGTACGACATGGTCGCGGGCACCAGCGACGGTCGCGTGGCGCGCGGCAGCGCGGAGTTGTCGCACGAGTTGGCGGCAGCGGCGCAGATCACCTATCCACTCGACGGCGCGACCGGCGTGCCGCTCGCGAACCTCACGATCACCTGGACAACCGACCCAAGCGCGAGTGCCTACCGGATCGGCCTCGAGCAGGGCGACACGGACGGAATCCAGGCGATACTGCCCGGAAGCGCCGGTTCCTTCCAGGTGCCGCCCGGTGTGCTCCAGTCCGGCCTGGAAACCCAGCTGGAGATCAGCACCATCGCCGACAACGGGAACCTGACCACGGTGGAGTTGGTTTTCATCACGCGATAGGCCCAGCGTCCGTCGCACGCACTTCCCCCAAGGACCACGATGCGCGTGCTGATCGTCGAGGACTCCGACACCCTGCGCGAATCGCTGGAGCTGGGGCTTTCGGGCGAGGGGTTTGCCGTCGACAGCGCCGCCGACGGCCTGTCGGGCCTGAAGCTGGCGCGCAGCAATCCCTATGACGTGCTCGTGCTCGACCTGCTGCTGCCCGAACTCGACGGACTGAACCTGCTGGTGCAGCTTCGCGACAAGCCCGATCGGCCGTTGGTGCTGATCCTCACCGCACGCGATGGCGTCGAGGATCGTGTCAAGGGCCTGAACGCCGGTGCGGACGACTACTTGGTCAAGCCCTTCGCCTTCGCGGAACTGCTGGCGCGCGTGCACGCGCTGGTGCGACGGCGATACCAGGAGCGCTCGCCGCAGGTGCGCGTCGGCGAGCTTTGCGTCGACGTCCTGGCGCGACGCGCGCAGCTGGGCGGCAGCCTAATCGATCTCTCCTCACGCGAGTACCAGTTGCTCGAGTACCTGGTCCTGCGCCGCGGCCAGATCGTGACTCGCGAAGAGATCGAGGATCACATCTACGGCGTGAATCGCCTGCCGGCGAGCAACGCGGTGGATTCCGCCGTGTGTATCGTGCGCGCGAAGCTGGGCGCCTTCGGGCGCAGCCTGATCCGCACCAAGCGCGGACAAGGCTATGTCCTCGAGGAGCCTGGAGCGTGAAGTCCATCCGCGGCTTCTTGATGCGCACGCTCCTGGGCGGCGCCGCGGCGGTGATCGCGGCGATGTGCCTAGCCGTCTACTTGCTGGCCGCCGATTCGCTTGAAGCGCAATTCGATCGCAATCTCGCCGACCGCGTGCAGGGATTCGCATCTGTGCTGTTCCAGGTCGAGGACAAGGTCGACTTCGAATTCTCCGAGGAGTTGATGCCCGAGTACGCGGACGCCGAAACGCCCGCATTCTTCGAGTTGTGGCGTGACGGTCAAGGGGTGCTGGAGCGCTCGCCGTCGTTGGGCAAAGCCGACCTCGCGGTTCCCTTCGATGCGAGCAGCGACCCGCGCTGCTGGAGCGCCGCGCTGCCCGACGGACGGCAGGGGCGTTTCGTCGCGCAGCGCGTCGAGGTGCACCACCTGTATCCCGAAGAGGGACCCGATCGTCCGCAGGCCGCCAGGCTGCTGGTGGTGGTCGCGCGCGGTCAGGAGGAGCTCGCCGCGGCGCACCACGGATTGCTGCTGCGCTGCGTCGTCTTCGCCGCGCTACTGCTCGGGTTGATCGCGCTGATCGCGTGGACGGCGGTGGAACGCGCGCTCGAACCCGCGCGCCGTCTGGCCTCCAGGCTGGACGCCATCGATGTTTACGCGCTACCCGAGACCTTCGACGCAGGCCCGCTGCCGCGCGAGCTCGCTCCTGTCGCCGAGAAGGCCGACGCCCTGATCCGACGCGTCGACGGCGCACTGCAGCGCGAGCGGCGCACGGTAGCCGACATCGCGCACGAACTGCGCACGCCGATCAGCGAGATCCTGACCACGGCCGAGGTGGCGCTGCGCAACCGCCAGGATTCGGGTCTCGCGCGCAAGGCGCTGTCGACCGTGCGCAACGTCACCTGGCGCATGGGCGGATCGATCTCCACACTGCTGCGGCTGGCGCGACTGGAGATGGGCTCCGAGTCCTTCGAGCGCGAATCGGTCAATGTCGGCGCCATCGTCGACGAGATCCTGCGCTCGCTGGGATCGCTGGCGCAGGAGCGCGAGCTGCGCGTCGAGAATCGGATCCCGGTCGGAGCGCGAGTCGACGGCGACGCCGAGGCGCTGCGCATCATCGCCTCGAACTTGCTCGGCAACGCCTTGTACTACTCGCCGCCGCGCGGTCGCGTCGCGTGCAGCATCGACGGCACGCCGCTGGGCTGGCGGTTCATGGTCGAGAACGACACCGACAATCTAGCAGCGCGCGACCTCGGCGCGCTCACCGAGCCGTTCTGGCGTAAGGACCGCTCGCGCACCGACCGCAACCGTTCAGGCCTGGGGCTGGCGCTCTCGAACGCCCTCGCGCAGCGCATCGGTCTGCAGCTTGGCTTCGAACTCGTCGGGTCGCGCTTGCGCGCGAGCCTCTCGAACGAGGCCGGAGCGCTGATCCTGCCCGTGGATGCGGCCCTGTCGCCGATTGCGCGCGACAGCGCCTGAGATCGTGGGACGTCGCGCCGGCGCCAGCGCGGCGCGCAGCGCGTGGCGCGAATGGATGCGGCGCGACCACGAGACGCGGCGCGGACCTGCGCAGAGCGCAGCGCTGCGTCCGGCGCTAAGATCTGGGCACGGCGACGCCAACGCGCGCACCGCAAGCCACGCATCATGAGCCCCGCAGCCTGGAACGCGGAGCTTTACGACGGGAGCCACGCTTTCGTGTGGAAGCTCGCTGGAGAGGTGCTTGCGCTGCTGGAAGCGCGGCCGGGCGAGCTCGTGCTCGACCTGGGCTGCGGCACCGGCCACCTCGGGGCGCAGCTGGTCGAACGCGGCGTGCGCGTGGTCGGCCTCGACGCATCGCCGGCGATGATCGCCAAGGCGCGTGCGGCGTATCCGATGCTGCGCTTCGAGCTCGGCGACGGGGCCAGTTTCGAGCTCGGCGAGCGCTTCGACGCCGTGTTCTCCAACGCCGCGCTGCACTGGATGAACGAGCAGCAGCGCGTGTTCGAGCGCGTCTTCGCGCACTTGCGGCCCGGAGGCCGCTTCGTGTTCGAAATGGGCGGGGCGCGCAACGTGCTGGCGATCCGCGAGGCCATCGCGCACGGCTTGCGGGAGATCGGCGCGCCGCGCGCGGCCAACGATGGCGGCAAGACCTACCTGAGCGTCAACCAGGCCTGCGTCCTGCTCGACCGCGCGGGCTTCGAGGTCGTGCACGCGACCTGGACCGAGCGTCCGACGCCGCTCGACGGTACCGAGGGACTGCGCAAGTGGATCGAGATGTTCGGCGGCGGCTGGACGGCCGGCGTGCAGGCGCAGGATCGCGAGCGCTTCCTCGCGCTCGTCGAGCAGCACGCGCGCCCGGCCTTGTTCCGCGACGGCGTGTGGATCGCCGACTACAAGCGGCTGCGCGTGCGCGCGATCCGGCCGCAGACCTGATCTCGGTCGCGCGCTCTCAGCGCGGATGCGTGAGAATCGCCCACGCGATCTCGCCGAGTAGATCGTAGAGGTCCCAGCCGCGCTCGCGCAGGCTGCGCGTGGGTCGCGGTTGCATGCTCCAGCGCGGCCCGTCCCTCGACTCGGGGCCGATTGCCGCCTCTCTGCGATCCTGCGAAATGCGCTGCGGTGCGCCGCCGGCGCGCACGACGTTCAGGATCAGCTCCAGCTCCCCGTGGTCGAGCCAAAGTCCGTGCTGGCTGCAGCAGTCGAGCACGACCTGCGTCTTGCGTGCGAAGCGTCGCCTCAGCATGAGCGTGTTGCACACCGGGCAGGCGCGGTAGACGACGGGATGCTCGAGCTTGAACTCCGGCTTGGGAAGCTGGCGGAACAGGGCCAACAGTTCCGGATAGGGCCGATCGGCGCGCAGACACAGTTCTTCGAGCAGCTCGGTGGTGATCCACAGGCCCGCGCAGCCCGCGCATTCGACCAGCGAGATCTCGCCGAGGTCGCGTTGGCGCAGCTTGCCTGCGCATGCAGGGCAGCGGCTGGACTCAGGCAGCGCGATCAGGGCCTGGGGCTGAATCTCGAGCCCGCAACCTGGACAGAACCTGGCCCGCAAAGTCATCCGCGCCCAGCAACCCGGGCAGACGCTGGAGATGCCGCGATCTTCCATGGCCATTTGCGCGCCGCAGTACCCGCAGGCCTTGGCATCGACGTCCGCGTGCGCGCCGCAACCGGAGCAGCGCAACACGGCGGGCGAGCGCGGCGGGTTGAACTGCGCCGCGAATCGCTCGCCGCACTCGCAACGCACATGCGCTCCCGGGCTCAGGCAGGAAACGTCGTACTGCCGCGCGCAGTCAGGGCAAGCATTCAGCGTTCGAAGTCCCACGTGGATGGCGCTACGCGTCGGCCGGCGGACGGCAGCCTGGCAAGAACTTCGATCGTAGGCGCGAAGATCGATGGCCGCAAGGACGCGGATCGATCGGAGCGCAGCCGGTTGGATGTCCGAGCCGGGCCGCGCGCTCAGGCCTTCAACAGCGGCAGCGTCGGATACTTCGCGCCGAGCACGCGAGCGGGCTCGACGCCGAACCAGCTCTTGATCACGCTCGCGTAGACGCTGCGGAAGTCCGTGGTGTGGATCAGGTCGCCGTCGTCGAGCTGCGTCAGCGAGGGATGCTTGCCGTAGAGGCCGCCGGCCACCGCTTCGCCGGCGAGGAACATCGGGCCCGCGACGCCGTGGTCGGTGCCGTTGGATCCGTTCTCGCGCACGCGCCGGCCGAATTCGCTGTAGGCGAGCACCAGCGTGTTCTTGCCGGCCTCCGTGCCGCCGATGTCGGCCAGGAACGTCGGCAGCGCGGCGTCGAGGCGGCGCATCAGCGCGTCGTGGCGATTCTTCTGGTCGGAGTGCGTGTCGAAGCCGCCGAGCTCGACGGAGAACACGCGCGAGCCGACTTGTCCCGCGGAGAGCGCGGCGACGTCGCGCAGCGCCTGCGCCAGCTCGTCGTCGGCGTACTCGGTCTTCGTGCGGTAGCGCACCGCGGCACGCCGGATCGCCTCGCTCGAAGCCTGGCCGTCGCGCAAGACCTTGCGCAGGTACTCCAGGTTGTTCGCGGGCTCGCGCTCGTCCATGCTCTCGCCGTGCTCGCAAACTTCGCCGCCTTTTTCGAGCGCGGCGCGTTCGCTGGCTTCGCCCGCCCACTTGTAGCCCGTCGGCGTCGGGAACGAGGCGGCCGGATGCGTCTGCGAGTACAGCGAGTAGGGCACGTTGCGGCCGATGTGCACGACCAGGTTGGGATCGCGGTTGTCCGGCCAGGCGGCGCTGACCAGTTTTCCGACCCAACCCTCGCCCGTGGCGCGGCCGCGGATGTCGGCGGTGTGCCACACCTCGTAGCTCTTGAAGTGCGAACGGATCGGGCTGGGATAGCCGGCGCCCTCCACGACGGCGAGCTTGCCCTGCGCGTAGAGCGCGTTCATGCGCGCCAGGTTCGGATGGAATCCGCGGTAGTCGTCGATCCGGAGCACGTCCTTGTCCGCGATGCGCGTCGCGCGCCGCGCGCGGCCGTAGGCGTCGTCGCCGAAGGGCACGACCATCGAGAGCCCGTCGTTGCCGCCGGAGAATTGCAGCAGCACCAGCGTGCGCGGCACCTCGCTGGCGAACAGCGGCGAGGCGCGCAGGCGCACCGAGGCCGACGCGCGCGCGCCGAAGATCGAAAGGCCGGTCAGCGCGCCTGCGCCCAGCAACAGTTGTCTGCGAGACTGGTTCATGGTCGTGATCCGCTTCAGTTCAGCTGCGCTTCGGGCAGGCTCAGGATCAGGTGCGCCGTCTGGCGCAGGATGCTCTCGCCGTAGCCCTTCTTCTCGAGCAGCTGGCCTTCGGGAATCTCTTTCGCGCTGCGCTCGGCGCGCACGTACTCGAGCATCGCCGCGCGCGCCTCGGGGCTGATCTCGACCGCCAGCAGGTCGGCCGCCAGCCGATCGACGATCTGCTGGTCGCTGATTGCGCCGCTCGCGCGGCAACGCGCGCGCAGATCGAGCTCGCGGCGCCAACGCGCGGCCTCCATCAACCTGAGGCTCGCGCCCTCGCGTCCCCTGGGGCCCTGCGGCCTGGCCTTGGCGCGCTCGCCGCGAGCGGGAGCATCCGAGGCGGCGGGCGGCTGCACCTCATCCGTCATCGCGCCGGCCTCCTCCCCCATCGCCTCGTCCATCATCTCGCCGGACATCGCCGCCGCGTCGTCCTCGTCGGCGAGCAGCGCGGGGTCTTCCTTGAAGATGTCCTCGGCGCGCGTGACGCCGAGCAGCATGCCCGCGAGGTTGCCGCGCTGCAGGAAAGTCGAGGTCGTGATCCAGGCGCGGCCGCCGTCCCAGCCCTTGACGCTGGGCGGACCGAAGACCTGCTGGCCGAGCAGGCTCGCGCCAGCGGCGATCACCGCGCCGGGCGGATGCACGTCGAGGCGGCGGCAGTTGGCCACCATGAATTCCAGCGGGCCGAGGATGCGCTGGCCGACCACGTCGTCGGCATAGAAGCGCGGATCGTCGAAGAGTCTCTTCAGGAACGCGCTGGTCGAGAACTGGTTCGCGCGCAGGAACTTCGCGTACTCGTCGACGCGCGCCTGGCTGGGAACGCGGCCTTCGAAGTGTTCGAGCAGCTTCGAGCTGACCCACTTCGGACATGCTTCCTGCGCGAGCAGGATTTCGACCAGACCGTCGGGGTCGAGCGCGCCGCTCTTGCCCAGGATCGTCTTCGTGCCCGTGTCGTGCGCGCGGCGGTTGAACACGAACTTGCCGTCGCGCGCGCCGTAGCCGGTCAAGGCGCGCGCGGCTTCCTTGACGTCCTCCTCGGTGTAGTGGCCCTCGCCGAGCGAGAACAACTCCATCAGCTCGCGCGCCAAGTTCTCGTTCGGCGCCTCGCGCGTGTTCTTGTTGTTGTTGAGGTACAAGAGCATCGCCGGATCGCGCACGATCGCGTGCAGCAGATCGGCGTAGCTGCCCAGCGCGTGCTGGCGGAAGAGCTGATTCTGGCGGATCATCGCCTCGCCGCTCTTCACCTCCTTCGCCGAGCTGGTGAAGAAACCGTGCCAGAACAAGACCATGCGCTCGCGCAAGGGATGGCGCGCCGCGGCCATCTCGTCCACCCACCAACCCGCGTACTCCAGCGCCTGGCGCGTGTCCTGGCGGCGCAGCTCCTGTCCGAACTTCCGGCGCTGCTCTTCGCTCATCGCGCGGCGCTCCGCGGGCGAGGGCCGATCCGGCTCCACCACTTCGAAGGCCGCGCCGTCGGGCGCGAAGCCCGTGAACAGCTTGGCCAGGAAGGCCTCGCGGCCCATGGCGAGCGCCGCGTCGATGTCGGACGCGGTGGCGCCGAAGCCCGCGCGGTTGAGCAGGTGCTCGACGGCGCGCGCATCCCAGGCCAGCGCGGTCGCAGTGGAAGATTGCTTTTGCTGCGACGCCGGCGGCTCCTCCGCGGGCGTCGCGGCCAGCGTCAGGACGGCGAGCGGGGCGATCCAAAGTCTCGGGAAGTTCATCGCGGCAGGCTCCTGGGTGGGCGGACCGGACTTCAACCGCGGGTCCGCGCCCAAGTTTCGGTTCCCGCGGGCGGATTGCACAGGGGCAAGGGCAAGATGCGGGCTGGGCCTTCCCTCGGCCGCCGTCGGGCCCCAAAGTTCCAAGCCCATGAATGCCGCCGCGTCCGCCGCCAGCCCCCCGAACCTGCGCGAATTCGTCGAGGCATTGCGCGGGAGCGGCGAGCTCGCCGTGGTCGAGGCCCAGGTCGACTCGCGCCTGGAGGCCGCGGAGATCCACCGTCGCGTGATCGCCGCGGGCGGACCCGCGCTCTGGTTCTCGAACGTGCGCGGCTGCGACTTCCCGCTGCTCACCAACTTGTTCGGCACGGCTGCGCGCGTCGAGCGCGCCTTCGGCCGCTGGCCGCGCGAATTGATCGCCGAGGTCGCGCGCCTGCCCGAGGAATTGATGCCGCCGACGCTCGGGAAACTGTGGGCGAAGCGCGGCCTGTTCGCGTCGCTGGCGAAAGTCGGCACGCGCGCAGGCGCAACGGGCCCTGTGACGCAGGTGATCGACGCGCCGCCGAAACTCGCGCGCCTGCCCGCGCTGCAGACCTGGGCGCGCGACGGCGGCCGCTTCATCACGCTGCCCTTGGTCTACACGCAGCATCCGCGCTCGCACACGCCCAACCTGGGCATGTACCGCATCCAGCTCTTCGACGAGCAAGACGGCGGCACGCGTACGGGATTGCACATGCAGATCGGCAAGGGCGGCGGCTTTCACCTGAGCGAGGCCGAGTCCATGGGCCAAGCGCTGCCGGTCAACATCTTCGTCGGCGGACCGCCCGCGTTGATCCTGTCGGCGATCGCGCCGCTGCCGGAGAACGTGCCGGAAATCCTGCTCGCCAGTCTGCTGCTGAAGAAGAAACTCGCGCTCGCGCACAACCCCGCGGGTCCGCTGCCCTTGTTCGCCGAAGCCGAGTTCGCGCTCGTCGGCGAGGTGGCGAGCCAGGCGCGGCGCGCCGAGGGGCCCTTCGGCGATCACTACGGCTACTACTCCGAGGTGCACGTCTATCCGCTGTTCACGTGCAAGAGCCTGTGCCGCCGTCGCGACGCGATTTTTCCCGCGACCGTGGTCGGCAAGCCGCGCCAGGAGGATTTTTTCCTCGGCGACTACCTGCAAGAGCTGCTCTCTCCGCTGTTTCCGCTGGTGATGCCCGCGGTTCGCGACCTGTGGAGCTACGGCGAGACCGGCTACCACTCGCTCGGCGCCGCGATCGTGCGCGAACGCTACAAGCGCGAGTCCATGTCCAGCGCCTTCCGCATCCTGGGCGAGGGCCAGCTGGCGCTGACCAAGTTCCTGCTGCTGACCGACACGCCGGTCGAGCTGCGCGACTTCAGGCGCACGCTGGTGCACATCCTCGAGCGAGCGGATTTCCGCACCGACCTGTTCCTGTTCGCGAACCTGTCGATGGATTCGCTCGACTACGCGGGCCCGAGGATCAACGAGGGCAGCAAAGGCGTGCTGCTGGGCTGCGGCGCGAAGAAGCGCGAGCTGCCGCGCGAATTCCACGGCTCGCCGCCGCCCGAGATCCGCAACGTGCAGGTCTTCGTTCCCGGCTGCCTGGTGGTCGACGGTCCCGGCTTCGCCGAGGACGAGCGCGCGGCCCAACGCGTCGCGGCGCACCCCGCGTTCCGTGAATGGCCGCTGATCGTGCTCGCCGACGACGCCGCGCGCACGGCCAAGAGCACCATGAACTTCCTGTGGTCGACCTTCACGCGCTTCGACCCCGCCGCCGACATCCACGCTGCCAGGACCGAGCTCGTGCACAACCACGCCAGCCACACGCCGCCGATCGCGATCGACGCGCGCATGAAGCCCGGCTACCCCGAGGAGCTGTTCTGCGACGAGGCGACTTCGAAGCTGGTCGACCGGCGCTGGAACGAGTACTTCCCCGCGCGCAAGGTGGCCATGGGCGACTCGATGGCCGCGCACCTGGACTGAGCGCGGCCGGCCCGGGAAAAAATCTGGCCCACGGCGGCCTTCCGCGGCCTAGGAGGTCGATGGCGCCACGTCCGTTCGCGGCACAGGCCCCGTCCCGCAGGAAAATCAAGGCAGGCCCAGCATGAACCGACAGCTCTGGATCCTCGTCGCGCCCGCGCTGGCGTGGCTGTGCGGCATCCTTCCCTGGCAGGAGCCCGCCAAACCCGGCTTCGATCACGAGCACGCGTTGCTCACGCGCGTGCTGTCGACGCACGTGCGCGGCGACCGCGTCGACTACGAAGCGCTCTCGCGCATGCGCGACGGCCTCGATCGCTACCTGTCGGGCTTGAGCGCGCAGGATGCGAAGGAATTCGCCGGCTGGACACGGAACGAACAGTTCGCCTTCTGGATCAACGCCTACAACGCGTTCACGCTGCAGACGGTGCTGGTGAACTACCCGCTGGAGCCGCTGGAATCGCTGCGCGACGTCGACGGCGCGGGCAGCTGCAGCGTCTGGAAACGCAAGAGCCTGCACCTGGGCCACCTGATCGCCGACCACGGGCAGGCCGAGATCTCGCTCGACGAACTGCGCGACAAGCTGCTGCGCGAGAAGTTCAAGGATGCGCGCGTGCACGCGGCCCTGAACAACTCCTGCCTCGGCGCCCCGGCGCTGCGCGCGAGCGCCTTCACCTCCGCCGCGCTCGACCGCGAACTGGAATCCGCCGCGCGCGCCTGGCTGGCCGACCCGCTGCGCACGAAGTTCGACAAGGCGGCGCGCTCGGTCGAGGCCTCCGCCGTTTTCGGCGAGTTCCGCGAGGACTTCGCACGCGAGTCCGGCAGCGTCGAGGCCTGGATCGCGCGCTACGCGCCGACCGAAGATCGCATCTGGATCGAGTCGCCCGGCCAGGCGCTGACGCGCACGACGCTGGCCTTCGACTGGAAGCTCAACGACATCGAGCGCGAAGCGAAGTGACCAACCTGCGGAGCCAGCCGCGACATTGACTCGTGCGCGGCCGGCGCGCGAGACGCGCACCAGCCGCGAAGCTGACGATGTCGAATCTGGCTCCGTACGTTCGTTCGTTCCGTACGTTCCAGCCGCGAAGTTGGCGATCTCGAGGCTGGCTCGGTACGTTCGTTACGCACCGCTGCGGAATCCGTAGAACTCAGGATGGGCGAGTTGCGGCGCGAGCTCGCGCGGAACCTGGATCGTGCGAATCGCCCACAGGTCGCGGAACACGCGGTACTTCAGCGCTGTCGAGTCCAGGTAGTCGACGCCCGCGCTGCCGCCCGTGCCCGTGCGCCTGCCGATGATGCGCTCGACCATGCGCGCATGACGCTGACGGAAGACCACGAACAGCTGCTCGACCGCGACCAGGCTCTCCAGCAGTTGGCGCGGCCAGGCCAAGAGCGCCAGCTCGCGGTAGGTCTCGATGAAGATCATCGCGCAGCGCACGCGCTGCAGCCGTTCGCCGCCCTCGGCCGCGGTCGGGTTGAGGAACAGGCGCACCGATTCCTTCTCCGCGGCGTAGCGCTTGCGCAGCCGTTCGCGGTCGCCATCGCCCAGCGCGATCTCCAGCGCCCGCGCGGCGCTCTGGTCGACCGCGCGGCCATGTGCGGCGAGGTAGCCGTCGGCGAAGCGCTGCAGCGAGGCCTGCGCGCCCGGGTCGCCGGGACCGATGCCGTCGATCGGCGTGCGCTGGAGCCAGGCCTCGATGGCGGTCTTGAAGGTCGGCAGGTCGGCCAGGGCGGCGGTCACGCGCGCGTGCGCCGGCGAGGGCGCGCCGCCGTGGGCCTTGAGCGCCTCGAGGTAGCTGCCCTCGAGGCCCAGCGCGACGCGCTCGGATTCCGCCAGGCCGAAGAGGATTTCGATCTGGCGCAGCTGAGCGCTCTGGAATCCGCTGGCGCCCATCAGCTTGTCGCGGAAACCTAGGTACTCGCGGGTCGAGAGGGTCTCCATGACCTCCCAGTGCTGCGTCGAGACCCGGAACAAGGTGGCGATTCGCTCCAGGCTGTGGACCACCCCCGACAATTCCTGCTCGCGAACGAAGGGCGCGCCGAACAGGTCGCGGGCCGAGCGCAATTCTCGGTAGATCAACTTGAACCACAATTCGAAGACCTGGTGTACGGTGATGAACAACACCTCGTCGTTCGCCAGGCTCGATTCGTCCCGGTCGATCCCGCCCTGCAGGTTCAGTAGGCTTTCGACCTGGATGTAGTCCCAATACGATGTCGCGGGTCGGTGCATGGGCGCAGCCTACGATACTCGGCTTGCATCCGTCAGCGCTCGCGCCGAGTGGCCGGCCTGGAGAGGCGAGGATGAGCGATCACCAATTCGACCACGAGCACGAGCGGCCGCGCGTGCTCACGACCCCTGCCCTGGCCGGCGCGTCGCTCGCGCTGGCCGTCGCGGGCATGCTCGGCTGGGGCATCCTGCGTTCGGGCGTCCAGGCGTCGCCGATCGCCGCGTCCCCAGCGCTGGAGAGCGCGATCGCGGCGCCGGGTCGAACAGAGGTCCTGGCGCAGCGCGCGACGCTGATCGGGGCCGCGAGGGACGGGCGCGCGGATGTCGCCGCCCGCCTGCTCGAGGCTGGCGCCGATCCGGACGCCGTGGACGGGCTGCGCATGAGCGCGCTCTCGCACGCTATCCGCGCCGGTGACAGCTCGCTGGCGCGCCGGCTGATGGCCGCAGGAGCGAGCCTGGGCAAAGCCGACCGCGCCTGCGGTTCGGACCTGCACTTGGCTGCCGAGCGAGAGGATCCGCTGCTGCTGAATCTGATCCTCGCGGGCACGTCGGACGTCGACGAGCGCGCAATGCACCGCGACCACGCGAGCGCGCTGCACGTCGCCAGCGAGGCCGGGCACGTGCGCACGGTCGAAACCTTGCTCGACGCGCGGGCCGACATCGAGGCTCGCGACGCGCGCGGTTTCACGCCGCTCGCGCGCGCCAGCTTGCTCGCGCGCCACAGCGTCGTCGATGCGCTGCTGCGCCGCGGCGCCGACGTCCGGGCGCTCGACGCGCGTGGCCGCACGGCTCTGCACCACGCCGCAGCCGCGGGCGACGCGCAATGCGTGCGCCTGCTGCTCGCTGGCGGCGCGAGGACGGCGACCGCGGACGAGGATTCCTGGACCGCGCTGCACTTCGCCGCGGCGCACGGCCGCGCGCAGGTGCTCGCGCTGCTCATCGGCCAGCAGCAGGCCGGCGCGCTCGACGCGCGCACCTCGCGCGGGATGAGCGCGCTGCACCTCGCGGCGCGGCACGGCGAAGCGGGCGCGCTGCGCTGCCTGCTTGGCGCCGGGCTCGATCCCGATGCGCGCGACGCCGACGGACGCAGCGCGCGCGAGTTGCTGGCCGACGACCGCAGCGACGAAGCCGGGCTGCGCGGCGCCGGGCCCGAGGCGCCGCCCGCGCCGCGCAGGCCGCTGACGGCGTTGCTGGATTCGAAATCCCGCCCGCCGCTGCTGTCGCTCTGCACGCACCCCGCGCGCACGCAGGGCGGACCGCGGGTGCTGCTCGAT
>Ga0315910_10000582_pt1 | contig 36012 bp, 25 predicted proteins | sample EdamamesoilMG_FD_204470 | JGI IMG/M metagenome (GOLD analysis project Ga0315910, IMG submission 204470) | Garden soil microbial communities collected in Santa Monica, California, United States - Edamame soil | ecosystem: Environmental > Terrestrial > Soil > Garden | place: USA: California...
CGCGACTGGATCACGCGGCGCCACGCGCGCGGCGGCGGCGCACCGACGCTGCTCAACACCTTCGCCTACACCTGCAGCTTCTCGGTCGCGGCCGCGCGCGCGGGCGCGACGACGACCAGCGTCGACCTCTCGTCGCGCTGGCTCGACTGGGGGAAGCGCAACTTCGCGCAGAACCGGCTCGATCCCGCGGCGCACGACTTCACGCAGGGCGAGGCGCTCACCTACCTCGCGATCGCGGCGAAGAAGCGGCGCCTCTTCGACGCGATCGTGCTCGACCCGCCGACCTTCTCGACCAGCAAGCAGCGCGGCGTCTTCCGCGTGGAGCGCGACTTCGACGAGCTCGCGACGCTGGCGCTGCAGGTCGCGGCGCCGGGCGCGCTGCTGCTCGCCTCGCACAACCAGCGCACCTTCGAGAACGACTCGCTGGCGCTCAAGCTGCGCACGGCGGCGAACGCGGCGAACCGCCGGATCGCGGCGCTCGAGCCCCTCGCGCCGCCGCCCGACTTCCCCGGCCCGCCGCGCGACAACCCGGCCGCGCGCGGCTTCTGGGTCACGGTCGACTGAGTCGTCGTCTCTCGCCGCGGCGATCGCTGCGGCGGGAGGCTCAGCTCCCCGCCGCGGCCGGGACGATCTTCTTCTCGTCGACGGCGACCTCGCCCGTCTTGCCGTCGACGTCGACGACCGCGAAGAGCTTGTCGTTGCGGCGCACCAGCTCGGCGCCGACGCGGCCGCTCGCCTTCTTCGCGGCGGCGAGCTTGACCACGACCTCGTGCGGCGCGGGGAGCAGCGTCAGCGCCGCGAGCTCGGCCTGCTTCTCCTTCAGCGCGGCGTCGGCTTTCTCGATCGCCTGCTGGAACCGTGGCGCCGGCGTCGCGCTGGCGCGCGCCGTCACCGCGGCCAGCGCGGCCTCGAGGCGCGCCACCTTCGCCGCCACCTTCGCCCGCTCGCGGTTCTCGAAGCGCAGCGTCGCCTGCCCGTCGCCGAGCTTCAGGTCGACGTCGAACGACGCGTCGCTGTCGCCGACCCAGAAGTTGGCGACGCGGCCGACGCGCATCCACGCGCCCGCGGCCGGCGCCGCCTTCGCGTCGCACGAGAACCAGCGCGCGACGCCCTGCTCGCCCGCGATGGCGAGGTCGGCTTCGCGCGAGGTCAGCGCGGCCACCGGCGCCGAGAGCTCCATCGGGCCCCAGCGCACCACCAGCGACTGGCGCCCGCCCGCGTCGGCGAACGAGATCGCGAGCTGCGGCGGCGCCGCGTCGCTCTTCTCCGCCAGCGTCGCGGCGATCTGCCACTCGTTGTCGTCGGGCAGCACCGTCGTGTCGGAGCCGTCGAAGACGACGAACGCCCACTCCTTCGCGCCGATGCGCCGCAGGTTGAGCCCGTAGCCGCCCGACTCGATCAGCTGCCCGCCGATCGCGACGTCGCCGCCCTCGACGACGAAGGTCGTGCGCGTGTCGGCGCCGAGCCGCCAGACCGAGCCGACCGGCAGCCCCTGCTCGATCTGCGCCTTGCGCGACTCGCTCCACGGCGGCGCGCCGTAGTCGATGCGGAGGTTGGTCGCGCCGACCTTGGCGGTCGCCGACTCGCGCGCGGCCTGGGCCGGCGCCTCGTGGCAGACGAGCGTGAACGCGGACGCCGCGAGCAGCAGGGACTTCGGGACCATGGCGCGCCTCCTCCGGTTTCGGGGCGCGGGAGCATACGAACGCGCGACGGAACGAGGCGGGGCGACGGATCGCTCCGCCGCCCCGCCCGGAACCACTGGTTCCATCGGACCCGCGCCCCTGGCGCGTCGTCGCTCACACGTCGGCGTAGACCCGGTCGGAGTGGACCAGCGCGCCGGTCGGGCTGACCTTCCACGCGGTCGCGCCGATGTGCATGCCCAGCAGCGGGTTCTCGACGTCGGCGTCGAAGGTGAGGCGATGGTCGGCGCCGAAGACGTACATCACCACCTCGATCCAGACCGGGATGCCGTCGACTTCGTCGATCACCAGCAGCACCGGGTCGTTCTCGGCGCCGTCGTAGATGCTGACGTTGATCGTGCCGCCCGGGCCGGGGTTGGTCGGGGTGATCTTGAGGTTGATCTCCTCGGCGTCGAAGCCGTAGACGACGCCCCAATCGGTGCCTGCGGCGGTGTCGTTGTGCGACGCGCCCAGCACGATGTGCTCGTCGCTGCAGGCGAGCGAGACGGCGAAGTAGTCGTTGACGTTGCCGTCGCTGGCGGCGAGGTCCTGGTCGAGGAACCAGCCCGTCGAGCCCTTGCCCTTGCGGAAGGTGTAGGCCATGCCCGAGTCGCTGCGGGCGAAGGCGTTGTCGGCCGAGCTGCCGACGACCGCGAGCTTGCCGCTCATCGCCGCCGCGGCGCCGAAGTAGTCGTAGTTGACCGGGTCGGGGTTCGGGAAGAAGCCGGTCTGGCTCCACGTCGCGCCCGACTTGGAGAAGAAGTAGCAGGCGCCGCCGTCGGTCGAGCCGGTCGCGTCGTAGGCCTTCGCGCCGACGACGATCTCGTTGCCCGAGACGCCGACCGAGCTGCCGAAGCCCGCGTAGTACTGCGTCGTCGTCGCCTTGATCTCCTGGTTGTGGGTCCAGGTCGTGCCCGAGACGCTCCAGACGCTCGCGGCGCCGCAGTCCCAGATCGAGCTGATGTCCTCGTTCGGGCAGCCGACGACGGCCGTCGTGCCGTCGAACGCGAGGCCGGTGCCGGCGAAGTCGCTCGCCGCGCCGTCCGGATCGACCAGGGTGGTCTCCTCGACCCACTTCACGATCGAGTTCTTCCAGCGGTAGACGTAGACGAGGCCGGCGTCGACGCCGTTGGCCGTGTCGGCCGACGGCGCGCCCACCAGCAGCACGTTGCCGACCAGCGCGACCGTCTGGCCGAAGTAGTCGCTGGCGGCGCCGACGCTCGGGATGAGCTTCTGCTCCTGGCTCCAGACGCCCGTCGAGGTGTTGCGGCGGAAGACGTAGGCCGCGCCCGCGTCGGTCCCCTTCGCGTTGTCCTCGTAGTGGGCGGTCACGACGGCCACGTCGCCGTCGACCGCGGTCTGGAAGCCGAAGTAGGCGGTCGCCTCGGGGTCGCTCGGCATCAGCTGCGCCTCGTAGACCCAGCTCGCCGTCGTGGAGTTGAAGCGGTAGACGTACGCCGCGCCGGCGTTCGACGCGTTGGTGTCGTCGCCGTAGGAGCCGACGACCATCACGTCGCCCTTCGTCGAGACGCCGCGGCCGAACATCTGCGTCGTCGTGCCGAGCGTCGGCGTGACGTACTCCTGCTCGAGCGCCTGGCCGAGCGCGGGGCCGCCCAGCGCGGCGACGAGACCGAGGGACGGCGCGAGACGCGAGACGCGCGCCAGGATCGGACGGTTCATGATGCTGCTCCTCTTCCGGGTTCGGTGGTGCGCGCGACCACGCGCAGGTGCCGGCCGACGGTTCCCACACGGGCACCGTCGCAGCCGACACCACGTCCACCCGACGCGCCCGGCCGGCGTTACAGCGACGCCTCGCCGAAGAGCCCGCCCTGGCGCGGCCCCGGCCGGCGGAAGGCCGCGGTCGAGACGCCGTGCGCCCGCATGCCGGCGAGTCCGGAGCGCGCGAGCGCGACCTGGAAGAGGTTCGCGAGCTGGCGCGCCCACTCGCCCTCGCCGCGGAAGCGCGTGCCGAACTCGGCGTCGTTCAGCGCGCCGCCGCGCAGCTCGCGGATCCGGTCCATCACCTTCTCGCGGCGCAGCGGGCGGTGGGCGACGAGCCACTCGTCGAAGAGCTGCTTCAATCCGTGCGGCAGGCGCAGGAGCTGCCAGTTCGCCATCGTCGCCCCCGCCTCCTTCGCGGCCGCGACGATCGCCGGCATCTCGTGGTCGGTGAGGCCGGGGATGACGGGCGCGACGAGCACGCCGGTCGCGATGCCGGCGCGCGCCAGCGTCGCGATCGCCTCGAGCCGCTTCGCCGGCCGCGACGCTCGAGGCTCGAGCTCGCCCGCCAGCTCAGCGTCGAGCGTCGTCACGCTGACGAAGACCTGCACCGCGTCGTGCTCGGCCAGCCGCTTCAGCACGTCGATGTCGCGCGTGACGAGCGCGTTCTTCGTCACGATCCCGACCGGGTTCAAGAACTCGGCCAGCACCTCGAGGCAGCCGCGCGTGATCCCGAGCAGCCGCTCGACCGGCTGGTAGCAGTCGGTCACGCCCGAGAGCGCGAGGAGCCGCGGCACCCAGCTCTTCTTCTTCAGCTCGGCGCGCAGCAACTCCGGCGCGCGCCGCTTCACCAGGATCTTCGTCTCGAAGTCGAGGCCGGCAGACAAGCCGAAGTACTCGTGCGTCGGTCGCGCGTAGCAGTAGCTGCAGCCGTGCTCGCAGCCGCGGTAGGGATTGACGCTCGCGTCGAACGGCAGGTCGGGGCTGTCGTTCGTCGAGACGATCGAGCGCGACGCATCTTCGAAGAAGACGGTGCGCGGCGACGGGATCGCGTCGTCGCCGGCCGCGCGCGCGGCGGCGGCGAGCCCTTCGAGATCGACCTCGATCTGGCGGCCGGTGAAGCGGTCGGCGGGATTGCCCTCGACGCCACGCATGCGCGGCTCACTCCGGTGCGACCGCTCCGCCCTCGATCCACTCGCGCAACGCGTCGACGAAGTCGGCGTGCGCCATCGGCGGCGCGGCGCGACCGTCGCCCGGCTGCCAGCCCCACAGGACCAGCGCGTCGTGCTCGACGTGGTGGACGATCGCGTCGAGCGACTTGCCGCCGTTCTTCGTCGGATCGCGCAGTTGCAGCGCGAGCTCGCGCGGGCTCATGCCCTGGAAGACCAGCGGCGTCTCGGCCGACGGCAGGCGCCACGTCTCGTTGCCGGGCGGCATGTGGAGGCCGGGCGTGTTCTTCTCCTGGTGGCAGTTGGCGCACTTCAGCGCGAAGAGCCCCTTGCCGTCGACGCCGCGCTTCACGTTCTGCGCGTGGGGCAGCGACGCGTCGCCCTGCAGCGGCTGGTCGCCGGCGGGATGGCAGTTCATGCAGCGCGGGTGCATGAAGACGGGGTAGGCCGCGAGGAACGCCTGCTGCGACTCGCGCGCGCGCTGCTCGGGCGTGGTGGCGCAGGCGGCGAGCGACGCGACGAGGAGCGTGATCGCGCGCTTCATCGGGCGGCTCCGTGGCTCGCCAGCTCGCTCGGCCGGATCGGCAGGCTGCGCACGCGCTTGCCGGTCGCGGCGAAGAGCGCGTTCGTCAGCGCGGGCGCGACGGGCGGCACGCCCGGCTCGCCGACGCCGCCCATCTTCTCGTCGCTCGGCACGACGTGGACCTCGACGGTCGGCATCTCGTGCATCCGCAGCAAGCGGTAGTCGTGGAAGTTGGTCTGCTGCACGCGGCCGCGGCGGAAGGTGATCTCGCCGTAGAGCGCGGCGGAAAGCCCGAAGACGATGCCGCCCTCGATCTGCGCCTTGACGCCGTCGGGATTCACGACCGGCCCGCAGTCGACGGCCGACACGACGCGATGGACGCGCACGCGGCCGTCTTGCCCCGCCGACGCGTCGATCACGTGGCCGACGAGCGCGCCGAACGATTCGTGGAGCGCGACGCCGCGCCCCTGCCCCTCCGGCGGCTTCCCGCCCCAGCCCGACTTCTCGGCCAGCAGGTCGAGCAGCCGCAAGTGGCGCGGCTTCTCGGCCAGCAGCGTGCGGCGCAGCTCGAGCGGATCCTTGCGGCCCGCGTGCGCGAGCTCGTCGAGGAAGCTCTCGACGGCGAAGCAGGTGTGCGAGTGGCCGACCGAGCGCCACCAGAGGCACGGCACGCCGTCGGGCGCGCGCTGCCAGTCGACCGCGACGTTGGGGAGCGCGTAGGGCAGCTCCTTCGCCCCCTCGACCGCGATCTCGTCGAGGCCGTCGTGCACCAGGAACGCCTCGAAGGGCGAGCCGATGATGAACGACTGCACGACGACGCGCTGCTGCCACGCGACGGGTGCGCCGGCCGCGTCGACGCCGCCGCGCAGCACGTGGAGCGCACGCGGCCGGTAGTAGCCGCCCGCGAGATCGTCCTCGCGCGTCCAGACCACCTTCACCGGCTTGCCGAGCTTCTTCGAGAGCTCGACCGCCTCGCTCACGAAGTGGGCGTCGCCCACCGCGCGCCGGCCGAAGCCGCCGCCGAGCAGCATCGTGTGGAGCTTCACCTGCTCCGGCTTCAGTCCCGCGATCGCCGCCGCCGCCGCGTGGTCGCCGGTCTGGAACTGCGTGCCGGTCCAGATCTCGCACGAGGGCGTGGGTCCATCGAGGCGCACGTCGGCGACGCAGTTGAGCGGCTCCATCGGAGCGTGCGCGAGGTAGGGCAGCTCGTAGACCACCTGCAGGCTCTTCGCCGCGCCCTGGATCGCCAGCGTCGCCTTCCCGTCCAGGCGCGCGAGGACGCCGTGCTTCTCCGACAGCGCCGCGTACTCGCGCCCCTGCTCGTCGCTGTCGAGCGCGGCGTGCGGCCCCTCGTCCCACTCGACGTGCAGGAGCTCGCGCCCGCGCTTCGCGGCCCAGAAGCCGTCGGCCACGACCGCGACGCCGCGCGCGATCGCGACGACGTCGATCACGCCCTTCACGGCTCTCGCTTTCCTCGCGTCGAAGCTCTTCGCCTTCCCGCCGAAGACCGGCGGCCGCGCGACCAGCGCCGTGACCATCCCCGGCACCGAGACGTCGAGCCCGAACTTCGCCGAACCGTCGGTCTTCGACGGCGTGTCGAGCCGCGCCATCGAGCGGCCGATCACCTTCCACTGCTCCGGCGTCTTGAGCGCCACGTCTTGCGGCGGCGTCCGTCTCGACGCCGCGTCGACCAGCGAGCCGAAGCTCGCGCGGCGGCCCGAGTTCGGATGGATCACGAAGCCGGCGTCGGCGTGGCAGCTCGACGGCTCGACGCTCCACTGCTCGGCGGCCGCTTCGATCAGCATCACGCGCGCCGACGCGCCCGCCTTGCGCAGCCGCTCCCACTCGCTCCAGGTGCTGGTGCTGCCGCCCGTCATCTGGATGTTGAAGACGGTGTGGTTGTAGGCCGCGCCGACGGGCGCCGACTCGACGCGCATCTGCTTCCAGTCGGCCTCGAGCTCCTCGCAGACCAGCATCGAGAGCGCGGTGTAGGTCCCCTGCCCCATCTCGGAGTGGTTGGCGAGGACGGTCACGCTCTCGTCGGCGCCGATGCGGACGAAGGCGTTGGGCTCGAAGCTCGCCGAGCGACGCGCGCGCCGCGACGACGGAGCGGCAGCGGCCGCGGCGTTCGCGAGCTGCGGCAGGTGGACGCCGAGGATCAACCCGCCGCCGAGCGCGACGCCGGCCTTCAGGAAGCGCCGGCGGCTCTCGTTCGTGATCTCGTGGAAGTCGGAGGAGCGCCTCATCGCCCGGCTCCGTGCGCGAGGCGGCCGGCGGCGGTGTGGATCGCCTTGCGGATCCGCGGGTAGGTGCCGCAGCGGCAGAGGTTGCCCGCCATGCCGTCGTCGATGTCGCCGTCGCTGGGCGCGGGCCGTTCGCGCAGCAGCACCGCCGCCGCCATCAACTGCCCCGACTGGCACCAGCCGCATTGCGGCACCTCGCCCTCGATCCACGCGCCGCGCAGCGCGCGCGCGACCGCCGAGTCGAGCCCCTCGATCGTGACCACCTCGCGTCCCGCCGCGCGCGCGACCGGCGTCACGCAGCTGCGCACCGCCTCGCCGTCGAGATGGACCGTGCAGGCGCCGCATTGCGCCGCGCCGCAGCCGAAGCGCGTGCCCGTCAGCCCGAGCGTCTCGCGCAGCATCCAGAGCAGCGGCATCTCGGGGTCGACGTCGACGGCGCGCGGCTGGCCGTTGACGATGAGCTTCACCATCGCCACCTCCTCCACCTTCCGGCCCGGATCGGCGGCGGAGGATAGCCGTGACGGCGCGCCGCCCCGGGAGATCGGGAGGCGCGTAACGCGTGCGGCGGCTTCCGGGTGAACGGACGGGCGGCGGCGATGAGCGCCGCACGCCCCGAAGGAGTCGCGCCATGTCGCACCGGACGCTGTCGCCCCGCCTCGCAACCGACGTCGCGCGCTTGTCGGGCGCGCTGCTCCTCGCCGCATCGACGGCGACCGCGCAGTACGTGCGCCAGGAGGAGTTCGGCGGGCAGACCACCGAGTTCTACGGCTACGCCGTCGCCAACGTCGGCGACGTCGACAGCGACGGGATCGACGACTTCGCGGTCGGCGCGCGCGGCTACGCCGCTGGGCACGGCAGCTTCAACGGCCGCGTCGACCTCTTCAGCGGCGCGTCGGGCGCGATGATCCGGAGCCACTTCGGCGTCTCGCCGAACGATCAGCTCGGCTTCGCGGTGGCGGGAGCGAGCGACATCGACGGCGACGGTGTCCCCGACTACGTCGCGGGTGCGATCGGCTACTCGACGAAGAAGACGAACCTCGGGAAGGTCTACGCGTGGAGCGGCGCCACCGGCGCGGAGATCTGGACCTATTCGGGCGCGATCGCGAGCGGCTTCCTCGGCCGCTCGCTCGCCGGGCTCGGCGACGTGGACGGCGACGGCAGGAGCGACGTGCTGGTGGGGACCAGCATCCACGAGATCTTCATCGTCGGCGCCGCCGGCAACACGATCCGCCACGTCGCCGACGCCGACTTCTTCGGCAACACGGTCGCCGGCTGCGGCGATCTCGACGGCGACGGCGTCCGCGACTACCTCGTCGGCAAGAACCTCGCCGACCAGCCGGTCCCGTTCCTCCAGGACTGCGGCGCCGTGATCGCGTTCTCCGGAGCGACCGGAGCGACGATCCGAGTCCACTACGGCTCGCACGCCGGCGACCAGCTCGGCTGGGGGCTCGGCGGGCTGAGCGACATCGACTCCGACGGCGTCGACGACTACCTCCTCGGCTCGCTGGCCGCCGGCGTGAACGGCGTCTACTCGGGGATCGCCGTCGTCGTCAGCGGCGCGACCGGCACCGTGCTCCGCGAGCAACTCGGCGTCGCGGCCGGCGACTTCTACGGGACCTCGCTCGCGGGGATCGGCGACGCCAACCGCGACGGGGTGGACGACTACCTCGTCGGAGCCACCGGCACGTACGGCGGCCGCGGGAGCGTCACGCTCTACTCGGGCGCGAACGGCGCCTACCTCTACGAGTGGAAGGGCTCGGCCAGCTCCTCGACCACCGCCGATTACGGCAAGTCGCTCGCGACGGGCGACTGGAATGGCGACGGGCTCGCCGACCTGGTCGTCGGCGCGCCGCACGACGACAGCGCCACCCTCAACGACGTCGGCCGCGTCGAGGTGAGCCTCACCTGCCCCGCATGGAACGAGGAGTACGGCGCCGGCTGGCCCGGCTACCTCGGGATCCCCCACGTGACCGCGATCTCGCAGCCCGTCGTCGGCACGACGATGACCGCGCAGATCGACAACTCGGCGCACGCGAACACCACGGCGTTCCTCTTCGTCGGCGTCAGCAAGCTCAGCATCCCGCTCAAGAACAGCGGCACGCTCCTGGTCGACCCGCTCCAGACGATCGTCCTCGCGCTGCCGAGCCACGGCCTCACGCTCGACGCCGACATCCCCGACGACGCGACGCTCTACAACGCCGACTTCTTCGTGCAGGTCGTCGAGTTCGACGCGCGCGCGTCGAAGGGGCTCTCCTTCACGCCAGGCCTGCAACTGCGCTGCGGCTGGCTCTGGCCGTGAGCGGAGCGCGGGCCGGCGCGGGCGAGGCGCGGTTCAGCGCGGCGACGGGTCGAAGCGGAAGAAGCGATCGACGTCGGCGCCCGCGGCCGTGATCACGCGCCGCTCGCCGTCGCGCTTCTCGCGGAAGCCGATGGAGAGGAGGTCGGCCGCGAGGTCGGGCAGCTCGGGCGCGACGACGTGGCGCGCCCATGACTCCGCGAGGCCGTTCGCCTCGCACCACTGCTGCAACGTCGCGAGGTCGTAGCGGCTGCCGTTCTCGCGCGCGAGGTCGCGGAAGAGCTGCGGCAGGCCCGGCTCGCCTTGGAGGCGCAACCTCGCGTCGAGGTGGAACGCGAGGAGTGCGCCGCCCTTGTAGGCGATCGACTCGGCGCCGGGCTCGCGCCAATGCACCGAACGATCGGCGAAGGCGACCTTGCCGAGCGCCGGGCTCCGCCGCGCGAGCTGCTCGAGGAGCGCGAGCTGGTCGGCGAAGCGCTGCGGCGGCACGAGCCCGACGTGGACGAGGTGCCAGAGCGCGAAGTAGTCGGTGAACCCCTCGAAGAACCACTCGAGGCCGGCGTCCGCGAGCGCCGGCGCCGGCTTCAAGACGCCGGGCAGCCACGCGTGGAAGAGCTCGTGCGCGAGGAAGTGGGCCGTGCCCGTCTCGAAGCGACCGTCGGCCTCGAGTTCCGGATGGCCGAGCGTGATCGCCCCCTCGACGTGCGTGCCGCCGAGCCCCGGCTCCGTGATGAAGAGCCGCTCGTCGCCCGCCGGCCACGCGCCCGTCGTCGCCGCGTACGCCGCGCGCGCCTTCCTCGCGAGTTCGAGCACCGCCGCCGTCCGATCGACGTGCGCGCCGAACTGCACCACATCGAGGACGCGCCCCTCCTGCTCGACGCGCGCCGATCCGACCGGCTTGCCGAAGAGGAGCGCCGTGTTCTCCGCCTCGCGAGCGACGTCGAGCTTGCACGGCGACGCCGCGAGCCCGCCCCATCCCGTCGCGACCTCCCACCCTTTCGGCGCCACGAGCTCGACGTGACGATCGCCGTCCTGTCGCGCGTCGCCGACCAGCAGCCGCATCAGCGTGTTGATCGTGAACGCGTGGACGTAGCCGCCCGTCCGCCACGGCAAGAGCCCGTACTTCTGCTGCGCCGCCGACCCGAACGCGACGATCGGCAGCTCGTACCGCAGCGCGAGCTTTCCGTCCCACTGCGCCGGCAACTGCGGCCGCCAGTAGAAGCGGTTCTCGAGGTCGTGCCGCACCGGCGGCGTCCCGCTCACCGCCGTCACGTAGTAGTCGTCGATCTCGAGCCAGTCGCCCCACGTCGGCAGCTCGAACGCGAGGTCGCGCTTCGCCGGGTCGAGGCCGGAGACGCGGACATCGACGACGAGGCGATCGCGGAGTCCGTCGAGGACGGCCTCGACGCGGGTATCGAGACGGGCGGAGGGAGCGGCGGCGCGAGCGGCGGCCGCGGGCGCAACGGGAACCTGGGCGAGCACGAGCGGCAGCAGCGGCGCGATCAGCGCGATCGAAGCCGGCAGCACCATGAGAAGCTCTCCTCCGCCCAAGAGTCCCCGCGCTTCGACGGAGCGCGAGGCTGCCCGGCTACGCTCCTCCCTCCATGTCTCCCCGCCGCGCCCGCTACTCCGGCACCCACCCGCGCCATTTCTCCGAGCGCTACAAGGAGCGCGCGCTCGCGGACCATCCGGAGCACACCGCCCATCTGCGCGAGAAGGGGCGCACGCCGGCGGGCACTCACCTGCCGGTGATGGTCGCCGAAGTGATGGAGCGGCTCGATCCGAAGCCGGGCGGGACGTTCGTCGACTGCACGCTCGGATACGGCGGCCACGCGCGCGCATTGCTGGAGCGGATCACGGCGGAGGGCGCAGCGGGGCGGCTGGTCGCGCTCGACGTCGACGGGCACGAACTGCCGCGCGCGACGGAACGGCTCTCCTCGTTCGGCGCGGCGCTGCGGCCCCATCGGATGCGATTCGCGGGGATCGGCAAGGCGCTGGCGGCGGAGGGGATCGCGGCGGTCGACGGGATCCTGGCCGACCTCGGCGTGTCGAGCATGCAGCTCGACGATCCGGCGCGCGGCTTCAGCCTGAAGCACGACGGCCCGATCGACCTGCGGATGGACGACCGCTTGAAACAGAGCGGCGCCGACCTGCTGGCGAGCCTGTCGGAGCAGGAGCTCGCCGACGCGCTCGCGACGCTTGCGGACGAGCCCGACGCCGCCGCCATCGCGCGCTCGATCGTCCGCGCGCGCGGCCACGCGCCGATCGCGCGAACGGGCCGGCTGGCCGACCTCGTCTTCGAGGCGAAGCGCATCACGCGCGCGAGCTGGCGCGCCGAGGCGAAGGGCAAGGGGCGCCGCGTCCATCCGGCCGCGCGCACCTTCCAGGCGCTGCGGATGTTGGTGAACGACGAGCTCGGCAACCTGCGCGCGCTGCTGCGCGCCGCGCCGGCGTGCCTCGCGCCGGGCGGCCGGCTCGTGATCCTCTCCTTCCATCGCGGCGAGGAGGAGCTCGTCGCCGCGTCGCTGGCGGCGGGCGCAAGTGACGGCACGTGGTCGGCGATCTCGACCGAATCGCTGCGCCCGTCGCCCGAAGAGGTGCGCTCGAACCCGCGCGCGAGCTCGGCGCGACTGCACCACGCGACGCGCGCCGCCGCCGCGGTGGCGAGCGCGACCTAGCGCGCCGCGTACACCAGCACCGCCGCCGGCTTCCCGTCGCGCGCCGGCGCGGCGACGAAGAGGCGCGCGACGTCGGGGACGAGGAGCGCCGTGCGGGCGCCGGGGGCGCTTGGGATCGTGGTCTCGGGCGCGAGCGTGCCGTCGGCGGCGCGAGCGAGGACGGTGATCTCGCCGGCGCCGCAGGCGACGTAGACGCGGCCGCGCTTCTCGTCGACGAAGAGGTCGTCGGCGTCGCCGCCGATCGACAGCTCCTGCAGCAGCGCGCCGTCCTTCAGGCTCAGCGCCAGCAACTTCGCGGGCGAGCGACAGCCAAGGAGCAGGCGGCCCGCGGCCGCGTCGATCGCCATCGGGTAGTGGGCGCGCGCCGCGGCGACCGGCCACGTCGCGACGACCTTCCGCTCGACGCGATCGACGACGGCGACGTGGCCGGCGTCGGGCACGTTGACGAAGAGCCGCGCGCCGTCCGGCTCGAGCTGGAACGACTCGGCGTGGCCCGCGAGCTTCACCGTCGCCACCTTCGCGCGCTTCGCCACGTCGACCGCGACGAGCCCCTCGTCGCAGCCGATCCAGACGAGGCCGCTCTTCGCGTCGAAGCGGACGTTGTCGGCCTCGCCGCCCGCGCGCAGGTCGGCCCGCTCCGCGAGCGTCACGGGATCGTGGACGCGCAAGTGGCCGTCGCCGCCCGTCGTGAAGACCAGCTCGTCGCGCTCTTCGAGCCACGCGACGCCCTGCGGCTCGGCCAGCAGCCGCAAGCCCTTCACCACGCGCGCGGCCGGCGGCGTCGCCTCGTCGAACTCGACGAGCTCGACGCTCCCGTTCCCCATCGCCGCGAGGCAGAGGCGCCGCCGCTTCGCATCCCACGCCATGTGATCGATGCGCCCGCCGACGCCGGGGAGCTCGACGCGCGATTCGAGGGTCAGCGACGGGTCTTCGGCAACGAGGGCCGGGAGCGGCGCGGCGGCGAGCGCGGCCGCGAGCGACGCGAGCAGGCAGAACGACGCCACCATGACGGAATCCTCGTCGTGACGCCCCCGCGTCGGAACGAAGTCGACGGCAGAGGCTACTGCCCGGAGGAGCCGGGCGCGACTTCCGGCGCGTTACGTCGCCGTTGCGCGGCGAGCGGGCCGCCGCAGTCGAATGGCGGCGTCTCGCCGTGTCAGGCCGAACCGGATCGGAGGAATGGACGATGCGACCGAAACAGGCGTGGCTCGCGTTCGGGACCCTTGCGATCGCCGCGTGCGCGACGAGCCCGCCGGCGCCAGCACCGACTTCCCCGCTCGCCGGCGTCTCGGTCCCGCTCGTCCCGATGACGCAGTTCGGCGATGGCGAGCGCACGCAGCTCTTCTTCGCCGTGCTCGAGGGGTGCTATCGCGACGGCGTCCCGAACGAGGTCGTCGACCAACTGCTCGAGCCCGACCCGAAGACCGGCTGGCCGAGCAATTTCGTCTGGGCCTGCCCGATCTGCATGCCAGTGATCCAAGCCCTCGACGCCTATCGCGCTCGCCCGCTGTTCCGCGGGCTCAAGATCCAGCGCGACACCTTCGGCGAGGGGCTCCCGACCGACGTGACGGCAGCGCTGTTCTCCGCGGACGGCCCGACACGCCAGGCGACGATGCAGGCGCTGCTCGAACGCTGGATCGGCGACTACCTCGCCTCGCGCCGGCTCACCGAGACCGAGCTCGCCCATTGGCGCGCCGCGATGGACGAGGGGCGCCAGCAGGGCATGCGTTGCCTCGAGTCGTACCGCCAGCTCGGCGGCACGTGGGCCTGGATGAAGAAGTGCCCCTCGTGCGAAGCGGGGAACGGAGCTGGCGGCGGCAGGTGACGGGCGTCGGCGCGGATCAGGACTCGGTCCGCGACGCGCTTGCGGTCACTTCCTCCACTCCCGATCGAGCTGCTCGCACGCCTGCGGGAGCTCCTTCATGGTCGCGACGACGCGCTGGTCGACGCCGCCGTCGGCGACGGTGCTGTTCGTGACGGCGACGACGCCGGTCTCCGCGCACGCGATCGCCAGGCGCGAGAGCTTCGTGTTCCACGCGAACGCTCCCAGACGGCCGGAGACGTCGTCGAGCTCGGAGACTCCGACGAACTTCAGCGGCGGATCGCCTGCGGCGAGCGCGGCAGCGGACGCGGCGACCCACGTCGCTGCAAGCGCGGCGGAGAGAAGGAGCGACGGCGCCATGCGGATTCCTCGTCAGGACGGAGCGGGAGCGATCACGCCGGTCAGCGCCGTTCCTCGGGCACCAGCTCCACCTTCAGCTCGACGTACTCGCCCGCGCGCGCCTCCACCTCGACCGGCGCGATCGCCTGGTAGCCGCGCAGTTTCGGGAAGACGACGCGGTGGCGGCCGGGTCGCGCGAGCTCGAGCGTCATGCCGCGGGGCCACGAGTCGGGGACGTTGACCAGCACGTCGTTGCCGTCGGCGTCGATCACCTCGGTGGCGCGGCCGGCCTTCTGCTCGATGGCGGCGTCGCCTTCGGTCCAGCGCACCTTGATTCCGAGGTCGCGCCAGCAGCGGAGCTTCACGGCGGCGCCGCCGGGCGGCACGACGACGCTCTGTCGCAGCGGCGCGTAGCCTGCGGGGTCGACGTCGACGTCGAGCGTGCCGACAGGGACGCGCGTCCAGAGCGGGTTCACGCCGGCGCCGCGTTGCAAGCGGCGGCCGACGCCGCGCGCCGCCGCATCGCCGGGCGTGGCGAGCGCGAGGCCGTAGTCCGTGCCGGGGATCGGCAGGCCCGTGATCGCGTCGACGCACTCGAGCCGCAGGTCCGCGGGCGGCGGCACGACGAGCGCGACGTCGTCGCGTCCGGCCGGCCCCACCTCGATCGACTGCGCGACTCCGAAGGGCTCGATCGCGGCGACCCAGGTGCCGTTCATCAGCGACCCGCACTCCCATGCGTAGAGGCCGGGCTTCTCCCCGATCGCGCGCAGCGTCGAGAGCGGGAGCGAGAGCTTGCGCGGCTCCGGCAGGAGCTCGATGTGGTGCGGCGCGAGCGAAAGGAGCGGGCTCGTCTCGCGCCACTCCGGCGGCACGAAGAGCGTGCCGCCGAGCCGCGAGAAGGCCGGCAGCAGCGACTCCGGCGCCGCCAGCACGACTTCGTGCCGTCCGCCTCCGCGCGCGTCGACCGGGGCGAAGGCGATCCAGCGCGTCCCCTCGCTCCCGCGGATCGAGAGCGCGACGAGGAGTTGCGCGCGCGGGACGCCGGTCAGCTCGAGCGTGCGCGCGTCGTCGAGGCGATCGTCGACGACGCGTTCGCCGTAGCCGGGGTCGGGGAGCGGCGTCGTGCCGTTCCACCAATCGGCGAGCTTCACCGCGAGCGCGTGGTCGCCCGCAGTCTCCACCTCGTCGCGCGCGGGGACACGGCGGACCTCGAGGCGCGTGCCGTCGGGCAGCGACTCGTTCGCGATCACGACGACGAGATCGGCGCCCGGTTGGAGCTCGACGAACGCGCTCCCGTTCCAATCGAACAGGAACGGCGTCCAGGCGTAGCCGTCGGCGCCGGCCCACGCTTCCCACTTCGGACTTCCGCGCGGCAGCGGCAGCTGCAGCGGCGATGGCGCCGAGTCGACGAGCCGCGCTTCGGGCGCGATCACGCCTGGATGGAGGCGCGATTCGGGCGGAACGCCGTGGTCGCCCAGCACGACGTGCGCCCGCCTGAATTCGAGCCGGCTCCCGGCTTCGACGACGTGGAGCGTGAAGGGCAGCGGATCGCCGAACGCCGGCGCGTCGGCCGGCCACGCGAGCAGGATCGGCTCGCGCGTCGTGTCGAGGTCGAGCGTTGCGAGGTCGCCGCGCAGCAGATCGTGGTCGCGGCCATCGAGGATCAGCGAGCGGAGCGTGAGCTGCCAGCCGTACGGCACGCGCAGCGCGAAGCGGCCGTCACGGATCGCGACGCGCTCGCGCGCTTCGGCGTCGCGGCCCTTCCTCGCGCGGAACATCGGGCCGCCGGGCGCTCCCACCATCGGAGGTTCGCGAGCGTCGTCGACCCGGGGCCGCGACGGCGGGTGCGCGACGAACGTGAACTCCCCCGCTCCCGTGAAGCGCGCCGGGCCGCCGGCTCCCGTCCGCACGATGCGCCCCGTCCGATCGACCGTGCCGTCGTCGTGGAGCCCGGCCGGCGTCTCCGCCAGCGGGAGCGTCAGCTCCACCGGCGTCTCGGGCGACAGCGTCACGGTCGACTCGCCGAGCGGGACGGCGTGGTCGAGCCACGGCTCCTGATCGAAGACGAGGAGCGCCGTGACGCGGACGCGGCCCGGCGCGAGGCGATCGAGCACGATGCGACCGTCGGCGGGCAGCTCGACGCGAACCTCGAGCTCCTTGGAGCCGTGCGGCCGCTCGAGCAGCAGCGTGACCGGCCGTGCACGCTCGCCGCCGGTCGCGACGACGGTCAACGTGCAGGCGGGCAGGAGCCCGACGCGCATGGGGGACGGCTCGCCGCGGCGCTCCGGGAATCTGCTCCATGTGACGCGCGTCCATGCGCGACCGGGCGCGCCGACCAGGTAGTGGCCGGGTTCGGGGAGTTGCAGCGGGGAGCGACCACCGGACACGACGGTCCATTCGGGCGGGAGCGTCGACGGGTCGCGCCGTTCGTCCCACGCAGCGAGATCCTGGATCAGCTCGAGCCCTTCGACCGCGGCGCCGCCGCCCACCGCGACGACCGCGAGCTCGCGTCCGCGTGCCCACGACGCGACGAGATCGACCGGCCGGTCGAAGGGCGGACGGAAGCCGAACGCGGCGCACTCGAGCCGGCGGCCGCCCAGCGCCAGCGCGACGACGTCGATCCGCTCGTCGCCGGGAACGAGCGCCTCCCACCGGCCGCCCCGCACCGCGACGCTCTCGGGCGCGCGCATGCCGGAGGAGAGGAGGAGCATCCCGTCGAGCTCGCGGTGCGCCGTCCCGTCGTCGTCGAGCGCGACCACCCTCCCACCGACGCGCACGTCCTGCGGCGCGAACGTCGCGAACACCACCGCGAGCGTTGCACCGGCGAAGCTCAACCCGTCACTTCCTCCACTCCCGATCGAGCTGCTCGCACGCTTGCGGCAGCTTGTCGTAGAGCCGCATCGGCTTCCTTCGCAGCTTCGCGTCCGACAGCAGCGCGTGGGTCAGGATCGGCAGCGCGACGGTCACGTCGGTGCGGAGGTAGACGCTCTTGCTCTCGACGCACTCGATCGAGGTCTTGCCCCAGGTGTGGCCTTCGCCGGCGCTGCACGAGGAGAGGGCGCCGTTGTCGACGACGTCGACGCAGACCTGCACGTCGATGTCGAAGCCGCGTGCGTCGACGCCGAGGATCTGGGAGAGGAGGGGCTCGCCCTGCAGCGTGTAGTTCTTCGGGACGCCGCCGCCGAGGATCCAGACGCTCGCCTGTCCGTCCGCGCCGCGACCCTTCTTCGAGCGCGACCAGTGCTGCAGCGCCGCCATCGAGTAGACGTCGCGCGCGACGTCGAGGCGGAACTTGAACTTGTCGGGGTCCTCGCGCTCCATCTTCACGACGTTCAGGTAGATCGAGCCGTCCTGCGGCGCGCCGACGAAGATCGGTACGCCGTGGCGGAAGCAGGTGGCGAGCAGCGACGGGCGCGGCAGCTTGCGCTCGTCCTCGATCTGCGCGACGGCGCGGCCGATCTCGTGGTGGAGCTCGGGCGTCGTCATCGGGCGCTGGAACGGCTTCGTCTTCAGCAGCTCGCAGAAGAACTTGTCGGTGTCGAGCAGCACGTCCTCGTCGAAGCCGAGGTCGTAGATCCGGATGATCCGCGCCTTGCGGTAGGCGCCGTCGTCGCCGGCCGGGTTCACCTCGTGGATCAGGTGGCCGAGCGTGCGATGGAGGTCGTGGTAGAGGTTGGCGCCCGTCGTCGTGAGGCAGGAGATCCAGCCCGCCTCGATCATCGGGATCAGCGCCGACTGGTGCATGCCGGCCGGCGTCATCGCGCCCGACACCGTCGCGAAGACGGCGTGGTCCTCGACGATGCTGGCGCGCATCAGGCGATGCGCCTCGCGCAGGCCGCGGCCGGCGAACGCGGGGAAGAAGCCTTCGAGCAGCTCGCGCGGCGCCTCCTTGCCGGTCAGCGCCTTCGGATCGACGCGGCGGACGGCGGGCTTCGCGGGCTTCGGTCGGATGCTGCTGCGGGTGGTCATGGGGGCGCGTTCTTAGCGACGCGCGGCGGCGACGGAAACGGCGCGCGTGAACCGGCGGTTCGCGATGTCGTTCGACCCGGTGTGCCGCGCAGCGTCGCGGCGCCACGGAGATCGAGCCATGCGTCTCCCCCCGCTCACGGCTCCCGTCGTGCTCCTGCTCCTCGCTGCGCCGCCGCGGATCGCCCGCGCCCAGTCGCTCGAGGTCGACGACGCGCCCGGCGCGATCGCGATCGAACGGATGGCGATCGACGCGACGGTCGACGCCGGCGTCGCGCGCGTCGAGGTCGACCAGACCTTCCGCAACACGACGGCGACCGTCCGCGAGGGGCGCTACCGCTTCCTCCTTCCCGAGGACGCGGTCCTCGGCGCCTTCTCGATGTGGATGGACGGGAAGGAGAAGCAGGGGCGCATCCTCGACTCGCGCGAGGCGCGCGGCGTCTACGACGCGATCGTCCGCAGCAAGCGCGATCCGGGCCTGCTGGAGCAGATCGGCTGGAGGGAGTTCCGCGTCAACGTCTTCCCGATCCCCGCGAACGGCACGGTGCGCGTGCGACTCGGATATGCGCACGTCGTCGGCGACGAGGGAGCGATGGAGCGGCTCGAGGTGCCGCTGCCGAAGGAAGGCGCCGTCGGCGAGCTGCGGCTGCACGCGAGCGTCGCGGCCGGCCCGGCGATCGTCGCGGTCGACTGTCCGTCGCACCGCGCCGCGACGACCGACGAAGCGCCGCGCGACGGCTGCTACGTCGTCGACTGGTCGGGCCGCGGCGTCGCGCCGAGCGGCCCCTTCGTCGTCCACGCGATCACGCGGCGGCGCGAGGCGGCGAGCGACTTCGACGTCACGCTGCTGGCGAGCCGGCCGCCCGCTTCGGGTGCGGACGAGGCGGGCTGGTTCGTCGCGCGCATCGTGCCGCGCGTCGCCGCGCGCGACGCGTCGGCGCCGGCGATCGCGCGCGACCTCGTGTTCGTCGTCGACGTCTCCGGCTCGATGTCGGGCCGGAAGATCGAGCAGGCGCGCGCGGCGCTGCTGGCCGGGCTCGCGACGCTGCGCCCGCACGACCGCTTCGACGTCGTCGCCTTCTCCGGAGCCGTCGACTCGCTCGGCGGCGGAAGGCTGCTCGACGCGACGCCCGCGAACCTCGAGCGGGCGAGCGCCATGGCGCGCGGCCTCGACGCGAGCGGCGCCACCGACGTCGACGGCGCGCTCACGGCCGCGCTGGCGTCGCGCGCGTCCGAACGGGACCGCTTCGCGGCGATCGTGCTGCTGACCGACGGCGATCCGACCGCGGGGATCACCAGCCCCGACCGCATCGTCGACCGCTGGTCCGCCGGCCGCGGCGCCAGCCGCCTCTTCGCCTTCGGCGTCGGCGACGACGTGAAGGACTTCCTGCTCACGCGCCTCGCGCGCGAAGGGCGCGGCGACGCCCGCTACGTCGCCGAGGGCGATGACCTCGAGCGGCCGCTCGCGACGCTGTTCGAACGCGTCCGCACGCCGCTGCTGATCGACCCGACGCTCGACGTCGACGCCGGCGAGGTGACGCTCCTGCAGCGCGAGCCGCGCGTGTTGCCCGACCTCTTCGCGGGCCGCGCGCTCGTCGTCTCGGGACGCTACGGCGGCAGCGGCCGCGCGCTCTTCCGTCTGCGCGGGCGGTCGGACGGGCGCGACGTCGTCGTCGACGTGCCCATCGACTTCCCCGCCACGACGCCCGACCGCCCCCACGTCGCGCAGCTCTGGGCGAAGGCGCGCGTGAGCCGGCTCGTCGACGACCTCCGCGCCGGCGACAGCGGCGCGAAGAGCGCCGAGCTCGTCGACGAGATCCGCAGCCTCGGCCTGCGCCACCAGTTGGTCACGCCCTACACGAGCTTCCTCGTCGTCGAGGACGGCCAGCGTGTGGCGCGCGGCGACGGCGCCGCGGACGAGGAGCGCGTGCCGGCGACCGCGGAGCCGCTCGACCGCAACGCGGTGGCGCTCGACGACGCGGACGGCGGCAGCCCGATCGGCGTCGGCAGCTTCGGGCGCGGCTCGGTCGGCCACCACGGATCGGGCAGCTCCGCGTTCTTCGCGGCGCGACGCGCGGGAGGCGGGGCCTCCGTGCGCGCGACGCGCCGCGCGGCGGAGCCGGCGAGCGACCCGCTCGGCGCCGACCTCGCCGCGAGCCTCCTGTGGGTGCAACGCCATCAGGGCGCCGATGGAAGCTGGGACGCGCACGCCTTCGGCGCGAACTGCAGCGGCGCGCCCGACGCGTGCGACACTCCGGGACCGGCCGACCACGCGGTCGAGACGACCGGGCTCGCGCTCCTCGCGTTCACGGGCGCCGGCGAGACCCACCAGGGCGGAACTTTCCGGACGAGCGTCGCGCGCGGCGTGGCGTGGCTGCTCGCGAAGCAGCAGGACGACGGTCTCCTCGTCGCGCGCGACGCGCCCGACGCGGCGCGGCAGCATGCGATCGCGGCGCTGGCGCTGGCCGAGCTCCACGCGATGACGGCCGACGACGCGCTGCTGCGGTTGCCGGTGAATCGGGCGGTCGCGGCCGCGGTGGCGTTGCGCGCGGCCGATGGTGCGTGGCGTCGCGCCGACGGCTCGCTCGATCTCGAGACGACGGCGTGGATGGCGCTGCTGCTCCGCACGGCGGCAGCCACTCCGCTCGCCATCGGCGTGACGGAGCTGACGAGGACGGCGGCGGCGATCGCGCCGCTGTGCGATGACGCGACCGGCGCGGTGGCGCTCCCGGCCAGTGGCGCGCCGCTGTCGAGCGACGGGGCGACCGCCGCCGCGCTGCTGGTCCGGCTCCTCGCGCGGACCGACGGCGAGGTGGCGCCTTTCGTCGCGGCCGCGACGCGCCGCCTCACCAGCCGCTCGCCGCGACCGGGCGCCGACTCGCCGCGCCACGACCCGGTCGGCTGGCACCTCGCCGCGTACGCGCTCGCCCTCGTCGACGGCCGCCGCTCGCCCCAACTCGCGCGCGAACGCGCGGCGGGCGGCGACTTCGTCGAGCGCGAGCGGCAGCGCTGCGCCTTCGGCTCGTCCCGGCCGCCGGGCGCCGAGACGACGCGCCTCGGCCGGCTCCAGTCGACGCTGCTCCTCACCCTCGCCGACGAAGCCCACCTCCGCGTCCTCCCCTCCTTCGTGCAGAAGCACTGACCCCCGGCAGCCTCCTCCGGCGCGGGCTAACGTCCGCGCCATGTCGAGCCGGGGATCGCTGCTCTTCGGGGTCGCGTGCACGGCGGGAGCGGCGGCCGTCGTCGCGTCGGCGGCGGGCGACCGGTCGCCGCCGGTCGTCGTGCGCGTCGAGCGCGATCCCTGGACGAAGCCGATCGAGTCGCGCATCGAGCCGGCGCCGCCGTCGTTCGTCGACGTGCTGATCCTCGGCGACGGCTACGAGGCGAGCGACGAGGCGACGACGTTCCACGCCGACTTCGTCGCGCTCTCCGGCGGGATCGTCGCAGAGGAGCCGTTCGTCCGGTTCAAGGAGCGCATCCGCTTCCGCAGCCGCTTCATCGCCTCCAAGCAACGCGGCTGCGAGGCGGCGTGGAACGAGGACTACGTCGACACCGCGCTCGACACCCGCTTCGCGAGCCGGAGCGACCGCATGATCGACTTCGGCGATCCGGCGAAGGCGCGCCGCGCCGTCATCGAAGCCGGCGTCGCCGACATCGTCCTCGTGGTCGTGAACACGTCGCGTGCGGGCGGGACGGCCGTGACGCTGCCGCCGATGCGGCCCGGCGAGCTGCCGCTGCGCGTCGCCATCGTGACGGCGCATCCGACGCGCCTGGTCGACTCGGCGATCCACGAGATCGGCCACTGCTTCGCCGGCCTCGCCGACGAGTACGAGGAGGAGTGCCGGCGCGAAGTCGTGCCGGTCCCGCGCGGCACGAACGACCTGCCGTGGTCGAACGTCTCGCTCTGGCGCTGCGTCGACGACCGCTCGTTCGAGTCGCTCGCCGCGACGGTGAAGTGGCGCCACTTCCTCGCGCTGCCGGACGCGCGCGACCACGAGTGGTTCCACCGCGGCGGCTACTACCACCAGACCGGCGTCGTGCGCCCGTGGCCGACCTGCCGCATGCGCAGCTCCGCCGGTAGCGACCGCTCCTTCTGCCCCGTCTGCGACGAGGAGGTCGCGAAGGCGATCACGCTCTGCCTCGGCGAGAAGTGGGACGACGTCGAGTGGCACCGCCAGCGGCCGCTGCTCGACTGGCGGTGAGCGGGGGGCGGCGCAACGAGCGCGACGCGGCCTACTTCCGCGCGCCCGCTTCCACGACGATCGAAGTCCAGCCGAGCCCGTCGGGGACGCGGCCGGCGGAGAGGGTGCCGATCGGCTGGCGCGTCTCGAGGTCGACGATGCCGATCGCGTCGGCGTTGCCGTGGGCGACGTAGGCGTGGCGGCCGTCGGGATGGATCAGGATCCCGACGGGCGCCGAGCTGCCGGCGAAATCGCTGCCGAGCGTCGAGGCGTCGCCGGCGGCGGGCGCGGGCGCGGCGACCGTCTTCAGGCGCGCGACGAGCGTCCGCTCCTTCGCGTCGAAGAGGGCGACGTCGCCCGACTTCGCGCAGCTGACGAGGACGTGGCGGCCGTCGGGAGTGACCTTGGCGCGGATCGGGAAGCTGGGGCAGGCGAGCTCGGCGATCTCGGTGCGCGTCGCGACGTCGACGACCGAGACGGTGTCGGCGGCGCGGTTGGCGGTCCAGACGAAGCGGCCATCCGGCGTCACGTCGATCCCCTCGCAGCCGGCGCCCGTGACGACGTTGCCGAGCGACGTCTCGCCGACGAGGTCGAGCACGGTCAGCGAGCCCGAGCCGATGTTGGCGGTGAAGGCGAGATCGAGCTTCGGGCTGAGCGCGACCATGTGGGTCGCCTGCTGCTTCGTCGAGAGCACGGCGTCGACCTTGCCCGCGTCGAGGTCGACGACCAGCAGCGCCTGGCTCGTCTCCGACGTGACCAGCACGCGCGCCTCCTCGCCGAGCCACGCGAGTCCATGCGGCCGGCGATGGGGCGAGAGGTCGATCGTCTTCAGCTTCTTCGCGGTCGCGACGTCGAAGAGCGTCAGCGTCGAGCCGGGCTGCTGCTCGCCGTAGTCGGCGACGACGGCGGTGCGGCCATCGGCGCTGACCGCGACTTCGTGCGGCCCGACGCCGGTCGCGACGCGCGCGACCTCCTTGCCGAGCGCGAGGTCGATCAGCGACGCGCTCGCCTCCGCCTTGTTGAGGACGATCAGCGTGCCGGTGGCTGCGGACGGCGCGGCCACGGGCGGCGGCGCGGGACGCGGCGGCGCGGCCTGCGGCGACAAGCCGGAGATCCCCACCGTCACGGCGAACGCGATCCATCGGGCATCGATCACGGACGGACTCCTCGATCGACCGTCGCCGCACCAGGGGGGGCGCGGACGGAGCGAAGACTCGCGGCGAAGTACGAGCCGGCCTCGCGGCCGTTCCGGGCGGCACGGCTCGCGACGCTCGCGCCTTGCCTCGATCGAGGGATCGGCGCAACATCCGCGGCGCGAAGAGGAGACGGCGATGCCCGCTCGACCTGCTCTCGTGACGTTCCTCGCAGTGGGTGCGTGCTTCGGAACAGCGTCGGCGCAGCAGCCGCGCTGGCGGCTCGACGCCGAAGATCGGGGCGAGCAGTTCGGCTGCTCGCTGACGAGAGCGCCCGACCACGACGGCGACGGGATCGACGACTTCCTGGTCGGCGCGATCGTCGTCGACGCCGACTTCGAGGAGCCCGAAGCGAGGGTGTTGTCGGGCGCCGACCTCTCGCTCTTGCTCACCCTGAGGTCGCCCGACCACTTCAGCTACCGGCGCTACGGGAACGCGGTCGCGGCCATCGGCGACGTCGATCTCGACGGCCGCTCCGACTACGCGGTGGCGAACCACGAGATCGGGATGGTGCATCTCCATTCGAGCCGCGACGGCTCCGTGATCCGGACGATCAGCGCGCCGACCACCAGCTACTGGGACTTCGGATTCGAGCTGGCTCCGCTCGGCGACACCAACGCCGACGGCATCCCCGACCTCGCCATCGGCGCGTCGATCGGTCCGAACTCGGTCGCGCGCATCGAGGTGCGATCGGGCGCGGACGGCAGCCTCCTGCACGCGCACGACTCGCTGCCAGGGTTCGGGGGAATCTCGTGGCCGGGCCGCTTTGCCAACGTCGGCGACCTCGATCACGACGGCGTCGCCGACCTCGCGATGCTGGACACGGCGACGGGCCAAAGCGAGTTGCGGATCGCCTCCGGCCGGACCGGGACGCTCTTCCGCGTGATCCAGTTCTCGAAGGGGTCGTGGTCCCAGTGGCAGGTGTCGTTCTTCGGGACGATCTGCAACGCGGGCGACATCGATGGCGACGGGGATCCCGACCTGGCCATCGTCGCACGGAACTCGAACAGCGACACCGTGCTCGTCCTCTCCGGCGCCGACGGTTCGATCGTCGGGTCCTGGGGGTCGTTCGATCTCTGGGACCGTCCGGTCGTGCGCCCCGCCGGCGACGTCGACGGCGACGGCGCGATCGAGTGGGTCGTCTCCTACGTCGAGACCGACGGCGGGATCGGGATCCACGTCGATCTGTTCGACGGTGCCGACGGATCGTTGCGGCTGCGCGTCGTCGACAGCGGAAGCCTCGGCGCGCCGCTCGCCGCCGGCTTCGACTTCGACCAGGACGGCGTCCCCGACCTCCTCGTGGGAGACCCCGCCGAGGTGCGATCCGGGATCGCGACGGGCCGGGTCGAGGTCCGGTCGCTGCGCGACGGCGCGCTCGTCGCGTCCCGCAACGGCCGCGCCTCCGAGTCGTCCTTCAGCGGCGGCGTGGCGCTCGTCGGCGATCTCGACGGCGACGGCGTGCCCGACTTCGCGACGGCCCACGGCGGCGAGACGTTCAACTGGCACGTCGACTCCGCGCAGATCCGATCGGGAGCCGACGGCTCGCTGCTCGCGACGCACGCGGTCAACCGGATGGACGGCGACCTCCGAGCGCTGCCCGATCTCGACGGCGACGGGCTCGACGACTACGCAGTCGGCGTCGAGGTCGACACGGCCGCGCGCCGCGTCGAGGTGCGATCGACGGCGAGCGGCGCGCTGCTCGGGACGATCGCTTCGGCAGCGACCGACTTCGGCCGGACCCTCGCGGTCGCGCAGCAGCCCGACGGGAGCGTGGAGATCGCCGTCGGCGCGCCGCGGTCGAGCAGCGGGACCACGACGGCGGGTGAGGTGTCCGTGTGGAACCTCGCCGACTTCACGTTGAAGTTCACAGTCCAAGGCCAGAACGACGGTGAGCTGCTGGGCACCAGCGTCGCCGCGCTCGGCGACGTCGACGGCGACGGGAGCTCCGACTGGGCGGCCGGTGCTCCCTTGTGGAAGGGCGGCGGGTTCAAGCACGGCCGCGTCGTCGTCTTCTCCGGCGTCGACGGCCACACGATCGGCGACCTCTTCGGCGGATCGTCGGGCGACCTCCTCGGACAGCGGATCGCGGCGCCGGGCGACCTCGACGGCGACGGGCGAGCCGACCTCCTGGTCTCGGCGCCTGGCTACGGGGGGCTGCAGCCGGGGCGCGTGTCCGCGATCGCCGGCGGCTCGTGGGTCGAGCTCTTCGCGATCGACGGCTCGGCGGCGGACACGTTCGGCTTCGAGCTCGCCGCGCTCGGCGACGTCAACGGCGACGGGCGCGACGACTGGGCCGCCACGCGCGCCGCTTCGCTGAAGGTCGACGTCCATTCGGGCGCGAACGGGGGGCTGCTCGCGTCGATCGATCTCGCGCGGCTCGGGCTCGGCGAGACGACGCGACCCTACGCCGCGCAGGCCGGACTCCTGCCGTCACTCGATGGCGACGACGTGCACGACCTGCTGCTGGCCGACGGCGATCGCTTCGCGCTGACCGGCCACCTGCAGCTCTTCTCGCTCGACGACCTGATGCTGCAGGTCGAGCCGCCGGTCGCGGCGAGCGGCGATACGGCCTTCGCCTTCGTCCGCGGCGGTCCGCCTCACGCTGCGAGCGGCCTCGAGCTCGTCGCCGTCGACGACATCCCCTTCCGGGTGATGATCGGGCTGGGGACGTTCGACGTCGTCGGCGCGTGGTCGATCAGCGAAGTCGTCCCGCCCGGCCTCTCCGGCATGAGCTTCACGCTGCGCGGCTGGGGCATCGGATTCGGCGGCCGCCTGATGCGCTCACCGGACCAGGTGCTCGAGTTCGAGTGACCATCGCGCGGCCGGAGACGGGCGGCTCATCGACGGCCGAGACGGCGCCCGGACTCCCTGGTCCGTGAGGACGACATGGAGCTGATTCAGCTCCACAGCGAATATGTCTCCACAGCTTGTCCTTAGTGCTTCAGATTATTGATCTTGATGTAGCCGACTACGCATCAAGACTAATTCAAGCGTCCGTTGTGCTATGAAGCTCGGCCCAAGGAGCGGCTCGAAGGAGCTCTCCGGACCCCGAACGACCGTTCGGAACCACCCTCCCCGCCACCCACCTGGAGCCAGCCCGCGATGGACCGCACGAAGAGCCGCGACGCCGCCGCCGAACCGACCAGCCTGCGCGACTTCCTCGAGATCCCGTACGACCGGCTCGAGGAGATGAACCTCGAGGCGAAGCAGCAGCGCATGGAGCGCGTCGATCCGGCGAAGGTGCAGGCCGAGCGCGTGAAGTACCTGAACTCCGAGAAGCGGATCAAGGCCGTGACCGTCTGCTTCAGCGACCTCGAAGGTCGCCTCCACATGCTCGACTACGACAAGAAGTTCCTCCTGAAGTCGTTCGACAACCTCACCTTCGACGGCTCCTCGATCCGCGGCTTCTCGCAGCAGTCGGAGTCCGACCTGCGCCTCGGCATCGACTGGCCGGCGACCTACTGGCTGCCGTCCGACGTCTTCGGGCCGGGCAAGGTGCTGGTCTTCGGCGAGGTGCTCGACCGCGAGGGCAAGGCGTACGCCGGCGACATGCGCGGCGCGCTCAAGTCGTTCCTCACGAAGATGTACGAGAAGGACGGATCGGTCTGCTACGCGGCCAACGAGATCGAGGGCTTCCTCTTCAAGGGCCGCGACGCCGAGCGCCACTTCCACGAGCACGGCAAGTTCGAGTACGTCTCGACCGGCGGCTACTACCACTCGCTGCCGACCGACCCGCTGCGCAACTTCATCGACGCCGCGGCCGAGGCGCAGCGCGCGATGGGCTTCCAGAACGAGAAGGACCACCCCGAGGTGGCGCCCTCGCAGTTCGAGATGAACTTCTCCTACGCCGAGGCGCTGATCGCGGCCGACCAGTTCCAGCTCTACAAGCTGCTCTGCCGGCAGATCGCGCAGCGCATGGAGATGACGGCGAGCTTCCTGCCGAAGCCGGTCACGGGGATCAACGGCAGCGGCGCGCACACCAACATCTCGGTCGGCCGCAAGGGCAAGAACCTCTTCTTCGAGAAGGGCGGCCAGGACGGCGTCAGCAAGCTCGCGTGGGACTTCATCGACCGGATCCTGAACAGCGCGAGCGACCTCTGCCTGCTGCTGAACCCGAGCGTGAACGCCTACCGCCGCCTCGACCCGCACTTCGAGGCGCCGAACCAGATCAAGGTCTCGCCGATCGACCGCGGCTCGATGATCCGCATCCCGCTCGGCAACGAGCGCAGCGCCCGCATCGAGGTGCGCAGCGTCGGCCCCGACACCAACATCTACCAGACGCTCTACGCGCTCTTCCGGACCGGCTTCGAGGGGCCGGGCTCCGACCCGAAGGACGACGCGAAGCGGTCGCGCACGCGCTTCCTGCCCGACAACATCCTCGACGCGATCCGGCTCTTCAAGCAGGGCAAGTGGGCGATGGAGCTCTTCGGCGAGGCGGTGCACGGCAAGTTCGCCGAGCTGAAGATGACCGCGGCCGAACGCTGCCCGAAGCTGCTCGGCAGCAAGGTGAAGAGCGGCGAGGTGCAGTTCCACCACGAGGTGACGAACCAGTACCTCTGGAACATGTTCTAGGAAGCGGCCAGCGCGCAGGAGCGCGCTCGCGGTCGAAACGGTGATGGAGCCGGCGAGCCGTGTGGCGCGATGCGCCGCACGGCTCGCAGTTCATCCGGCGAAGACGTGACGGGAAAGTGCGGGTCGCGCCGCCGATCCGTCCCCGTCGCGAATCGGCGGCGGTGCGTGCGCGAGCGCACAGGGCGGTCGGCGAAGGCGGCGGTGCGGCGGGCTTTGGCACGCGATTGGATGAGGCGTCACGCGGCTGCCTCCAACCTCCGATCGGCGAGACCGCGATGCGACTCCGCCTCCTGAACGTCGGGATCCTGGCCCTGGCCGCGCTCGCGGCCCACTCGTTCGCGCGTGGCCAGGGGCAGGCTCCCTTCGTGCAACTCGAGCCGCGCGCGATGGCGCGCGTCGTCTACTTCGGCGAAGGCGCCAACCCGATCGCCGGCGAGTACGCGATCGAGTACGGCAAGCCGGAGTGGCGCGCCGAGTACGACGCGAAGTTCGACGAGCTCACGCGCGGCAAGCGCCTCCGGCTCGGCAAGGACTGGTGGACGACGCTCTCCACCTTCTGCCCGCTCGCCATCGGCGAGAAGGGCGAGCTGAAGGCGGGCGTCTACTTCCTCGCGCTCGACTGCTCCGACAAGGGCGACTGGAGCCTCGTCGCGCTCGACCCCGAGCCGCTGCGCAAATCCAAGCTCGACGCGTTCGGCAGCGCGCAGACGAAGGGCGGCGCGCGCCTCCCGCTGAAGCACGAGACGACGACCGAGGCGACGAAGGAGCTGGTGATCCAGTTCCTCGCCGACGAGGCGAAGCCGCGCGAGCAGACGCTCGAGATCCGCTTCGGCAACCACCGGCTCACCGCGCTGGTGCAGCCGAAGATCTGACGCGCCGCGCCTGACACCGACGACAACGGCACTCCGGCAACCCCGAGCGCTGGAGTGCGCACCCCGGAGCGGGGCCGCGTGCGTTGCGCGGCCCCGCTCTTTCTTCACCGCTACCATCGGCGCGCGATGGACCTCTTCTCGAAGTCGCCGGCGGAGCTCGCGCGCAGCGCGCCGCTCTCCGACCGGATGCGGCCGCGCACGCTCGACGAGGTGGTCGGGCAGGACGAGGTCGTCGGCCCCGGCCGCCCGCTTCGCCGCATCCTCGAGGCGCGCGAGCTGCCGCCTTCGATGGTCTTCTGGGGTCCGCCCGGCACCGGCAAGACGACGCTCGCGCGCCTCGTCGCGGCGGTGGCGGGCCTGCCGTTCCTGCCGTTCAGCGCCGTGACGAGCGGGATCAAGGAGGTCCGCGAGGCGATCGAGCAGGCGCGCACGCGCCGCCGCGCCGACGGCAGGCCGGCGCTCGTCTTCGTCGACGAGATCCACCGCTTCAACCGCGCGCAGCAGGACGCCTTCCTGCCGCACGTCGAGGACGGGACGATCATCCTGGTCGGAGCGACGACCGAGAACCCGAGCTTCGAGGTCAACGCCGCGCTCCTCTCGCGCTGCCGCGTCTTCACGCTGAAGGGGCTCGCCGAGGCGCCGGTGATGGAGCTGCTGCGCCGCGCGCTCGCCGACCCGGAGCGCGGGCTCGGCGGCGCGGCGCTCGACTTCGAGGAGGGCGCGCTCGAGCGGATCGCCGGCCTCGCCAACGGCGACGCCCGGCAGGCGCTGGACCTGCTGGAGCTGGCGGCGCGCGCGACGCCGGAGGAGGCGGGGCGGCGGCGCGTGACGCTCGCGACGGTGCGCGACGTGACGCAGCGGCGCAACGCCAACTACGACAAGAGCGGCGACCAGCACTACGACGTCGCGTCGGCGCTGATCAAGTCGCTGCGCGGCAGCGATCCCGACGCGGCGATCTACTGGGTCGCGCGCATGCTGGAGAACGGCGAGGACCCGCTCTTCGTCGCGCGCCGCCTCGTGATCTTCGCGAGCGAGGACGTCGGCAACGCCGACCCGCGCGCGCTGATGGTCGCGGTCGCGGCGATGCAGGCGACCCACTTCGTCGGCATGCCCGAGGCGCACTACGCGCTGGCGCAGGCGGCGACCTACCTCGCGACGACGCCGAAGTCGAACGCGGCCGGCGCCGCCTACGCCGCCGCCGCGCACGACGTCGAGGCGACGCGCAACGATCCCGTGCCGCTCCACCTGCGCAACGCGGCGACCGGCCTGATGCGCTCGCTCGGCTACGGCCAGGGCTACCAGTACGCGCACGACCGGCCCGACGCGATCGTCACGCACGACCACCTGCCCGAAGCGCTCGCCGGACGGCGCTACTACGAGCCGAAGGACGTCGGCCACGAGGCGGCGATCCGCCGGTGGCTCGCCGAGCGCGAGGCGAAGCGCGCGGCGCGGCGCGCTACCGAACCGCCGGCGAGCTGATCGCCGCAGTCGTCGGCGCCGCGCGCCACGATCGCCGCCGCCCTTCCGCCAGCGAGCGCCACCCCCACTCGCACGGGCCGATCGCGAAGCGGGCGAACCAGCGCCGGCAGAGCTCGATCTCGAGCAGCCAGACCGCGCCGATCACCAGCCAGAGCTGCGCGAAGGTGAGCGCGCCGAAACGGGCCGCGCCGTAGCCGTAGAAGAAGAGGCACGCGAGCACGGTCTGCAGCAGGTAGCAGGAGAGCGCCGCGCGACCGACCGTCGCGAGCGCACGCACCGGCGCCGCCGCCGCGAACCGCCGCGCGACGCCGAGGAGCAGCGCGAGATGGCCGAGCGCGACGAGCGCCGCGGCGACGTGCATCGCGCCGCGCCGGAAGATCGCGAAGCGGGCGAGCGCACGCCGCCACTCGCCGAAGTCGACGCCGCTGGTGCGCTGCAGGTCGCTGCAGAGCCAGCTCGCCGCGACCGCGAGGGTCAGCGGCACGCCGACGCCGTAGCCCCACGCGAGGAGCCGGCGCACGCGGCGATCGTCGCCGGCCGCCTCCAGCACGCCCGACTTCGCCAGCGCCATCCCGATCGCCATCAGCCCGCCGCTGCGCCAGAAGCTGATCTGCCAGCCGCCTTGGAGGTGCCACGGCACGAAGAGCGCGACGTTCTTGCGCAGGACGTCGAGAAAGCCGCCGGTCGCCCAGATCGCCATCGACTCGGAGACGTCGGGCGGCGGCGCCGGGACCACCGGCGGCAACGTCGACATCTCGCTCAACGCGCGCAGCTTCTCCGCCGCGCCGTCGAGCATGAACCAGAGCGGCACCAGGTAGAGCAGCGCGCCGATCGCGACGAGCCAGCGCGCCCGCAACCGCGCGAGCGGCCAGAGCAGGAGCCCGCAGATCGCGTAGGTGTTGAGGATGTCGCCGAACCAGAGCAGCAGCGCGTGCGCGACGCCGATCGCGAGGAGCCACGCGCAGCGGCGCAGCCAGAGCGACGTCGCCGGCAGCCCCTCCTCCGCGCGCGCCCGCGCCTGCAGCACCAGCCCCGCGCCGAACAGCAGCGACAGCAGCGCGATCATCTTGTCCTGGAAGAGCAGCGTGCCCGCCGCCCACGCCGCGACGTTGCCCGCGAGGCCCGGCCGGTCGAACCACGCGAGCGGCAGCCCGAAGTCGCGCACGTTCATCACGAAGATGCCGAGGAGCGCGACCCCTCGGACGAAGTCGATCGCGTCGATGCGCCGCGCCATCCGTTCTCCCGCTCCGCTTACGACCGATCGACGCGGAGGTTGCTCGGCGACCCGCGCGCGGGCGCTATCGTCCGCGCCCGCTCTCGCGCCGCGATCGCGACGCTCCCGACGAGGACTCCCGCCGATGCCCGCTCCCTTCCCCCACCACTACACCTGCGACCTCGAGATCAAGGACGAGGGCTCGAGCTGGCTGAAGGCCGCGCCGCGCCCGCCGATCCTCGGTGGCAACCCGCCCGAGTTCGACGGCAACGAGCAGTGGTGGAGCCCCGAGCACCTGCTGCTCGCCGCGCTGCAGGTCTGCTACCGCGGCACGTGGAACGCGCTCTCCGCGAAGCCCGGCATCAAGGCGAGCAAGTTCGCGACGCGCGCCGAGGCGAAGCTCGAGAAGGGGACCGCCGGCATCGTCTTCACCGAGATCAAGCTGACCGCGAAGGTGACCGTGCCGGCGGCGCAGGTCGACGCCGCCAAGGACTTGCTGGTCAAGGCGAAGAAGTACTGCATCCTCTCGAACCAGCTCAAGACCGAGCCGACCCTCGTCCTCGAGGTCACCGGCTCCTGACGCTCGGTCACCGAATCCTGCTGTTTCGGTCCTGGACCGGAACGGCAGCGAAATCGGCCAGATTGACGCGGGGCCGCAGAGCGCTGCCGAGCTGGCCGCAGCCGGCGAGGCGCTCGCGGCCGCCGCTCCAGCGCAGCTTCACGGCGATGTCATGCGGGCGGAGCTTCGCCGTCCACGCGCGCACTTCGGCCATCGTCGGCGCGACGAAACCACTGCCCGCGACCGGGTTGAAGGCGATCACGTTGAGCAGGAACGAGAAGCCGCGGCGCTTCAGCGCAGCCACCGCCTCGACGTCGTCGTCCCCCATCGTGAGGTTCTTGATCGCGACGTACTCGAGCGTCACGTGCTTGCCGCGTCGCAACGCTGCGTAGCGCGCGATCGCGTCGAGCAGCTCGTCGAAGCTCCATTGCTCCTGGTGCGGCATGAGGCGGCGTCGCTTCGCCGGATCGGCGCTGCCGAGGCTGAAGATCAGCCGCCACGGCTGCCGCTCCGCGATGAAGCGATCGATCGCCGGCACCACCCCCGCCGTCGAGATCGTGATCCGCCGCGCGCCGACCTGCAGCCCGTGCGTCTGCGTCATCACGCGCGCCGCGCGGAAGACGGCCGCCTCGTTCAGCAGCGGCTCGCCCATCCCCATGAAGACGACGTCGCTGATCCGCCGGCCGGACTGCGCCCGCGCGTGCGCCGCCACCTGCGCCGCCTGGTCGACGATCTCCCACGCCGCGAGGTTGCGCGCCAGCCCGAGGCGCCCCGTCGCGCAGAAGCGGCACGCGAGCGCGCAGCCCGCCTGGCTCGAGACGCACGCCGTGAGGTTGCGCGATCCGGCGTGGTGCGGCAGCAGGACCGACTCGACCAGCGGACCGTCGTGCAGCCGGAAGGCGAAGCGCGTCGCGCCATCCGCCGACGGCTCGAGCGCGACCCGTTCGAGCCGCGGGAACGCGACCGCCGCCGCCAACTGCGCGCGCCGCTCGCGGCCCAGCGACGCCATCGCCTCGATCGACGCCGCGCCGCGCAGGTACGCCTCGCGCAGCACGCGCGCCGCGAAGTCGGAACGCTCGCCGGCCTCGCCGCCCGCGCGCAGCCGCGCCGCGAGCTCGACGTGGGTCAGCTCCTGCAGCGGCGGCAGCGCTCCGTCGGGCCGCGTCGCCACCGCTACTTCGCCCCCGCCCGGAACCGCGCGATCGCCTCGAGCGCCGGATCGCGCCCCTCCTTCCAGTGCGCCCACGTCACGGGCGCCGCGAGGTCGGGCAGCACCGACGGCGCATCGTCGGGCAGCAGCGCGAAGAGCTTCGTCGAGTAGCTCACCTTCAGCTTGCTGTTCGCGAGCTCGAGGAACTTGATCTCGCCGTAGCTCTTCGGCTTCCCGCCCGTCGGCCCGCCGACCAGCAGCGCGCCGTAGCCCTGCTTCAGCTCGACGGCGTTGATCATCGCGGAGGAGAAGGTGTTCTCGCCGATCGCGGCGAAGAGGCGCCCCTTGCCGCGCAGCGCCTTCGACGCGCCGATCGCGCGGTAGAGCGGCTGGAGGACCAGCGAGTTGCCGCCGCCGTTGTGGCGCAGGTCGATCAGGAAGGTCTCGATCGTCGCCCCTTCCGCCGCCTTCGCCAGCTCGTCGACGAACGCCGCGAACGGCCGCTTCGGGTCGTCGGCGCAGCGGTTGTACTGCAGGTAGAGGAGCTTCTGCTCCGGCACGACCGTGAACCAGTAGGGCTCGCCGCGACGCTGCCGCCAGAGCGGCTCGACCTTCGGCTCCGCGCCGAACTTCGCCTGCCCGCCCGCGTCGGGTCCGAGGTCGAGCTCCTTCGCCTCGCCCGCGTCGGTCACGACCGTGAAGGTCGCGTGGTCGCGGTCGTGGCCCAGTCCCAGCGCGTGGGCGATCCACGTCGTCTCGAGATGCTCCGGCGCGTTCGCGACGACCGCCGCCTCGTTGTCGTGCGGCACGATCTCGGCGACGCGCTTCCACGCCTCGTCGAGCGGCTTCCCGCCGATCGCGGTCACCTTCGCGCCGAGCGACCACGCCAGCTCGCGCGGCGCCTGCACGACGCGCAGCTCGCCGGCGAACGGATGGACCTGGATCGGGAACGGCTGGCGCGCGACCGGCCCGTTCCGCCACTGCACCGCGGTGTGGCCGTCGCCGACGCTCGCGACGAGGCGCATCAGCTCGACGACGATCTCGTGGTCCGCGAGGCCGTCGAGCTGCGCGTCGAGGTCGGCGACCTTCGCCTCCCACTCCTCGCGCGGCTGCGCGAAGAAGAGGTTGAGGTGGAGCTTCGGCAGCTCCGTCGCGAGCTGCTGCAGGTCGGCGCGCCACCGCTCGATCCGTTCCTCGCGTGCGTCGCCGCGCGCCGCCGCCACCGGAGGCGCGAGCAGCAGGAGCGACGCGATCACGGCGGACGACGATCGGAGCATCGGCGGATTCCTCGTTCGGGGCCGCGGCACCTTACGACGCCGCGCGCGCCGCGTTCATCGCCGCCGCTTCCTCGGGCCGCGCACCGCCTCGGCCGTCCACGGATCGTCGGGCCAGGAGTGGCGCGGGTAGCGGGCGCGCAGCTCGCCGCGGATCCGGGGATAGACGCTGTTCCAGAAGCTCGCGAGGTCCTGCGTGATCTGCTCGGGACGGTAGTTGGGAGCCAGCAGGTGGAGGACGACGGCGACGCGGCCGCCGGCGATGCGCGGCGTGTCGGCCCAGCCGAAGAGCTCCTGCATCCGCGCGGCGAGGACCGGCGGCCCCACCGGCGGATAGTCGAGCGCGATCGCGCTGCCGCTCGGCACCACCAGCCGTTCCGGCGCGTGCAGGTCGATCGCGCGCGCGAGCGGGACGCCGAGCTTCGCGCGCAGCAGCTCGACCAGCGGCAGCCGCTGCAGGTCGGCGAAGCTCTTCGCGCCGCTGCAGAGCTCCGGCAGCCACGCGCGCCAGAACGCGTCGTCGAGGCGCGGCAGCGCGAGGTCGGGCATCCACTCCGCGAGGCGCGTCGCGCGTCGCACGAAGCCGGCGACCTCGTCGCGCGCGAGGCCGAGCGCGCGCCCGACGTCGTCGCCCGCCGCCGCCGCCAGCGCCGCCGCCGACGCGTCGCCGAGCTCGACGGCGAGCGGCTTCTCGTCGAGCACCAGGTCGCGCAAGCGCGTCACGCGCCGCGCGACGACCGCCTCGCGCTCGCGGTCGAAGCGCACCTCGTCCTGCGTCGCCAACTGCGCCGCGTCGAGCCATTCGCGCTCGACCGCGCTGGCGCGACGGACGCGCGCCTCGTCGCCGCCGCCGTCGAGGTCGATCGCGACGAAGAGCTCGGCGCGCCGCACCGCGCTCTCCTCGTCGAGCCGGACGCCGCGGCCGCCGACCATCACCGCGCGCGGCGAGCCGGGCTCGCGGCGGCGGCAGAGGCGGTCGGCATAGGCTGCGAAGAGCGCGCAGCCCAACGCCGCATCCTCGTCATCTGCTGTCGAGCCCTCGCTGCCCAATCCGCGCAGCAGCTGCGCCGCCCCCCGCAGCACGA
>Ga0315910_10000583_pt1 | contig 35945 bp, 31 predicted proteins | sample EdamamesoilMG_FD_204470 | JGI IMG/M metagenome (GOLD analysis project Ga0315910, IMG submission 204470) | Garden soil microbial communities collected in Santa Monica, California, United States - Edamame soil | ecosystem: Environmental > Terrestrial > Soil > Garden | place: USA: California...
CGTCGCTGTTTCAATCCGCGCTCCGGTTTCAACACCGGAGCGACTTCTTGAGGCGGCCTAACTCGGCTTCTGCCAATGTGTTTCAATCCGCGCTCCGGTTTCAACACCGGAGCGACTGATCTCGCCGAGCACAACCTCCGGCTCAACAACCGTTTCAATCCGCGCTCCGGTTTCAACACCGGAGCGACCTCCTCGCGATCATCGCCAAAGTCCAGCGTCGTTGTGTTTCAATCCGCGCTCCGGTTTCAACACCGGAGCGACGCGCCGCGACGGCGGCCACGAACGCGTCGGCGTCGTTTCAATCCGCGCTCCGGTTTCAACACCGGAGCGACCGGAGATGCGCGACGCGATTCTCGGCGAACTGGCCCGTTTCAATCCGCGCTCCGGTTTCAACACCGGAGCGACCGAGCGGCATGGCAGCACGCAAGCGCAGCTGAAAGGTTTCAATCCGCGCTCCGGTTTCAACACCGGAGCGACTGCCGGCCGGTACCTAAGCTGGTGATGACGCCAACGTTTCAATCCGCGCTCCGGTTTCAACACCGGAGCGACGCCGCACGAGGTCATGTTCCTGCGCCAGGCGCTGATTGTTTCAATCCGCGCTCCGGTTTCAACACCGGAGCGACCCGATGACCAGTCGCGCGCTTGCTGACGCGCGACGGTTTCAATCCGCGCTCCGGTTTCAACACCGGAGCGACTTGAGTCACGCGCCGGTGTGGGTGATCTCGTCAACGTTTCAATCCGCGCTCCGGTTTCAACACCGGAGCGACACGGGCTGCGTCCCGGCGTTGCGGACTTTGACCAGTTTCAATCCGCGCTCCGGTTTCAACACCGGAGCGACATCGCCGCGCGGCGTCTGCTGCGCCAGGACAAAACGTGTTTCAATCCGCGCTCCGGTTTCAACACCGGAGCGACTGCGGCCCACACAGGTGATTGAGCCGCAAAGGTTTTGTAAGGCATTTCCGCGAAAATGCCAAGATGACATCGTGGCAATGCGATGTACTCGTCAAAGAACGTGGAAAACAGGCCACAGAGAGGCGTGAACAAGCATTCCGCGAAAGCTTCCAAGCCAGCCCGGCACTTGGGGTTCGCGGAAGGGGGTTCACAATATCAAGGGTTCGGTGAGATCAATGGGCTTTTCCCGGCCGTGATGCTCGATCCGGTTCTTGGCGGTTTCATCCAGGAAGTAAAATCGCAGCGAATCCTCATCCACTTTGATTTCCCGCAATAGACGGTCTCGTAACTGCACCCATTCCGTCTGCCCCACCTGACATTCAAAGACACTTTTCTGTACCCGGACACCGTAATCTTCGCAAGCCCGCGCCACGCGCCGTAGGCGACGCAGCCCCGGCTTTTCCACGGTGGAAACATCGTAGGTGACGAGGATGAGCACGCCCCGAGATTTAAGTGTGAACCGCTGAGAGTCAAGCTCACTTGGGCACGAAGGGAATGTAATCCGGCAAATCACCGCGCAGGTGGCGCGCCAGGACACGCGCCTGTACAAAGGGGATTTGTGCAAGGCGAAATTCTTGATCGAGCAGCGGATGCGTGAGCTTCTCTTGCTTGCGTTCCTGATACGCCTTGATGACGCGCTTCCGTCCCATGTCTGTGAACTCTACTGCACCGCCCTCGCGTGGGCGAAAATCTTCTGCGCCGATCTGCTGGCGGTTGATAAGGGTCACCGCCAAGCGGTCGGCCAGCCACGGTCGAAATTCTTCCATGAGATCGAGCGCTAACGCGGGGCGGTTGGGTCGCTCCGCGTGGAGATAACCGACAAATGGGTCGAGGCCGATGCTCGTCAACGCGGCGATGCAATCGTGCCGCACCAACGCGTAAAGAAAACTGAGCAAACAATTGATGCGGTCACGAGGCGGGCGGCGACTCCGCGTGTTGAAACCAAATTTATCACGCTGCTGTTTTAGCAAAAGCGTAAACACACCAAAGTAAGTTGCACCGCCCATACCTTCGACGCCGCGCAAACGATCCACCGCGCCAACCTGACCAATGTCTTCTGGCAACCAACGAGCAAGATCTTGAATCTGGCGAGCCAGGGCATCAGTAGCGGAAGTGAGTTGATCACGCTCGGCAGTGACGTCCGTTTCACGCGCCGCACGCAAGAGAGAGTTGCGGCTGTTCTGAAGCTTACCGGCGATGATCTGCCGGGTGATGGTTGCACATTTGGTGGGGTTATCGGCGGCACGAAACTGAGCGCGCCGCAACGTCACGCTCGTATCAGCCACACCCGTCATGCGGGCTTGCAGGTAACCGAACTCGCTCAGGTAATTCACGGCCACTCCATTCTCCCAACACAGATCTAAGGCAGGTGGGCTGATCGTGCTTGGCCCGAAGACGCAGATAGATTCGAGATGATGGATGGGTACGCTCACCTTGCGATTGCCGATGGCGGATTTCGGATTGCGATCCGCTGCCGGGAGGTCCGGCGGGTATTCCGGCACTTCGACTTGCAGCGTCAGGTGATCGCGCGCGATATAGCTGCCGGGTGTGGTAAGGTAGAGAGTGTTTTGGGGAACGTCGCCCATGATGGATTTTGGATTGCTTCGATCAGAGAGGTCGCGTCAGGTCCGAAACAGTCTCCCCGCGGTACGCACGATGCGATCCGGGCTCTCCGTGGCTTTGGGCAGGCAGATTTCATAAAGTGAACATTCTTCACAGGCAGGCTTGAACAGCGCCGGTGGAACATGCTGATCATTCAACAAAGCATGAAGGTCATGCACCGCCGCCTCCGTCCGCGCACGTAACTCGGCGGTGAACTCGACCTCACGACGACGTTTGCTGTCCGCATGGAAAATCGCCCCAGCTGGGATAGGGATATTGAACATCTCTTCGAGACACAACGCCTGGGCGCAGAGTTGTGCATCGTCGTTTTCCCACTGACGCCGCTTACCGACCTTGAATTCCACCGGGAATAACGAACTATCTGCTCGTTGCTCCACGATGTCACACTTGCCGTTCAATCCGAGGCGATCCGACCAAACCGGCAACGCGCGTAGAAGCGTCGCGCTCTTCACGACCTCATAACCAGCCAAGTCCGAGTGCTCATGCACGATGTCGCCTCGCTCGGTGTGCTGATTGGCCGAACGCCAACCCTCAACAACCTTCAGCGCCGCCCGACGCGGGCAATAGAGGTAATCGTTAAGCAGCGAAAGCGGTAACGCCTCCCGCAACTGAGTGTCGAACGTAGGCGTCACAAGAGCTCATTCAACTCGACGCCAGATGGTAGGCCAGACTTGTTGATGGTCACATCGTAGTCCGCAAAGGAGCGTCCGACGGCAACTCCTGATTTGCGCTGGACAACAACACGCTCAAACAGCCTGTGTGCCGGGGCATTTCCCAAAGCCGATTGGTGTTTGAACACGACGAGCTTTTGCGGACTCATCGTGCCGCGTGAAGCCGAACGGTCGTGGTCGAACATTTGCGTCAGGGATTGCCAGAATAGCGACAGGTCGTCGTCCGAAAAGCCGGTTTCATTAGCCAGATGAGCGCTGATGAAACCGTGGCAGCGGTAGAGGCCGTAGGGAATGAGGTTCTTGCGGCCCATTGTTTGGTTGGGCGCATCGGCTTCTTTCGCTTCTGTCACAGCCATTCGTGTAATGCTCAAGTCGAGCGGCAAGATGGGATCAATGCTGCGGCTGAAACTTAATTGCACTGGCCCACGCACTTGTCCCGCGTTGGCGCCGGTCGACATGACTGCGCCGAAAGTGCGGACGTCGTAAAAGCGTTTGCACATTTCCGAACGGGCAGACTGAACTTGTTTGCGGTCCGCAGTTTTTTTCTTGCCGTCCACGTCATTTCCGGCGGCTTTGTGGCCGGCGAGAATTCTGTCGTTCAGGACTGAGCCTTGTTGAACAAAGATGTCGAAAGGCGGCTGGCCATTTTTCGCGAGCAACGCAAAATTCCGAATCTTGCGCTTAAGGCAGACATCGGAGACGAGTCCGTGCATGTCCTGTGGGTCAATGCGCGGGGAATTGGCGGCATCCGGATCGCCGTTGGGGTTGCCATCTTTGCAGTCGAAGAGATAAACGAAGTCGTAGCGGTTGTTCATATTTAGTTAATCGTTTTTGGTTTAGAATCTGATTAGTTCGTTGCTTCAGCGGCCAATTCCTTTTCCTTTCGCTCCGCTGAACGACGGCGGTATTCAGCTTTTTGGTGGTAATACCCAAGGGCGAAACGGCCCTGGCCTTCGAGGTCGAGCGTGGGGGGGAACGCATTACCGAGCGCAGAAGCAATGGCCTCGAAATCTTTGGAGACATTTCCAGCCACTCCGCCCTCCGCTTTGGCAAGATGAAACTGAGCGTTTCGGAACAAACGTCCCATCACCAATGCAGGTGTTGAACTCGCGCTTGCGTAGTAACGTTCGACCACTCCGGCGTTTACTCCGCCGAGAGCGAGGTATTGCAGGCGGTCAAAAACCGCAAGCAAGCGACCGCACAGATAAGCAGGGTCGCGGGATTCAAGATTCAGGTTTTCAGTCATAGTGCCTTTTGTTTGAGTGTTATTACTTTGTGGAGTAGGAGAACGGAGGAGGCATGCCTTGATGATGGCAAGGCGGGCAACGATGACTGCATTTCGCATGGCGTCCTTGCCTGTCGGTTCAATTTGTTGCCGCCTCAACGCAGCGGACAAAGCAGAATGGGGCAATGGCACAGAGCGTCCGCGCAAAGCGCCGTGCAGAAGTTGCGTGGGCAATTGAGGTGACATCTCCTCCAAGTCCGCGCGTACCAGACCATAAAGCAGCGCGTAGAATTTGAAGTCGCGTTTTACGCCCGCGCCGTCTGGCGAAACGATTCCGAGGTCTTCGAACCATTCCGCAACGTGCCGGCGCACTTCGGGCACGGTGCTTTCGAGCCAGTCGCGCACCATCACGCGTGCGCCGTTGCCGGACAAACTGAGGGCGTAATAGGCGTTGGCGTCGAAAGCGGCAGAAGCTTGCCCGGTTTGAACGGATTTCAATAACGAAGCCACCGCTTGTTCGTCGGCATTCGCCAGAATGTCAAACGGATCGTAATCTAGCGGTTTGCGGGTCCAGTGCAGGTGAACGGTGTTGTTGAACACCAGCTTTTGGGTGCGGCACTTCTCGATGAGGGTGTTGAGCGCAGACCGAACCTTCAATTCGGCGGGAGCAGATAGCGCAGCGTTTTGCGCTTGCTCCAAACCGAACGAGCAGAATGAGTCTTTATCGAAGCTGATGAGGTTTGTGCCAGTGGCAAGTCCGCCAGGAACGCCTTTGATTTTCTCGGTAGTGTCGAGGGTTTCCGCCAGTTCGCCGGTGGCAACGCATACTCTCCGGCTGCGTGCTTTTGTTCCGGTGGCCGCGCGACTGCGGCGATTGCGCCAGAAATTTTTCAACCCTTCGGAATCCAGTAGTCTCACTCCGTCCACGGAGAACGCTGCATTGTCCGAGGGTTTGGCCTTGGCAGCCACAAGCTGACGGTGGAGTTCAGTGAGGCTTGCCTCGTGGCGGAGAAACGTGAGCACAGCCTGCAACTTGGGAGATTCAGCCGGACATGCGGCGGCGGCTTCTTCCAGCAACGTCTGGAAATACGTGTGTTGGACACGGCGACTCTCGGCCTTTTCAGCGGTCTTGGGATCAAGGAGCAGCGTTGCCCGCTCCAGGGTATCGCAGAGGAAATGCGATTTCGTGCCTTGATTGAGTTCGTTCGGAGAGGTGAATGGACGAATCAGCATTTTGGGGCGCGGCTTTTTATCGTCGGGATTTTCCGACAGCGGAATCGGCCCGCCAGCGAGTTTGCCGGAACGATCCAGCGGAATAAGCCAGCGGACGGCGACGCCTTCAAAATTCGCGTCCCCGAGGTTTTCGCGTTCCGCGTAGGCAATGAGGGCTTGGAGCATCATACCGCACCTCCGAGTTGATTCTTCATGTCGTTCCAATCCGGGACGCTGACCACACCGTCTTGCAGACGGGCGGGAAAGAAGGTGATTCGTGGCACGGGCTTTTCCACTTTGCCGGGCGGCTGATCCTTGGCCACATCGAGATTGAACACGTCGTAAAGCATGAGACCGAGGTCGGTGTCGGAGTTCAGGCCAGTGGCGACGCGCATGGCGGATTCGTCGGCCAGTTCAAAGTGCGCTGGGAATTCGCGGCAGCCAAAACAGGGTTGGGCGAAGCATTGGCCTTTCTCCGCACGTCGCTGAAACATGGCTAGATACTTCACCGGCGAATCTTCGCCGTTGTCCTCATCGTTCGCAGGGACGCGGCGTGGCAAACCCGCCAGCGGCGTCAGATGCAGGCTGGCTTCGATGACGTATTCCACGTCGCGCAGGGCGAGGGTATTCCGCTGGGTGCGGTCGTCGTCGGCCAGCAATGGTTCGGGATTGCGCGGCGAGAGGCGGGATTTCACTTCGTTGCGCCGGAAGGCGAGAAAGCGGACGGGCTTCTTCACGGCAATGCGGCGGATGCGCCAGCGGAATTGCGGTTTGTAAAGGATGGCTTCCAGCAGGCCGCGCGCGGCACTGGGCGTGATGACGGCATAGCTCACGCGTTCCACTTTCATTTCGGGCCGTGTAAAACAGGCGAGGTCGCCCCAGGTGCGGAGATGGATGGTCATTTTTAGTTGAAGAATTCTGTACTGAGCGCGTAAGCGAACACGAAGTTTGCCGAAGGTGAACTCAAATGCATCGGGGACTCAGCAAAACCAAGCCCGAGCAACTTATTAGCGACAGCTTGGGCTTGGTTTGAGGTTGCGGCCGGAATGACGATCCAAGCTTTCGTAGCGAAAGGAAGCTCTTGCTCATCCCAAGGATGACGCCTAAGTCCGTGAGAAACCCCAACGAACCAATCGGCTTGAGGCAAACCTGTTTTCCTTATGTGACCGAGAACCTGGAGAACTAGGGGTTCTGCTGTGTTGTAACTAAGACAAGTCAATTCTGTAGCGCAACATAATCCTTGCCATTTTGCTATGTCAAACGCTAAAAAAAAGGGCGTCTGGCTTACCCAAGCATTTCCGCTCGTGAGAGCGCGGATTGAAACACAGAGTTGACTGCTCTGAGGCTCAAACCTCGCCGACCGAGGTAACACTCGGTCGGCCTTTCCACTAATGCCAAGTTCACGTTTCAGCATATGAAATTTTCCACATGCCCGATTCCCAAGTTCTCGTCGTAATCAGAGTTCCAAACCCAGAAGTTCCAATCTTCCGCAGGCTGATAGACGTAGCCATTGGCTTGGGCGTCGAAGAATTCGCTCTGGTAAAGATTCACGCAGTATCTCTGCGCTTCGCGACATTCGGCGGCGGTCAGGTGCTTTTGGACGCGGAGTTTCTCCACCAGTTCCGCGCCGCGTTTCCACTTTACCAACACAGCCCGGGTTTCGTTGCCGACCAACTGGCACTCTCGTGCCGCCTTTGGGAAATTGAATTCCTCGCTGGCAACGAACACAGGATCGTTCTTGCACGATTCCGGGCCGAGCAAACCGTAGAGTTCCGCAAAGTATTCGGCGTAAAACGAAGGCTGGTGAATCCTTGTTTGCGCCTCGGCAAAGCGGGCGAGGAAGCTTTCCGTGATTTTCATCACCTGCTCATAGCCTTTGGGCAGATGTCCACCGTCCTTGGGCCGGAACACAATCACCGGACAGGGTTCGGGTTGACGGCCTTCGCGATTACAGCGCCCGGCGGTCTGAATGATGGAATCCAGCGGGCCAAGCGCGCGGAACGCAACGGGGAAATCAACGTCCACGCCCGCCTCGATGAGTTGGGTGGAGACGAGTCGGCATGGTTTACCTTCGGCCAATCGGGCGCGGATAACTTGCAGCTTCTGCTGGCGATGCGCCGGACAAAGGCGCGCAGATAGGAGGAAGGCGGACTTCGGTTCGCCTGCTTGCACCAGGCGGAACAGTTCGCGCGCGTCCTTGGTCGTGTTGACGACGCATAACGATTGAGGAACGGCGGTCAACTTTGCGGCAAGATCGGGCCACGACACTTCTTCACTAGGTGCCGGAAGTTGGATATGCGTTCGCCGCAAAGTTTCTGCCATCGCTCCCGGATCCGAGGAAATCTCTACCGGCTCCCAATTGTAAGGTAACGCTTTGCCAGCGGTGGCGAAGGCCGGTTGCGTCGCGGTCATAAAGACCGAGCTCACACCATAATCACGCACCAACAAGCTCACGCTGGACAGCAGCGAGGGAACAAGGCGCGGCGGCAGGGTTTGCACTTCATCAAATAGAATCACGGAGCGACCGATATTGTGGAGCTTGCGACAATCCGAAGGGCGATTGTTGAACAGACTTTGGAAGAATTGAACATTGGTGGTGACAATCAACGGCGAAGCCCAATTCTCCGCCGCAAGCCGGGCGCGGCGCAGGCGTTCTGCTTCGGCATCGCGGCCTTGATCTTCCTTGCGTTCGCGCGGCGCGACGGCGCTGTGATGTTCAAGCACAAAGTCCGGGCCGAACACTGGCTCAAACAGTTCGCGGTAAACGCGGGCGGTTTGTTCAATGATGCTCGTAAAGGGAATCACCACGATGATGCGACGAAAGCGATAGGGATCATTCATTGCGAGCTTGGCGTTGTGATGAACAATGTGCTGCAACGCGAATGCGAGCGAAGAAAGCGTCTTGCCGCTGCCCGTCGGAGCGGTAAGTGTGAATAGGCCTGGGTTCTTTTTGGCGGAGCTCAAGCAGTCGTGGAGTAGTTGCTTGCGCAACGCATTGACCGGGCCGGCCACTGGCTTGGCATCCAAGTACCGTCGAAGGATTATAAGAGCTTGCTCGGGCTTAAGTTCCGGGGCAGTTCGTTCCGTGGATTTGCTAGCGTCGAAATGCTCTTCCGTATCGAGGAAGTCCGCATCCACAAGGCAACTGAATAGCAACCGTGTGCGCAAAGCTTCCTCGAACCGTTGCTCTTTGCCGATCGCTCGTGGCGTGAACGATGGAACGCTTAAGCCGTCTGCTTTGAAGCGGCCGAGCAAAGAGGCGATATCTTCGGGGCATTGGCCGGTCAATTCCATGCGTCTGCTTGCATCAGTAAAATCGGCGAGGGTTTTTTTTAGAGGAATTCCGGCCTCCGCATCGTGGAGTGCGGGTATGCCCGTGTGATGGCCATCAACCGCAAATGCCACGGCCCATGCTTTCAACTCCGCAGCGTGTGCTGCTCCAGCAGCCCAATGATTGATGCCATGAATGGATGGATTTCGAAGACGTGCCATGAAGCGTTTAGCGTATTTCCCCAAGTCATGCAATAGCCCGGCCAGTTCGGCTTCAACACACAGTCCGAGCGGGGCTGCGAGTTGACGAATTCTTCCAGTAACTCCAAGTAGGTGAGCCACCAACGTCTGCCAATACCTTTCTGGCAGCCGGTTGCCATTTTTATCTTCTGCTGTATGTGCGTAGAAATCCATTCCTGGCTATTGGGGTTTCCAGCACTGCACGGATTCTAAGGTGCCCTTCAACGCGCGGAACGTCGAAGCGATATAAGAAACTGGCGATGATCCTGTGTCTGGTCGCGTCCAGAGCGCGGTCAGCCCGGAGATTTCAAGTCGGATAGGATACGGTTTCATAAATCCAGTGACAGCCCGGAAAGCCTTGGGTTTGTGGGTTGGTTGGTATCGCGCCAGCTTTCAAGCAACAAGAATGAATTCTTCGGAGTTGTTAACATTCTGTTGCGACTGTGCTCCAAGAGGTGGGACAAAAACGGTCCAACCTAAGAAATTCCCCATGGAAACAAGTCCTGAATTGACACATTCGCCGCCGGGAATTCCAAGGGCGGATGGTCAGCTACCAGAAAGTAAGCAGGAGGGTATTAGTTCTGACTGTTGAGCTGAGCTTTGTAATAGACAAGTCGTTCGCGGGCGATGGCGAGGTCTTTGTTGACCGAAGCGATGTGCTCTTTCAGCGATTCGCTGGCATTTTTCGCCATGCAGTTGAGCAATTTGGTTCTTTCCGTCTCAAGCTGCGCGATGCGACGTTGCATCGAAGCGATGCCGGCAGCGAGGTTCGCCGGTTTCACTGGTTTAACAGTGAACTCCTCGACCACCATTTCAATGTCTTCCTCGGTGGGTTCGTAATCGTCGCGTTGCTCCTCAGGCATGGGATTGAGATTCGTCATTAAGAGCCGCTCTAGGCAACGATTTTCAATGGAATTGTGGTTTAGGATTTTAACGAAGGGACACCAATCGTTTGTAGAGCAGGCGAATGCATCGTTGTCGAACTTGCCCGTTCTTGCCTAGCTGGAAGCCGGACTCACCAAGATCGCCCGTTTGCAAAGTCTCAGATTTGTCACCCCGGCGTCACCCGATGGTGTTTCGGTACAGATGTAATCCTCCTGCCAAACCAATCATGAATACACAAAACAGCTGTCGCGCCATTCGGACTCTCTTAGGAACTCGTCGCATTGCTTTTGCCCTTTTCATCCTCACGGCATCAGTGGTCAGTTCACCCGCCATCACTAATGTGGATTTGTCCACTTACATCCGGGTTGGTAGTTATGATCTGCCCGAGCCTACGCGCACCACGCCGCCTGACAGCACCAACCTGCTTTGCCAGGAAGCATCCGGCGTCGCCTACAACTGGGACACGGATACGCTATTCATCATTGGAGATGGAGGACGTTCGTTCACACAAGTTTCCAAGACCGGCGCTTTGATTGACACCATGACCCTTGCGCTCCGCGAAGGAGCACCGCAAGGCACGGACTTTTACGACCCTGAGGGCGTAACATACATCGGGGGCGGTCAGTTCGTCTTCAGCGAGGAACGCGACCAGCGGCTGGTAAAATTCACCTACGCCGCCGGCACGGTGTTGTCGCGGGCAAACGCACAGACCGTCCAACTCGGCACGTTCGTACCCAATGTTGGCATTGAAGGTCTGTCCTATGATCCGCAAACCAGCGGATTCATCTGCGTCAAGGAAACCAGCCCGCAGGGTGTATTTCAAACCACGGTTGATTTCGGCGCTGGCACTGCGAGCAACAGCTCCCCGACCACGGAAGGTGCCACCAACAACCTTTTTAACCCTACTTTGCTTGGCTTCACCGATCTGGCGGATGTCTTCGCACTCTCGATGCTACCGGCGCTGACCAATCTGCCCGATTCAAGCCACCTGCTCTTGCTCAGCCAGGAAGACGCCAAAATCCTCGAAGTGGACCGGGCGGGAAACATCTACGGTGCGTTGCAGATCGTCTCTGACCTTGGCAATCCGTTGAACGTCGCCTCCCAGCAACACGAAGGTCTCACCATGGACAATCACGGCTTCCTCTATGTCGTCAGCGAGAACGGCGGCGGCGACATTGATCATCCGCAGCTCTGGGTGTATGCGCCTGCCACCCTTACAAACCACGCCCCGGTGGCGGTGTTGCTCACCAACGTCATCGCTTCGCTGGGAGAGAACACCAGCACTGCCTCGCCTGTCAAACTGGCGGATATTCTCGTCACTGACGATGGGCTGGGAACCAATGTGCTCGCCGTCAGCGGTACAGACGCGAGTTCCTTCGAAATCACCGGGAGTGAACTTTACCTCAAGGCTGGCACACTGCTCGATTATGAGACCAAAACCAATTACAGCGTCGTCATCAGCGTGGACGACCTTTCCGTCGGCACGACGCCGGATGCGACCAACATCTACGCATTGACCATCACTGCTGCGAACCAAGCCCCCGTGGCGGTCTTGCTCACCAACGTAATCACTTCGCTGCCGGAGGACACCAGCACGGCTTCGCCCGTCAAAGTGGCCGATATTCTCGTCAGTGACGACGGATTGGGAGTCAACGTCCTCGCGGTCGGCGGCGCCGATTCAAGTTCATTCCAGATCACCGGCAGTGCCCTCTACCTCAAGGCCGGTACATTGCTCGATTACGAGACCAAGACCAATTACAACGTGGTCGTCAGCGTGGATGACCTTTCCATCGGGACGACGCCAGACGCAACCAACCCTTACGCTTTGACCATCACCGATGTGACTAATGAATTTGTTGCCAACTTGATCATCTCCGAAGTAGCCCCTTGGTCCAGCGGCAACAGCCCAGTGGGAGCGGATTGGTTTGAAGTGTCAAACATCGGCACCAATCCCGTGAATATCACCGGCTGGAAGGTGGACGACAGTTCGGCGACCAACACCCTGGCCGCATTACTCAACGGAGTAACAAACATCGCCCCCGGTGAATCAGTTATTTTCCTCGAAACTGCCACGCTCGCCGCCACCAAGGCCGCGTTTCTCGCCAACTGGTTCGGCGCTAACGTGCCGACAAACCTGCAAGTGGGAGCATATTCGGGCACAGGCCTTGGCCTTGGAACCGGTGGCGATGGTGTCTGTCTCTTTGATACCAACGGATTGATTGTCGCCCGTCTTAACTTCGGTGCTTCACCTGCCGGTCCATCATTCTCCACGTTCGACAACGCAGTCGGCATTAATGGAACGAACGCGAACGTAGCCCGCTTGAGCACTCCCCGCACTTACGGTTCGTTCATCGCCGCGAATGATCCCAATGAAATCGGATCCCCGGGCAGCATCGGCGGCCTGATCATTTCCGAAGTCGCCGCTTGGTCCAGCGGCAACAGCCCGGTCGGGGCGGATTGGTTTGAAATCATCAATACGTCGCCAAGCATCATCAATATTGCCGGCTGGAAGGTTGATGACGGCTCGAAATTGTTTTCGGCTGCGGTCGCACTGAATGGCGTGACCAACATCGCGCCGGGTGAAGCCGTCATCTTCCTGGAAACGGCCACGCTGGCAGCCACCAAGTCGTCGTTCCTGTCCAACTGGTTTGGCGCCAATACGCCAACCAACCTCCAGGTGGGCGCCTACACCGGCAGCGGCCTTGGGCTGAGCACCGGCGGAGACGGTGTGAACCTGTTCGACGGCATCGGCACTCTGCGCGCCAGTGTTTCATTTAACGCCTCGCCGAGCGCGGCGCCGTTCACGACGTTCGACAATACGTTCGGCTTGAACAACACGACTATCTCCCAACCCAGTACCCTTGGCGCGCGCGGTGCATTTGTCGCTGCAAACAGCGCTGAGGAGATCGGGTCGCCCGGCCTTGGCAGCAAGCTGATCATCTCGGAAGTCGCCCCGTGGGCCAGCGGCAACAGCCCGGTCGCCGCCGACTGGTTTGAATTGTCAAACATTGGGGCCACCTCGATTGATGTCACCGGGTATAAGATGGATGACAATTCGCAGTCGCCAGTGGGCGCGGTTGCACTTACCGGCGTCACCAACATCGCTCCGGGTGAGTCCGTGATCTTCATCGAGACCGCCAGCCTGTTGACTGCGAAAGCGAGTTACCTGTCCAACTGGTTCGGCACAAACTCGCCAATGGGCCTTCAAATTGGCGCTTATACCGGCTCAGGCGTCGGCCTGGGTGCAGGCGTTGGCGGCGATTCCGTGAACATCTACAACAGCAACGGCGTGCTGCAAGCCAGTGTCTCCTTTGGCGCTTCGCCCACGGGGCCGTATCCGACTTTTGAGAATGCCACCGGGTTGAACATTGCGGGCATCACACAATTGAGCGCAATATCGAGCAACGGCGCGTTTGTGGCCGTGAACAGCACCAGCGAAATCGGTTCGCCGGGCGTCTTGACCGTGCCCGTTTTGACGATGACGCGCGCCGGCAGCGATGCCTTACTGTTCTGGTCGGTCGAAGCGGTAGGTTTCCGGTTGTGGCAGGCCTCCAGCTTGGCCGGTCCACTGAACTGGACCAACGTCGCGCAGAGTCCTGTGCTCACCAACGGTCAAAACCGCGTCACCATCCCAGCTTCCACCAGTGATGCCTTCTTTCGATTGCGAAGACCTTAACCTAATCAGGTACTCGTCGCGGCCAATCACACTGCAAGTAGCTGAGTCCTTTGCACGAGACCTTTCGCGTCAAGCAAAGCTTGGCGCACGTTGCCATCGGCGAAGACGGCAGCGTTCACGACCTCTGGTTCGTCCGGCAGGTAGCGGCGCAAGAGGGAGATGATTTCCTCGGTCGTAGGCGGCGCGATCTCAAACGCCTGAAACCGGGTCTGAAAGCGTTCTTCGAAGTCGCGCAACTTGCAGTTGCTCGTGCAGGCGATGGCGATGCCGGGCGGCAGGTCGTCGAGCAAGGTGAGGAAGCGCACCTGGGCGACGGGCGGGATGGCGTCGGCCTCATCGATCCACAATAGTCGCCAGTCGCCGAACAGGCAGGTGCCGGCGAGTTGGCGCGCGATTTCCTCAATCGTCTCGACCTTGCATTGGGTGCCGTTGAGCTTGATGGTGCTCCATTTGTTGCAGCCGAGCCGTTGTTGAAGCCAGGCGACGAGCGCGCTCTTGCCTAGACCTGGCCGGCCGTTGAACAGATACTTGAGCGGACTGCGTTGGTTAAGATTCGCCAACTGTACCCCTTGGGCCAGCAACTCGGCGATCAGCCGAGCGCCGACCCAAGTGTCCCCATTTTGTCGTTCAATCATCTGCCGCCCGATGAAGTCATCGAGCGCAAGTGGAATGAACGAACCGTCACAACGAGCCAGCAGTTCCGGGAGGTTCAGGGTTTTCATTTAGGACGGCGTTCAGTCTATTGATTGCATTAACGAAAGTGGGATCAACTGGAACAGATGAGCAGATGCGCACTTCAATCACGCCAGGACTGATGCTTTTGATCATGACCCGATCACCGGCATGGAAGCCGGCATCATAAAGCCAGCAGCCTTTTAGGCGCAGGAGCGTCGCACTTGAGCAGCCGAAGCGACCATTTGGGTTAAAGTCTTCGATGGTGAGATTACGGATAGTTGGAGTTTTCATAGGAAGGGAATCCTCCGGACGGGACGAAAAACCAGACAAGCAGGAGTTGTTCACGCCGCGAGGCGCTGACGTAACCAATCCTGGGTGGTGCGGCTGTTCAGAACCTTGTGGACATTGCCGCATTGCCACCGGCCGCAGCTCAACTGTGACTTACCCTTGTAAGTGATTAAGTTTCCGGCCCCGGTCTTAGTCGGAATACCGAGGCGATTCAACGCGTTGGCGATACGACCGTATCCCCAGCCGGCTGACCTCCAAGCGTGGATCTGCAGCAACCATTGCTGTTCGCCAGCATTGGGTTCGAGAATCTGCGAAACGAGCGCACCGTGTTTGGCCATCAACGGTTCTAGTTCTTCCCGCGCACGCAATGCGTGTGAGGACAGGAGCACTTCATGGCCATCTGTAAAACGATAGCGAACGTTCCAGCCGTAACTGAGCGTGCCGCAGAGTTCGCCGTGAGCGCGTTTTCCGTCGAGCTTGGTCTGAATCCGCTGCCGAATCTTGTTCCGCTCGTATTGCGCGACACTGGCTTTGATCTCCATGCGCAACTCGTTCTCCGGCGAACGCGGTAAAGGACCACCTTCGGCGGTGAAGTGCGGGACGGCACCGAGCTGCCAGATGGCCCGAATCGTGGCGATGATGTCGAGCGTGTCACGACCGATACGGTCCTGTTCAGTGGTAACGACTTCAATCTTACCCGCGACGATTCGATTCCGGATCTCCGGGAATAATTGCCGGCCTTTTTCTCGCTCCTGAAACGGGATGCTGCCACTGGTATCTTCATCAAGGAGCGTGACGACCGGGTTGAGTTGATTGCGACCGCAATAATCTACGAACATCCGTTCCTGACGTTGCATGTCTTGTTTGTCGGTTGACACACGCCCGTAGAGGATGCAATCGGTCATGGGATTTTGAATCGCGGAACAACATCGGTGCGCTGTTTCCAAAGCGGTAGTGCCGGCACAAGCGGGATGATACTGGATGGTGTTATGACCTTCTCCACAGACTCCTTCGCCTGGGCCGTTTTGGGTTGGGTTTCAGATTTGGACTGACCGTTTCGACGGATGGGATTGATTCGGGGCATGGGATGCAGTGGTTGATTGGTTATGGACAGGAAAGTTACCGGTGAAATGCTCCTCGAATGTGGCAAGCATCGTGTGCGGGATACCGTTGAAGTAACGGAAACAGTTGTAAACCGGTTTACCCGCGAGGGTGTGGCAATACGTTTCCCCGGCAATGAAGCCGCGCCGCATGGTGACCGGCGGGACGGCATTCAAAGCGTAATCGCAATCGTCCTCGGTGACCGGTCGCCAGACCCGGCGATTCTGGTACCAGTCTTTGGCCGCTTGCCGGTAAATCGGGAGGCAATCGCAATGGTCGAGGAATGCCAATTGCGCTTCGACACTACCGAGGGAGTAATAAGCTTGGGGATTCATGAGATTATTCTTGAAAGTCAACTCGACCGCACAAATGCTCACACACCTATGCTCTGCTACGTCGCGCCCAAGGAACACCTCGGCCTGCCGAACAAGAAGGACGTAAGAGACGGCGTCATCGCCAAAGGCCTTCCTAGCGTGCAATCTCGCGACAACGCGTTGAGCAAGGCGCGCTTTAAATTCCGCTGGGAGGAGCAATGTAATCTCAGCCTCGACCCCGTCACCGCGCGCGAATTCCACGACGAAACCCTGCCGCAGGAAGGCGCAAAGACCGCGCACTTCTGCTCGATGAAGATCACCGAAGACGTGCGGAAATATGTGGCGGAGCGAGGCATCGCCGAGGAGGCGCTGAGGAAGGGGATAGAAGAAAAGTCGAAGGAGTTTGTGGAAAAAGGGCGCGGAGGTTTACGCGAACGTGTGAAACTGTTCCTTTAGAATCTCTCCGTATGGCGAAAGCTCCCAAAACCCGTTCTCGCAAGTCGCCGACAGCAGTTCGCTCGATCGCCGACTCAATCCACGACCTTGCAGGAACGGTTCTCTTTGAGGCAGGGTTTTCAAAGAAAGTCTTGGATAAGGAGGAGTTGGTCGAGATTTTGAGGACGCTTGAGGACTGCCGGGAGGAAGGCCGAGCGCTCTATCCAGAAATACTTCTGACAACTAGGCTCGAAGACTGCCTCAAACCAATTCATCCAGTTCAGTTGGTGATGTGTGGTGAAAGCACGGAGCGACCGGGACGATTTCGACGAGCCTTGAAGCGATGTGCTGCTGTGGCAACTGAACCATGGGTCATTGTTCTGCAGGTATCCGCTGAGAAGCTCCGGTACGGAGTTGCAACAACGAATGTTCGCGCTGACGCTGAGTCACTCTACGAAGCTGTTTTCGATTTTGCCGCTGACGCTGAAGAACTTCCATTAATGTTTTTACGTCGGCATGGCACTCGAGCTGTTCTGTTACGCACTGTAAAAGAGGAACGAGTTGTATCTCTGACGCTGAGCGATGAATTACTAAAGGCAGCCGAAGGCATTACAGGATTTGCGCGAATCGTATGTGCAAAGACCAACGAGTCGAACCGCTCCAATTCTGAGCGGGTAATCCAGAGATTGCTAGAGCAGGCTTGTCGGGAAGGTCACGGATTCATTGCATGTGTCGTGGAAAATTCTGCTGTGAGGATTGCTGAAAGCAGAAAAACTCTGCAAGACGGTGCTTGGCTTGAACCGGCGATTGACCTGTCGGCTGCCGAGCCGGACGAACTGAATGCTGCTGCTACACTAGAGAACGATAGCGCACTGCGCGCTCGGATTAATTTGGCGCGGCAGATGGTGGAGGTGGATTTGATGACAATGTTTTCTTCCGACGGCAAATTGTTGGGATACAACATTCACATTCCTTCACCGAAAAGCGGGGGAGTAGCTGGCGGCGCTCGAACACGAGCGTTTAATGCTCTTAAGGAGCTTCCATTTATTAAAGCCATCTTTATGTGTTCACAAGATGGTCAAACCACATTCAAGGAACTTCAACATGCCAAAGAGTAACGCAGTCATTCCGTGGCAGAGTGCTCAACCAACGGTAATCCCGAAGGGGGTTGCTGAGCCTGTTGTCATCCTCAAAGATTATGCGATCACTTTACGGCCAGCAGACAAACGGGCTATCGTGAATGCCTTGGATAATCATGATTATGGGATGGCTGCGGGCCATCTCTGGCGACGTTCCATATCGAAACTTAGAGCCAAGCTTGCAGCAATGGGGATGCGTTTTTTAGGAGAAATGCTTAACCGAGAAGATATTACTGAGCATTCGTCACCTGAGACCGTTCTTACCGATCATGACACAATCTTTCTTGCTGAAACACTTGGATTCGTCGATGCAACCGGCGCTATGCGCCTTCGCCAAGGGTTTGAATTGGTGTCTCATTTCGATGGTGATGAAGCTAGTGATGAAATGTCGGTAATCGAAGCTGGCAACGTTGTCCGTGCTTGTGTCCAATACGTTTTTGGGGCTGAAGAAAGCACTACAGCAATTGATTTTACGCATTTTCGGGAACGCCTTTCTTCAGAAGCAATCTCCTCCGAAGACGTGGCTGTTGGACAATTAGTCGATTCACCGCTCTTCTTTCTTAGAACGACTCTTCGTGTTCTCCTAGCCGCAGCAAAGCAGGAAGAAGGCGCTCGTCTTGAGCACTCGTTGGCAAATTTGAATACCTTTCTTCCAGGTATGTGGCCGAAACTTACCGATGATGATCGGTGGTCTGTTGGAACTTCGTTTGCTGAGTTGTCGAATGTTGGAAATAGACCACAGGCAACTTCTGGTGTAAGGAAAGCTCTATTGAGGGTTAGAGGTTTTGATTTCGTTCCAGAGAATCTTCGCTCAAATAGCTTCAAGCGCGTTGCTCAAGCTGTTCTCACAGCTCACAATAGCTTTGGCAATTTCGCCGCAGAACCAGAGCCGACGAAGCAACTTGCCGCAATGGGAACAAGTATTCCTGTCCCCGCCTTGGCTGAATGCCTCCGAGCGTATCTTTGCGTTTATCTTGGAAACCGCTACAGTCATTCTTGGGATGCCGCATCTGTCGCGGAACGTGAGCTCAAAAGAGTCAGTCGAGACAGGTGGGAAAGATATTTTGAAAAGGTGTTTTCCGGTGAACAAGATATTCTCTTCAAGCTTTGTGAAGCAAAACCTGTGAGTCGGTGGATTGACTTAGTTGATACGCTCAATTTTGGAAGTTTTGATATGCCCTCTGGTTTAGTTGGGAAACTTCTTTCAGCAAGTTCGAAAAAATCTGCAAATGAGGTAACTCAACATGCAACCGCCTTGCTTCGTCAGTTTCGCGGCACTCCCGCAGCAAGTTAGATTTTCCAGCATTGTCTTATGCACAACACCACTGGCAATTAATAGCATTTGTCCCCCAAACAACGCGACGAGCGGGTCATTCGCGATGTCATGAGCATCCTCAGTCAGTCCGTTGATTTGCATAAGCGATTGCTTGGGGATTTTTCTTTGTCCATTTCTACTCCGAGTCGGAGTAGCGTGAACTCCGGCGAAAACGACACCTCGCCCGTACCCGATTACCGGTGAAAAAATGAAAACAAAAAAGCCGGAGCCCCTTTCGGGACTCCGGCTGTGTTGGCCGAGCGGGTTTAGGCCGCTTCGGCGGTCACGACTTCGACGTGCGGGGCGACACCGTGCTTGGCCGCCTTCTGGTACTTCGCATCCAACGCCCGCGTCAGCTTCTCGGGCAGCTCCGCCCATGCGTTGTTGATGTTCCAGACCGCGCAGCACAGCGCGTACTGTTCGTCGGCGCTTTTCTCCGGCGCCTGTTTGATGGCGGCGATGAGATACTCCACCGCCAGTGCCGGCGTGATGGCCACGACGGGTTTCCCCTCGTCTTCGTCGGTTTCCGTGATGCCCTTCTGCTTTTCACGAATGTCCTTGAGCTTTTTCCCGGCGTCACCGGGCTTGGTCAAGGCGTTCACCATGTCGAGGATCTCGTCACAGGTCTTCCACTGTTCGCCGTGCTTCTCCCGCGCGGCGTTGACGATGGCGCTGGCCTTCTCCAGCCAGTCCACCGGGGTCCCTTCGTCGTCATAGACGGCTTCGGGAATCAGCGGTTTACCGTTGGCGTCCAGCGTCAGCACCAGCGCGTTGAACAGGCTGGCCAACGCTTCCACCCGTCCGGGCAGTTCCCCGCCGACATTATCCTTGAAGAACTTCTTGAAGGGCGTGTCGCCGGGGATCTCCCGAGCCTCGACCCGTTGCATGTGCAGCCGCTTCATCGCGGCGACCGCTTTGGCCGCGTCTTTCAGGTTGCTGACGACGCGGTCGGTCGCCTTGGTGAGGGCTTCCACCGGTTTCACCGCGACTTCGGCGACGTGCTTGAACAGGTCCGCCGCTTTCATCGCGGTGTATTCGGTGAACGTCGTGAGTTTCTTTTCTACCTTGGGCATATTTCCTTTCGTATGGGCGACTGAACCGTGCGCCCGTCCGGTTTCACCACACGGTTTGGCTACACACCGCTGCCGTGGGGAAACTTGGTGCGGCAGGAAACGTCCGCAAACTCACGCGCCCGCGCTGACTCCGAGTCGGAGTAACGGCGTGACCAGCGCAAACGCTGATTCAGCCGTCACCCGGCGCGAAGATAGGCACGGGCAAACTGGAAACGGTCTTTCAACCGTCCCTGCCGCGCACGGCGAGGACCGTGCGCGGTGGGGGACGTTTGGCGAGACAAGGCGCAAGGGAAATCTCACGCCGGAGGGAAGACAGCGGGCTTTGAATGCTCGCCGCTCACAGAACAGGGAATCTCCCCGCAGAAACAGAAAGCCCGCAACGGTGAACCGTTGCGGGCGAGCCGGAGTGATGAAGTCTAGCGACGATGAGCGCGGCGGATGGCGAACCTGTCGCCAATCAGCCTGAGACGTTTGACCGCTTCGATGAGTCTGTCCCCCGGCTTCGACTTACTCGACCCTTTGAATCCTGCCATCGCCGCCGCCGTGTCGAGACGCTCGCCTTGCAAAAGGAACACCGCCGCCCGGCCTACGCGTTCAATGGCATCCTTCCGCTTGCCGCGACCTGGGGGAAGGTTTGCGAGTCGCCGCAGCAGCCGAGCGTGACGAGTCTTGGCCAGCCGTTCGACTTTGAACCGTGCCGCCCGCTCCATGCGTGATTCGTCACCTTGCGCTTTGTTCCACCATAGCCAGTCATCAGACACCGTATGCACGGGTACCGCATCGCCCAGCGTGTCGTCTGTCACTTCATCCACCACCGCGCGCCACGCCACCCGCGCTGCGAGCCGTTCGCTGATCTCGGTGTGTTGCCGCCACTGCGTCAGCGCCAGACACGCCGCGCCGACTGCGTCCGCCTTGGTGGTGTCTGATACTGGCCGCCCGTCCGCTGCCATGCGCGCCACGAGCTTCCGTAAGCAGGCACGCGCGAGGTTGATGTCTGTCTGTCCTTGCGCTTCCAGCAGCAACGGCCCCGTTGCCTGTTCGCTGCTGGCCAGTGCTTGCCCGATGTTCATCGCCTCGACTGGCAACCTTGGCGTATGAACCACTGGCGCGACAATGCCCGCTGCCGTCAGCGCCGCACTCATCGAAACGAATCCCACCCGCGCCCGCGCCCCGGGTGGTTCACTTTTTGAACTTTGGGTTGTGTGTATCGGTCTTTGCATCCGTTGATTTGCTTCCTATCGCGAACGCGCTGCCGGCATTTTGCCAGCACAACACGCAATCTGCTCGCGTGCTGCTAAATAGTGGGACGCGCGAAGAAATTAGCACCAGCGCACACGCATTTTTTGCAGGAATGAACGGCGAGCAAATCCCTGTAAACAAAGGGTTTACTGGCGGTTACTATGCAACTGACGAAAAGGGCCTATACCCCCCAGTAGGGGGGTATAGATTTTACGGTTTTGGGTCGTTTTTTATGGAGGGGGGTGAGGTCCTGAACACACGCACACTTTTGTAAGCAGCGGCCATTACCAATCTATAAGCTGCAACTTTACTGCTTAGACTTTCATCCTATCTTCGACCACATGGATTTACTTCGCCATGAAATTGCCGCCCTGTTACGTCGGATGGCTTGACTGTTGTGACTTTGAAAGCTCCAGCCCAATCGGCTTAGCAACCGCCAAGCATGACCGGGATGTATTTTCACGCGGTATTTATTCTGAATCAATGTGGCCACGCGCGGAAGGGTCCATCGGTCGTTCGGAAAGCCGTTGGCTTGCGCACCACGCACCAGCGCACGTTCCAAGGCCCTCCTTTGGATCGCTGACAACTTTGGGCGCCGGCCCAACATCCTGCGTTTCCATGCCCCGCGCTTGGCTGCTAGACGGTGTCGCGCCCAGCGATGGACGCTGACACGGCTGACTCCACATAACCTAGCGACTTTGGCCTGGGGAATGCCACGGGCAAGCAGTCGCATCCCTTTACGCCGTCTCTGTTCCATGCTGTCAAGGTCACGTTTGGGATTACTCATGGGGCGTTAATGTGTTACTTATTTATGCGATACACAATAAGTTCCTTTGGAAAACGATGGGCGCGGGCGCGGGTTGGACAGTTTGGAAGCACCTCCGAGGATCTCCAACCCAAAGACGACTCACACAAAAGCCAACTAATCTTGCTCAAGTTGTTGTTGTTTCTTCATTTCGATTTGGAAAAAAGAAAAGAGAAAGAAGCGGGTTGGATGGTTTGGATACCTTGCGAAAAACCTGCTGCTCGTGACGCGGCGCCTGTTCAGTCAGATTTGGACTCACACCGGCCTATCGAGGTTGGCATGCTCTTGCCGTTTCATCCAACCATCCAACCCGGGGTTAATGACGGCACTTGGCATCTTCTTGAATTCTATCGAGAATCCAACCCGCGAGCCCCAGAATATTTCCAATAAAGACTGGGAAAAAATTATGAAGCAACAACCAGGAGATGAGGTTAATAGGTACTTAGCCGAACAGGCCAATAGATCGATACCAAAGACTTATGAACTGGCGCAAATCGCTGCGACTTTAGCAGCGGCAGGCAATTTCACTGGCAAAGATCATAAGGAAATCGTCTATGCAGCGGTACAACTTTGGCATACCTGTGAGGACTTCCAAAACGCCCAGAAAGAGAAGGCCGCGCTTGTGTCAACAGCGGGAAAGGTCGGGGACACGGATCGAGTGTTTGGAGACTCCGCGACTAGAAGCCCAAAAGGTGATAAGCTCTGTATTCCATCTGTCGAATGGATGCGACGGTTAGAGAGATACACCGGGCATAGTTATGATTTATGGGTTGCATTGCACGCTGCAAGCGTACCAATGAAGGATTTTCTCAGGGATCTGTTTCCGAAGGGCGATGTCTCACGTCCAGATCGCCTCACTGAACTCTTTAGTGAGGGGAGAGACGGGCGGGCATCCAAGTTTATCGAATCGATTGCTGCCCGGCTGACGCATCAGCTGCCGGAAGCGGAACGCCAGTTATTATTCAGGGCAATTAGAGCCGAAGATTCTAATGATGTGGACAACTGGTTCGTCGAGAATGGTTTTGTAGGTTCCATTAGCAAGATACCTGGATTTGAATTGTTTCATGCCCTTCACTCTATTCGCCATGGTAAACCGTACCATTTTGCTTCTGATTGCATTCCAGCACTTCTATGTCGCTGGCTGATCCACGCCTACCAAGAGCACGTTTCACAGGTCCGATCCGAAGCTGCTCGCAGAAAGAAGCACACTCTCGCTCCTAGCAGGAACGCTTGATTCCGCACCCGCTGGATTGGTTTGATTACTCGTCAAACAAAATCTTGTTCCCCTAACGGCTGATTTTGGCCAATCACCCAATCCGGTTTGTTTTCGCCCTTACTCCCTTTGCTTCCCCAAAAGGCGGTTTTGCTAATACACCACCGGCGTTCGCTCAACTTCAAAAAAAGCCCGTGCGATAAGCACACAGACGCAAACAACAATTGCGGCACAAAAGGCAAAATTATGAAGACGAATGGCGATTTCACGGAGAAACTGAATCAAGCGCGGCAACTGGCGCCGCTCAAATCTCTCATGGAGAAATGGGGGCGCGGACCAACAAACGGAAATTGGAAATCCTTCCCGCAATGCCCGTACTGTGATGGCAAGCAAACAGCCGGCGTCTTCGCCGGGCCACACGGCGACATGTTCAAGTGTCATCACCCTAGCTGTCGCAGCGGAACATCAGGCGATAGCGCCGCTTGGGACGAAATCGGCTTCTTGGCAAGTGAACTAGGCTGCGACCGTCGTGCCGCAACACGAGTCTGGCTCGAAGAAGCAGGCCTATGGGAGCCAAGGCTTGAAAAGCAACTCAAACAGAGCAAATCCAAGTCTAATCCGTCCGAGCACACTACATCAACGTCCAGCGATCAAACAATCGACACCAGCGAGACCGACGAAGCGAGTGGCTCAACGGAAAAATCTCCCCTGCGCGCTTTCTATCAAGCGTTATCATTGAGTGATGTCGACCGGGAGGAATTGAGAACCAAGCGAGGATTGTCAGATGAGGTCATCGACGCCTCTGGGTTTGGAAGCAATATACAGAGCAACCTGGGAGCCCTCACCGCTCTTTGTGTGGAATTTGCCGAGTGGGAACTGGTCCGCTGCGGCCTCTGGGTCAACACGGCAAAGAAATACAAGCCCAGTGCCCAGTTCTACGGCTACGGGGTGGTCGGCAAAAAGAAAAAACTGCCACTGGAGTTGTTGGCCTCCGGCGATTATTCGGAGTTTGGAGACGATGATTTCATCTGGGCGTGGAAAGAGTCTGGCGTCTGTAATCCGATCCTCATTCCATATTTCGATCTCAAAGGGGAGTTGATCGCCCTGCGGCCGCACAAGGGATTCCCGCGAAACCAGCCACCGCGGCTCTATCTGGCCGGTGGGCTCCAGGCGGTCAAGCAGTGCACCCGCGCCGTGGTTGTGGAAGGTGAATTCAAGGCTGCCGCACTGCAATCGGTCCTTGGCTCAACTTGGGCGGTGGCAAGTGTACCTGGCATCACGCAGGTCAAAAATCTTGATGTTTGGGCGGATATTGTGGCCTGGCTAAAGTTGATCGGCGCCAAGCAGGTCGTCGTTGCCTTCGATAACGAGGAACAGGGCGATCCAGGATTATCCAGCTTTCGTCCGTTGGTTCAGGACCGGCACGAGTCGGAGGTGTGGGCCCGTGTTTGCGCGATACGATTGGAGCGCGAAGGCTACGATGCCCGGGTCGCCCGCCTGCCTGACGAATGGCGGGATGACACGGGCAAGGCCGACTGGGATTCGGCCTTGGCGGGATTGCTTCGCGCCGGCAAAGAGCGCACCGAAATCGCTACCCTTTTCGAGCGCATTTTGCTCGGGGCTCAAACCGTGCCCGAGTTGATGAAATCGAATTGCTTCGAGCCGGAGTCGGAAACGAGCATTCGGAATCGAGTCGCCGTACGGACGTACGAACCTGCCTTGCCTTGGGGTGGTGAAGCTGAACAACGTCTCGCCAAACACCTGCGCCGCCTGGCGGACAGAATACTGCCCGAGTGGAAAGCCCGAATTCTCGCGCTCGCCGAGGCTTACGAAAAAACAAAAGGATGGTACTACGAACTGAAGATTTCGGAACAACGGCGCGAGAAGTTATTTGCTGAACTCGCCGTCGCGGAGAACATGGAGCAGATCAAATTCCTGAAGCTGGCTCTCAAGGGCACCCCAAATCTTGTCGCACCATTCCGGCTGATTCCTTGTTACGTGCTGGTCAAACCGGATGGATCGCGCGACCGTTTGGTCAAGTTGCGGAACATCCGAGGCGAATACAGTGGGCTGGTCGCTTTGGACGCGAACGCTTTCACTGCGCCTCGGGACTTCCGCCGCTGGCTGACCAGTCAAGGCAACTACAATTGGCAGGGTGGCGAGCGTCAACTACAGGCTTTGCAGCAGGACATCGACTTTTACCTCGCCTACCGGGAGGTGATCCAGTTGGTCTGCTATGGCTGCGAGCGAGCCGACGACCTGTGGTTTCTGGAGGACAGTGCATTCGCGAGTGATGGGGCTTTGGTCCCCCCGGATCACGACGGAATCTTCTGGTACCAGGCCAAAGGCTACACGTTTTTGAAGAATGCCGACGGGGTACCTCGCGGTGAAGAGGGGCAAGACTTTCGAATAAAATCACCACCGCGAATGTTTCCGGACTCCGGGTTGGTGTTCGACCCCACCGGCAAGCTTTGCCTCCAGAAGAGCGTTCCCGACAATCCTGCAGCAATTCAAGACCTGTTGGGCAGTTTTGTCATCCACCTGAACGAATCCTACGGTGGCTACGATGGCGCGATGCTGATCGGTGCGACAACCGCATTCTTCGCCGGACCGGATCTGTTCACAGAACACAATCAGTTTCCCGGAATCTGGATCACTGGTGAAAAAGGTGGCGGCAAGACTTTCACAGCGCGGTGGCTTCTCGCATTATGCGGGCTTGCGCGAATCGACTCGGGATTGAGCTTCAAAACTTCTTCCGCGGTCGGCGTCCAGATTGCCATGGGACAGTACGCGAACATTCCGATCTGGGGAGACGAGTATAAGGAAACGGAGCTTCGCGACTCAAACATCCTTGGGGTGATACACGGAGGGTTCAACCGCGAGTTACCCAGCAAGTGGTCCGCAGACGGTCGCACCCGCAGCGTTCGCACCAGTTTGATCATTACGGGTGAGAGTACCTGCAGCAACGCCGCGACGATGAGCCGTTTCATCAGCGTGATCGCCGCACGGGAAAAGTGGTCTGGAACCGCCGAAGAGCAGCGCATCCGATTGGAATGGCTCCAGCAACATCGGCACCTTTTCTTTACCATCGGCCGCCACGTGTTGCGCAATCGGGCCAGGTTCGTGGAGCGATTGAAGGCACATCTCGCTGCCTGGGAAAAGTCGAGCGAACTTGCTCAGATTGAACCGCGGACCCGTTTCACACATGGTGTGAGTTACGCGAGTTTCATGGCGCTGAACGAACTGATTCCAGTCCTCGAGGCCAAGATGCTGGCCAAATTCAATCTGTGGATGGTGCAACGAACGCGTGAAGCTTCGGAGGAACTTGCGGCGCGTGTCGATGTGTCGCAGTTCTTCATTGATGTTCTGACCGCCTTTCAGGCAGGGGTCTTCGGCAAAAGCCCGACTGATCTACAGCGCTACTTCAAGGTCTGCGACAATCCCAAGAGCACCCCGCCGCTAAGTGCGCAACAATTTAAGGACGCAGGCGAGTCCCCTTACTGTGCCTGGCGCAGTATCCAACTGGCCTTCTTACCCGGCCCGGTCATAGATGCCTTGCGGAAACACAAACACACGCAAGGTCAATCGCTTGCGTTGGATCAAAGTGATTTGTACACCCAACTCAAGTTTCGCCAATATTTTGTCAAACCAAGCTCGCATCAGGGACATCAAAAGAAATTCGGCAAAGGCAGCCGCACCAACCAATACTGTTGGGTCGTTGATCTGGATAAGTTTCCGGACTTGGGACTCCAGTTGGTGTCCGACGATGATTGGCGCTCAAGCTTGCATCTGGACGGCAATCCCTCGCAGAAAATGCTTTCCGCTCAGGATTGGATCGACCCGCGCAAGGGCCCGTTGTTCGCCATCGTGGACGCGCTGCTGGACAAGGACCCCGAATGAACCCGGAGCGGAAAGAGTTTTTATCCGTAGCCCGTGCCTTACCAGGCCGAATCGACTCTCAGGAGACGGCTTGGCTTCTTGGCTTTGCAGTCCACGACGTTCCCATCCTTGTCAGAGCCGGGTTGCTCAAACCGTTGGGTCATCCGCCAGCCAATTGCACAAAGTACTTCGCGACCGATGAACTTCAAAAACTCCGTTCAGACACGCGTTGGCTTGCCAAGGCGTCGGATGCAGTCGTTAAGCATTGGAGGCAGAAGAATGAAAACCGAAACCAATCCGAAGTCTCGCTAGCGGAATCGGCTGCAAGCCCAACGAGTTGAGCCACACTGATGTAAGAGCATTGCGTTGTGTCCAGACCCGTCACCGGTCTCAGCGAAGCCGAATCCGCAGGCGAATCAACAGGTCATTCACGCGCCCCGCGTCTCTTCGCTCGGCGCGTCGGGCAACGGGCTGCCATCATGTGCCGCTTGAAGTTCACCACGCAGCCGCTGGTATTCTGATTCGTGGAAGGCGATGTCGGCGTCCTCCAGTTTCGATTTCTCCGGACCGGCAAGTTTGTGCGCCGCGAGGTCGGCGATGTAAGGCAGTCGGAATTCTTCGTTCAACGTGACGAGGTTCGCCTCGACTTTGCCCGTGCGCATTAGGTGGATGCCGGTCAGCAGCACGCGATAGACGTAAAGCAGCGGTTTCACGCGGCGCGTGAGTTCTTTGTCGAACAACTTCCACTGCGTCTCGGCAAGAACCGAAGTAGTGATGCGAGTGATGCTTTGTGATGACGCTTGTGCCGCCTCCGCCGCTAGCGATGGCCTTCAACTCTCCATGCTCCGGCGTTGTGTGGACGATGTGCGGCGAGAAAAGCTGTTCCAGCACGTAGCCGTTCTTCTTGAGCAGCAGGCCGAAGAACTTCCGCACGTCATGGCTCACAATGTCCATCTCCAGCCCTTCGATGACGCGTGAGTCCTCGACCGTTTCATCGCGGATCTCCAGGCCTACGACTTTTTCGAGCGGCAACACATGCGCGCCGCGCAGATCAAAGTCCGAGTCCGGCGGCGGAAATCCGTAAAGGTGCGCGCCGCTGATGGTGGCAAATAACAGCCGATACGGCTGCGCTGCGACGATGCGGTGAAGGCGTGGGTCAATGGTGAATGGCAGAGGAACCATGTTAAGATGTCAAACATGCCTCAAGCAGACAAAACTCAACCGGACGAACTTGGCCGGACAACATATCATATCCCATTGGTTGAATCGTACCCGGTTTCTGCAAGACCTTAAGTTGACCACGTGCCCACTCGCGAAGCAGCCGGCGATCCCGTGCATTTGTTCCAAGAAGCCCAGAAACGGAAGCGATAACATCGGTGTCCATAGACGCTTGAGCCGACTCGATAATAATTCGCTGTGCTTCTACGTCCGCCGTCAATCTGCGCCGAACAGCACGCATCGTTTCACGCGGAAACCTCCACCACGTTTCGCAGAGCAGAGCTTCAGGTAGTGCCACGACATAGTCTGCAAACTGCTTGGAAGTGGATTTAGTACTGACGACCCAAGCGGTAACAGGTTCCGCATTAAGTTTCCGGTCGGCACGCGACTTCCAAATGCGTTCGATGACACTGGAATTCGGCCAACCACGGCAAAGTGCTGCAATGGGCCCTGAAGGTTCGTGCGAATGCTGTGCGATGTCCTCTAGTTGTGCGCCAAGCTCGGCATCTCCGCTGTAATGGCTAGCGAGATAACGAGCCGCTTCGAACCAAACGCCGACTTCGTTATAGCCCCAGCTAATGTGCGTTCTCTGTGCATCATGCCGCTGCTTTGAAAACAAGCCGAAGCAGAATTCCTGAAACGATTGTTGGCCTTCGCGCAGGACAGACAGCGCTCTGAATGCGCCTACGTCAATACTTGCTTGCCGTTCGACTTCGGCCACAAGGCGCGCGGGGATAGCCAATGCAAGTTGTCTTTTGCCGGCTTGGGCTAGTTGGGAAATGAACACGTCCCATTCGGGGAACGTTTTCCAGATGGCTTCGCCGGAAATGCCCGTAAGCACCTCCCATGATTCGATGATCATGCGAACCAATTCCCAATTGTGTCCGCCCTCAATCGCCGTCCTCACGCCAAGTCCCTTTTCGCCCTCACAAACGAGCGCCTCCATTAACTTTTGTGCTTCACCAAGAATAAGCAGTCCTCCGACAGCGGCCTGCCGTCGTTCATCATATCCTGGACCGGTCTTCCCCAATTCAGTTAATAGGAACGCCACGTCCGTATCATGCGAACTCCGGAGCTTTTGGATGGCCGTGTAGCAACCCACGGCTGCGCTAGTGCGGACTTCGCCACTCCACTCTCGTGAATATGAACGAAGTAAATCACGAGCAAATGAATTCTCACGCAAGACAAAACTTCTGAGGGCTTGCACGAGAGTCAAACGAAGATCCTGGTGCAGCGGCTGAATCAGCGCATCCAGAAGCGGGCGCACTTGGGGATCTTGAGAGTATGCGCCGGCAATCGCATAAAGCGGCGGCTCGGCGTCGTCAAGTTCCTTCAACGCTCGCTCTCGAACCAACACGTTCTTTGGAAAGAACTCTAGAAGATGTGTCTTTGCGTTCCACCAGAAATGTCCGTCTGGATCGTCGCGCAAGCGACGTTCGATGATGGCAACTGTCCTTGGGTCTTTGAGCAACGTGACACGGTCAAGCCCAGTCAGGACATGTCCGATTTCGAATCCCCTGACCACGCCCAGAAGTGAAAGCAGCCTTCTTCCGCTATCATCCTTGTCCAAAAAGTCTGGCAGGAAGTTAGCAACAGTCCCAGCTCGCTTGTCGTCTGCGATGAACGACAGTACTGCCTGTCGAATTTCCGGGTCGTTGGCTGTGCCAAGCTTGATCAATGTCGAGACCACCCATTGCGGAAGTAGCTTGCCGGCTTTGAGTCGTGCAATGAGGCTCTGCTTGGCTTTCTCCGTGCCAGCCAACATCGCGACTTGCGCGATACTGGATTCGTCCCAACTCGCAAGGGCGTGCTTTTCTAACCACTCCTCGGCAGCCGCAACAATTGCTCGGTGGCCTTTGAAACCAGCCAAAATCCATTTCCAACCTGCGCTGTGGTCAAACTCGGTGCCAATCCTGTCTTCTCTACGAAGGGTTTCCGCAATAATCGCGGCCACATCGTTGTCATTCGGGAAAGCACGGATCAAATATCTGAATGCTGTGTGAGCGTTCCATTCAGTAGGCACCATCTTATTGCGAACGGAGTGCAGGGCAACCGCACGTAACTGTGGATCGTTCGGCCAATACGCTATCAAGACGTCCAGCAGATTGTCCTCCCACGGGTGTACATGCATTCTCCGCTGGCAAAACCGAGCCAACCTGCGTTTGAGCTCGTCAGTCTTCTCGCCGCGTTTTACGCGGTTGATGAGTGCCACGCAACTCAAGTTATCAAATGCCGACTCGCTCGCATCGAGTAACAGGTCGTGTAACTGCGGGAGTGACTGCCATCCGGTCGCCAAGGCGTGCAAGGCTGCGGCAAGCAAGTCGCCGTCGGCTGCGTTGGTGAGCAGGTTGACTAATCTGGCTGACAAATTCGGCCATCTGTTCGCGCCAAGCGCTATTGCTTCGGCGATCTCCTTATGTTCGCCGCTATCCGCGTTGATCAAAGCTGCGTACAACCTTTCGTCTGTACCGTCCGTCGGATTCTCAGCCAAGCGACGGAAGAGTCCCCACCTCCAGCGCTGCCGACTGGGGAACCACTTGATCAGGCGAGTCCGAACGCGCGAGCCGAGGGCTTCTGAATCCAAGCCATGGACGACTTCAGTCACCAACGTTCGGCGAATTGGCATCCAAGTCGATGTCTCAATATATGAAAAAATCTCCTCAGCGATTTGCTCAGCAAGGTTTGCGGAACAATTCAGGTCTCCAAAAGCAGACCGGGCCAGAAATATTAAGCGCAATGGGAGATCGAGCGGTTCGGAAGTAGCTCCCCGCACACCGCCTAAAATCACATCCACTTCATCCTGGCGGCGCAGCAGGTGCAAAGTTCCAAGAAGAATCTCCTGCCATCCCGGTTCGCAGGATTTCTCAACGACGAAGGCTTTTACGTCCTGAAACGGACGGTGCGCCAGTTCTTGGGCGGCCAAGAATTCCTGTAAGCTCCGATGCAGAAACCCGATCTGTTCCGGCTGCCGCTGCACTAAGATACCAACTTCATGCGTAGCGCTTTCAATTTGAGTGCTTGCAAGCTCAATGGCGTCGGCTTCCGGTTTTCGGAATTCTGCTCCTTGATAGAATTGAGCCAGCGCTTCTCTCGCTTTGTCCTCAACGATGGATTCTGAGCCCGGGCACTGGAAAATATGCAGCGCCAAGAACTGCACCCCGCGTTCGGCAATGCGCGGGTTTATGCGAGGACCTGTTCCTTGTAGAGAGGCTTGGGCGCGCCGCCGCGGTTGCTCGTCAATCAACGTCTTCGTGATCGCCTCAAGAGCATCGAAGCGGTTGCGGGGAAGGAGTCGGCCTTGCAACCGGAGATAAATCAGGGCCGAAAGCAGAAGTGGAATCCCGGCAAGTGTTGAAAGTGCATCGTCAGGCTGAACTTCGGTCATGAAAGCGTCAGTGTCACGGTGCGCTGCGGATTTGATCGCATCAGAAGAGCTGCCGCTCTGGAGTGTCGCTGTGTGGAAATGGGTGAACCATGCCCCCGTGAACTCCCGCTGCTGCTTTTCGTCTAGTGGCAACAGCTCTGCTTTTTTCCAATCCGTACCGAGCCCTCCCAGTTTTTCGTAGCCAGACCGCCGAGCGGAAGCCACTACGGGTAATCGCCGAGGAATTGCAAAATCCAGAATCTTAACTAACGCCGTGTTGGCAGCGGTGGAATCCGTCCATTCGTCAAGTCCATCAATCAACAACAGCAGTCGTTCATCGTCCAGCGCCTGTTCAAGCAAAGCAATGGTGTCTTGCGGAGCAGTAAGCTTTCGCAACCAGCCCTTGAGAAAGTCTGCGATACTGACTACCTCTTGGGCCGCTACCAATCGCGTGAGCATAGCGAATGGTACGAAGAGTGGAAGATAGTTCCCCCAGCGCCGGGCGATGGATTCACTCCTGGGCTCGTCCGACAGGAGATCCAGTGCAAGAAACCTCAGACCGGCACTTTTTCCTGACCCCGGCCCTCCTATGATCACGGCTTGTTGTACCGTGGCCAACCACGCGAGCAAGTCGTTCTTAGTTCGCTGTTCCGTAACTTTGAAACCTGAAGGCTCACCGACTCGGTCGTCAGCTGATGCCTGCTGTGGAGGGATTAACGTCGGTTGCGATGCGGTATGACTGGCTCGGGTTTCCGGAGGCGCTATCCGCGGCTCAATAACAGTTTGAAGCCCTTCTACAGAGGGAACCACATATCGCTTGCGTAGCGGAAAGTACGGGGCCACGTTTCGGAGAGCTCCGGTCGTCGCTGGCAAACCAATATCAACTGAGGCGAAATGTGTTGAATAAAGTTCACGCAACTTCTGCCGTGCCCGAATCCTTTCTGGCTTTGAGAGACGCCGCCCAGAAAGTTTGCGTGCTGCCTCAGATCCGCAAAACGCTTCAACCCAAGGTCGCCCAAAAAAATCGTCCACCAAATCGGGATGTGGTTTCAGCAAATCTGAAAGGCGATCTGCATCGAGTGGGACAAACTCGATTCCGACTGATTTACACTCCTTTGCCTGCTCTTCAACAGCGTCAGCTAGGTCAGTTGGCGCAAGGCTTACGCTGACAGCTAGGTGGAATGTTGCAGAAGTTTTTGCCCAATCGTGTTTGAGAAATTTCGCTACAGCTTTTCTGAGATCGGATGCGGTGAACTCACCGTATCGCTTGCACTGCCAAGTCGTGTACTTTCCATCTAAAGCTTGGCGGACATAGATGTCGATGCCCTGTTGGTCTTGGCCTTGAATTCCGTACCGGCGACAGTCCGCCATATCCGCCGTCCTAAGAGCCAGCCGATAACACAATCGTTCCAAACTCTCCCAACTGAGCTTTTCAAGCGGGAGCACCTGAAAGCGCGTGCTGACAGGCGGCGGAATTGCTTCTGCTGCATCTTCGTGATCGATCCAGAGAGCAGATGTCGAGTCCACGTCAGCCATTGTTTGAACTCTCCTTAGCCATTTCCCGACGCGCTTTGATGAGGAAGCGATTCGCCGCTTCGTAGTCGGGGCGTTCGGGCAGTTTGGTTTCCGCTAGGGCGCGTTCGAAGTCGCGGTGCAGTTCCTTGCGCCAGGTGTCCACGTCGTTCCACGGCAGTTCGCCGCGTTTGACGGCGAGCAAGCGGTCGCGGTGCGCCTCGACGCGCACGGGCACGCGGGCTTCGCGCAACGTGGCCGCGCCGGTGAGGAGCAGACGCAGCAAGTGCATGGCGTGTTTCCATCGCACTTCGCCGTGGTTGCGGATGTCCTGTTCGATCTTCTTGAACTGTGACATGGAGTAGCCGTTGAAGGTCTGGAAAATCATTTGCGACAGAAAGCCCTGGCGGGCGGCCACCAGTTCCGCACCAAGGGGCGTGACTTTTTCAACCATCGGCGAGTAGAGGCATTCGAGGATATTCGGGTTGGCCTTGAGCGCCATGGTGAGGAACTTCTGCAATTCCCAGTAGCAGCTTTGCGTGGCGTTGTCCTCGAATTGTTCCGGCGCGCCGAAGAGAGACCATTGCAGGTCGGCGGGCGCGAGGTAGATGCCGCGCCGGTCGGTGTCGGAGTCGTCGTGGTCCAGACCATACGCGCGAGAGCCGACGATGCAACGGTAGATGATGAAATCCTCCAACTCAAAACCGGAGTCCGGCGTCCCATTCTGCTGAATTCCATTGCCGAGACGGTCTTTGAAATGTTTGAGCACTTCCAGTTGCTCATGCGGGAAGGAAGCTTCAAAGCCATCGGGAAAGCGCACGAGGTATTGCTCCCCGTCCACCGCCGGAGTTCGCGTCACCACACCCACCGCGCCGCGTGGATGCACCAAGGAGTTGCCCGGTCCGCGCACTTCGACCTGTGCGACAACCTGTGTCCCGGCAAAGATGTTGTCCGGCTGGTGCGACATTTCTCCCGGCAGGGTAAACGTCCGCGACGTTCAGACGCCAGCCGGGAGTATTTGGTCGCCTAGGTATTGGCAGACTAAAGCGGAACTATCTTCTCTTCGGCGCTGTGCTTCTCGTAGTACTCAAGCGGCGGCAGTTGAACAAGGGCTCCCTTTGCATACGCTCGGTGAATAGCTGCACTGCTGTGTCCGAGCGCTACCTGCGCGTAGCGTTCGGGATAGCCAGCAGCCATCGCACGTTCCGCCCACGCATAGCGGTAGGAATGCAGGCTAACACCAACAATGCCGAGGGATTGACAGCGCGTATGAAATCTATCGGCGCGGTCAGCCGAACTCAGTTTCGACCAATTTGGAAATAGCGGCCCGCTCTCAGGCAAACGCTTCAAGATGGCAGTCACTTCATCACCGAAACGCAGGACCGCCGGCTTGCCGGTTTTGCGTCGAAAGTAACTGATTGTGCGGTTGTCCCAATCCACATTCTCAGCCGTCAACGAGACGAGATCAATCTGCGCGGCCCCGACGTGCCAGAGCAGTTCAAGGAACGCGCGGCGTTCCGGGTCGGTCTCGCGAGCCGCGAGTTTTTGGTGTTCGTCCCAAGTGATCCCGCGCCGCTCTTTGAAACGAATGCGCGGCCACTGACGAGACACCAGGATCGGCCACGGTAGCCAACGCATTCTCACTGCGAAGCTATGAAGCCTTCGCAGAATCATGTTAGTTGAGACCGTACCATTCTGAATGGCATCCAGTAAGTGTTCAGGGCGGGTTTCAAGAAGTGTCAGGTCACGGAGTGGATTGAGGGCCTTTTCAGAGATCGAGCTTTTGTAACGTTCTTGCGTGGATTGGGACCACGCCGCTTTGGATTTTTGGAATGCGTCCATGACCCAACTCCAGGTGCGTTCTGCGATAATGCGATCACCTGCTGAAAGGTAAGTGCGGGCCAATTGCGCATTAAACGCTGGCTGATAGTCAGCCTCGTTCTTGGCACTGAGCAGGCGTCGGGCCTCGGCTCGCTCAGTTGTGCCGAGACTTTCTTGTTTGCCTGTGATATTGTCCTGCGCGTAATAGCGGCCACTTGCGCGACGACGATACAGTCGGAACTTTTGTTTCATAACGATTATCGGGCTATGAGGCTAAGGCAGATGGCTTCTGGCCAGTTAGCGAGCAGTGGCAGAGTTAAACTCGGCTTAGCGGAGCCAATTGAAGCCCTGCCGCCACTGGCAGAATTGCTGGCAAACCCGGACAGAACTAACTGCAACCTGCTGATGCACACACATCACGGTTGAGAAACAAACGACGAGCTTGGGTCGTTAGACCACTATGCGCCCTTTTCTGATTAGCGTTTGCTTCGCCCTTGCGGGTTGCGCTTCGCCCAAGCAGACAGCGCGCGTTGATTATTCCGATGGCGTGGACAAGCAGGAGGCAGCCATTATCGCAGACGATTACCTTCGTCAGCATTTGTCAGCATCACTTGGCCATACCGGACCTTACGACAGCGGAGCGGCTTGGAGTTTTCGGATCACCGGCGACGTTGTTCCAGTCGAGTTGCGAGACATTCCACCCGTTCTGGTGGATAAAAGCACCGGAGTTGTTACTTGGGAGGCAAAGCCTCCACTGAAAAAATGACGTGGTCTAACCATGCGTTGCCGCAAACCGCCATC
>Ga0315910_10000584_pt1 | contig 35902 bp, 29 predicted proteins | sample EdamamesoilMG_FD_204470 | JGI IMG/M metagenome (GOLD analysis project Ga0315910, IMG submission 204470) | Garden soil microbial communities collected in Santa Monica, California, United States - Edamame soil | ecosystem: Environmental > Terrestrial > Soil > Garden | place: USA: California...
CGCGGCGGCGCGGCGGCCGAGCCGCAACCGACGGGCGTCATCGTCGCCGGCACCGTCGAGGGATTCGTGCCGCTCACGGACGCGATGCTGCGCAATCCCGCGCCCGGCGACTGGCCGATGCTGCGCCGCGACTACAGCGCGACGAGCTACAGCCCGCTCGACGAGATCACGACCGATAACGCGCATCTGCTCCAGCTCGCGTGGATCTGGCCGATGGAAGAGGGCGGCACGAACCAGCCGTCGCCGCTTGCCTATCGTGGCATCGTCTATCTCAACAACACGCAGGGCGTCGTGCAGGCGATCGACGGCTCGGACGGCAGCCTGATCTGGCAGCACCGCCTCGAAGCCGGCGTCTCGATGCGCGGCATGGCGCTCTACGACGACAAGCTGTTCCTGCAGAGCGCCGGGCGGCTCGTTGCCTTGAACGCCGCCACCGGCGAGACCGAGTGGAACGTGGCGATGCCCGACAGCCGCTCGAGCTCGAGCGGCCCGCTCGTCGCCGACGGCGTCGTCGTCCAGGGCATGGGCGGCTGCCAGACGTACGAAGAGCTCAAGTGCTTCATCTCGGGCTACGACGCCGATACGGGCGAGCAGCTCTGGCGGTTCCAGACGATCGCCACGAGTCTCGATCCCGGCGGCGACAGCTGGGGCGATCTCCCGGACCTCTATCGCGCGGGCGGCGAGACCTGGATCACCGGCAGTTACGATCCCGAGCTCGGGCTCACCTATTGGGGGACCGCGCAGGCGAAGCCCTGGATGCCGGCGAGCCGCGGCATGGAGACGAGCGACGTCGCGCTCTATACGAGCTCGACGGTCGCACTGAATATCCGCACGGGCGAGCTCGCCTGGCACTACGCGCACGCCCCCGGCGAAGCGCTCGACCTCGACGTCGTCTTCGAGCGCGTGCTCGTCGACGGCGGCTCGGACGACTGGGTCTTCACGGCCGGCAAGGACGGCGTGCTCTGGAAGCTCGACCGCCGCACGGGCGACTACATCGATCACGTCGAGACGATCTTCCAGAACGTCTGGGCGAGCTTCGATCCTGAAACCGGGCGGCCGGTGTATCGCGACGATATCCTCGAGCACAAGGTCGGCGACTGGATCGACGGCTGCCCGAGCACGGCCGGTGGGCACAACTGGCAGGCGATGAGCTTCCACCGTCCGTCGCGCCAGATGGTCATCCCGCTTTCGCAGACCTGCATCTCGATCCGCGCGCAGGCGATCGAGCAGACGCCCGGCGGCGGCAGCGCCGGCGGCGCCGACCGGCGCTTCTGGGAGATGCCGGGCACGAATGGCAACATCGGTCGCCTGGCGGCCTTCGACGTCGATACGATGGAGGAGACCTGGGCGATCGAGCAGCGCGCGTCGTTCCTCACGGCCGCGCTGACGACGGGCGGCGGGCTGGTCTTTGCGGGCGATCTCGACCGGATGTTCCGGGCGATCGACGTCGAGAGCGGCGAGATCCTCTGGGAGTCGCGGCTCGCGACTTCGGTCCAGGGATTTCCGATCAGCTTCGAGGCGGATGGGCGGCAGTACGTGGCCGTGACGACGGGCCTCGGCGGCGGGAGCCCGCGGCTCGTGCCGAATCTGCTGTCGCCCGAGCTCGAGCCGCCGACGCGGGGGCAGGCGCTTTATGTGTTTGCGGTGCCGGAGCGGCGGTGAGCTCAGGCCGCGGCCGTGATGGGCTCGGGCCGCCTGATGAAGTAGCGCCCGCGTCCCTCGCGCACCTCGCTGGCGGGATTCGACATGGCGGAGAGCGGCCGCCCCTCCGCGGAGGGATATTCCACGGCGCCGGGATCCAGGTCGTCATCCACCATATCCTCCACACGATACCCCGCCCGCGGAATCACCCGCCCATCCGGCCGCACGAACGTCAGCCGGTCGTCCTGTTCGCTGCGGATCGTAAACCCGCCCTCATGCACGAGCCGGTGATGGTGCGTGCAGAGCAGCGTGAGATTGCCGATGTCCGTATCGCCCCCATGAGTCCAGTGATGGCGGTGATGCGCCTGCACGTAGATCCTGTTGCGACAGCCCGGAAACACGCAACCGCGATCCCGCGCCCAGAGCGCGCGGCGAAGCCTGATCGAGACCACGCGCTGCTTCCGCCCGACATCGAGCGGCGTTCCGTCATGATCCTCGACGACCTTGACGATGCTGCAGTCGCAGGTCAGGCGCTTGACCGTCTCGATGGGCAGGTCGGAGCGCCCGATCCCTCCGCGGAGGGCTGAGTCGTCGGCGTGGATCACCACGAGGTGGTTGTCCGGGGTGCTTGATGCCGTGCTTGTCCCCGCCGCACCGCCGGTGACACCCGCCGCGCTTCCCGCCAGCGTGGCCTTCGCGATCGCGAGCAGTGCATCGGCCTGCTGCGCGCGCCAGCCGTTCGGCGAAGATTCGCGCACGTCCTTGCTTGCCGCGGCAAACTCCAAACCGATCGCCTCATCGCCAGCGTCGGCCACGCGCTCGATCGCCTTCGCAACGATCTCGCCATCCTCCAGCGGCATCTCGACCGTGATCCGGAGCACACCGCGCACCGGATCGCGGAACATCACGAGCGACCGATGCTCCCATGCGCTCCACGCCGTGCCGACCGACTCGGGCGTCGAGTTCCGGATCTCGCGGCAACGCTCCTCGAGCTGCGAGGCCGTCACCCGCAGCGCATAGTCGAGCAGCGATTCCTCGTCGACGAGATCGACGACGCGCGTCAGCGCCCGCACCTTCGAGTACGACAGCCGCCCGTCCTCGAACGCCGCCGACACGGCTGGCATATGCCGCAACGCATGCGCCGTTCGCACTTTCTCGCGCGCCGCCGAGAGCGAGAGGTCGCAGCGCCACGCCAGCCACTCCGCGCAACTGCGCATGCCCCACTTCTGCCAGCCGAAGCGATCGTCGAGCTCGCGGACGAGCACGAGCAGGCGATACGTCTGCGTACTCATCTCTCGCGCGAGACTGCGGATGGCGAGATCGAGGTCGTCGATGGATCGGGTTGCGGCAGAACAGGAGGGCGACGGCGTCGCCAGATAGCTTGGATTGGCGCTCATGTCAGGCTCCGGGAGTAGAAGAAGTGACCACTGTAATAGTATCCAGCACAGGAGCCTTTTTCCAATAACTATTAGTTAGTTACGGACGCACCTGCCGTCGACAGAGTGCCCGGATTTCTCGACGTTCCGCGCAGATTCCCGCCTTGGCCATCGACCCGGAAAACCGTCAGCCTCGCCCCAGAGCCTTCGCCTATACTCCGTCGCATCGGCCCACGTAAGAACGTACCGGTGCCAACCCAGCTTTCCATCATCACCCCCGTCTTCAACGGGATTCGCTTCATCGAGTCCTGCATCCGGAACGTCATCGACCAGCGGTGCGACGTGGCGGAGCACGTGATCATCGACGGCGGATCGACCGACGGAACCGTCGAGCTCATCCAGCGCTACGCCGGCGAGCACGCGCATATCCGCTGGATCTCCGAGGCCGATCGGGGCCAGTCCCACGCCATGAGCAAGGGCATCGCCCGGGCCGCGGGCAGCATTCTGGGATTCCTCTACGTCGACGATTACTACGAGCCCGGCGTGCTCGCCGGAGTCGTCGAGCGTTTCAAGGCTTTACCAGAACCGACGCTGCTCGTCGGCAACTGCAATGTCTGGGACGACGACGCGAAGCTGATCACGGTCAACAAGCCCGCGCAAATCGGCCTCCTGAATCTGCTGCGGGGAAAGCTGGACGTGGCGTTCCCGGTCAATCCGTCGGCGTACTTCTATCACAAGTCGCTGCACGATCTGCTTGGCCCTTTCGATCTGCGGGAGCGGTTCGGGATGGACGTGCACTTCATCTTCCGCGCGGTGCAGAGCGCGCGCGTGACCTACGTCGACAAGACCTGGGGCAACTATCGCTATCTCCGCGAAACCAAATCCTTTGAGGACGTGGAGAGCGGAAGGCATGCGCTTCGCATCCGCCTGATCACGGAGCACTACCGGCGACAGCAGCGGGACTATGTGAAAGCGTGGCTGCGGGTGAGCAAACTCTGGGCTCGCCTGTTCGGCTAGTTCGCCACGCCGAACCTCTGATTCTCGAGACAAACGAACTCGATCAGCTCCTGATCGACCATGATTTCCTGATTCATGCGCACCGTCCACGGTTCGGTGTACGCCTTCGGATCATCGACCGTGATGTCGATCTGCATCCGCCCGAAGCTCGTCCGCCGGAAGCGTTCGGTGACGGTCGCCGCGTCGGTCAAAGGGCTCCCGATGATGTCGAGCCATTCGCCGTCGCGGAAGTTCGTCGTCGTGACGACGAGCTCGTCGCCTTCCCAATGCCCCGTCGAGTAGCCGTAGTACCAAGGCTGGGGGTCATTATCGGGCGACGGTCGACCGTCCGTGAAGATCTGGCGCACCCCCATGCTGGCCTCGTAGAGGATGATCAGGAGGCGTTCCGTCTGCACGAACTAGCGCGGGAAGCCCTGGGTGTGGAACTGCATATTGCCCATCGGCAGGCAATGCGCCTCGGGGTTGTCCTTGCTGCCCGCGGCCTCGCGCTCGTCGCGCAGCGCCTTCGCCCAGGGCTGGAAGGGCAGGCCGCCCTCGATGTTCTGGCCGACGTCGCGGAAGCCCGCGACCGGCGGGCCTTCGGGCGGCGGTGCCTGGCCTCCACGGCGGCCCAGGGAATTGGCGCCGCGCCAGAGGCCGGAGAGATCGGGATGGCCGTCTTCGGTGCGCGGCACCGGGCCGTCGCGATCGACTTCCCCGTTTTCCAGCCGCGGCACGTCGGGCGTCGGCCACTCGGGCCATTGGGCCTGCGCGGCCTGTGTCGTGAAGCCGATCGCCGCCGTGATCAGAAGCTTTGCTGCCATCCGCATTGCGATTCCCCCCGCTGCCTTCCTATCATAAATCGGCGCCTGGGCGCTTGAGGGGGTTCGATGAACGCAAAGGCTATTCTCGTGGTTGCAGCTCTGTTGCCGCCCGTCCCGGTCCTCGCGCATCACTCCTTTGCGGCCGAGTACTACGCCGACCGGCCGGTCGAGCTCACCGGCAAGGTCACGCTTCTCGAATGGACGAATCCACACGCGCGCCTCTATATCGATGTTACCGACGAGGCTGGCAACACCGTCAACTGGGATCTCGAGCTCGGGCCGCCGAACGGGCTGATGCGCAACGGCTGGCGTCGCGACTCGCTGCAACCGGGTCAGGTCGTCACGGTGTCCGGATTCCTCTCCCGTCTCGCGCCGAACGCCGCGAACGCGCGCACGGTCAAGCTCGCCGACGGCCGCCAGGTATTCGCGGGCTCGTCGTTCGATACGACCGAGGGCGCGGAATAGGATCTAGCCCGGTACCGCGGAGCCCTGCGCCGCCTTGGGTCCGAGCTTGATGCGGAACTGCCGCATCATCAGCCCGTAGCTCAAGCAGGCCTGCAGCAGCACCGTCGCGACCGAAACGTACCAGACGTGCTGGATCTCGAAGCCCGCGCTGTTCGACAGCAGCAGCGCGAGCGGGACGAACAGCGCAATCCGGAAGAACGAGCTCAGCAGCGCCGGACGCGTGTTGCCGAGTCCCTGGAATATTCCCGAGCAGGTGAAGACAATTCCCTGCGCGAAGAAATTCCACGAGATGATGCGCAGGAAATCCGAGCCGATGCCGATGACCTCGGCCTCGTCGGTGAAGAATGCGATCAGCACGTCCGGATGCCACTGCAGCAGCAGTGTCACGCTGACCATGACGATCGAGTTCAGCAGCAGCGCCTTCGAGAGGGTTTCGCGCACGCGGTCGAACCGGCCCGCGCCGAAATTCTGTCCCGCGATCGGGCCCGCGGCGAAGGCAATCGCCATCGCCGGCAGGAAGATCGCCTGCATGACGCGACCGCCGACGCTGAAGCCCGCCTGGCTCGCCGCGCCGTAGTCGGCAATCACGAGGTAGACGACGGCCATATAGACGAACATGAGCCCGAACTCGCCGCCGGCCGGCAGGCCGACGTCGAGCAGGCGCTTCCAGACGTCGAGCCGCGGCTTCCAGAGCTTGCGGTCGAAGCGCACGTAGCGCTCGAGCTTGACGTAGTAGAACCAGAGCATCGCGACGCCGGCGGCGACCGAGATCGAGCTCGCGAGCCCCGCGCCCGCCACGCCCATCGGCTTGCCCGTGAGCCAGCCGGCGATGAGGATCGGGGCGAGCAGGGTGTTGAGCAGCACGGTGAGCACCTGCACGACCATGCCGGGCTTGACGATGCCCGTCGCGCGCAGCGCGGAGCCCATCGTCACGAGCGCGAACTGCAGCGCGAGGCCCGGCAGGAAGTAGCGCATGAAGGTGACGCCTTCGACGCGCGCCGCCTCGTCGGCGGTGATCGAGCCGACGTAGGCCGTCGCGATCGTGTAGCCCAGGATCAGCGTGACGATGGCGAAGACGCCGGAGAGCACCATCGACTGGTTGAAGACAAGGTTGGCATCCTCGCGCTGCTTGCGGCCGACGGCCTGCGAGATCAGCGCGACGGCGCCGACGCCGAGCACCTGCGTCAGCGCCATGACGACAAACATGATCGTGCCGGCCGCGCCGACGCCCGCGATCGCCGCGTCGCCGAGCGAGGCGACGAAGTAGAGGTCGACGATCAGGTAGAGCGTCTGAAAGATCATGCCGGCGGCGATCGGGCCGGCCATTTCCAGGATGATCCGCGTGACGGATCCCTGCGTCAGGTCTTTCATTCGGCAAGGTCCGGGCGGAGGGGGCGGCTATTGTAAGGGCAAGTCTGGGCGTAGAGTGAGCGCATGCTTGCCGCCGTCCGGGATCCGCCGGTCCCCGTTGCCATCAGCGCACCGCTACTTGCCATCGCCGCTCGGTCGCTGTTGCCTGCCGCCGCTGCTCTCGCGATCTTCGCGGCACCGGGGCTCGAGGCCCAAAACTTGCGGCCCCCCACGGCGTTTCGTATCGAGGTCGTGCGCGAGAGCCTTTACATGATCTCCGGCGAAGGCGGCAACGTCGCGGCGCTCGTCACAGACGACGGCGTCGTCCTCGTCGACAACATGTTCCACCGCAGTCACGACGCGATCCTCGCCCAGCTCGCTTCCGTGACCGACCAGCCGGTCACGCACGTCCTCAACACCCATCAGCACGACGACCACGCAGGCGGAAATTTCCGGATGCTGCCCGTCGCCGAGGTCATTGCGCACGAGAACGTGCGCGCCAACCTGACCGACATCCGCCAGCCCTACTACGAGGACACGCCGGGCACGCCGATCGGCCTGCCGGGCATCGTTTTCGACGACGAGCTCGCGCTCTTCGCGGGCGGTGAGGATATCCGCGCGCTGCACCTCGGCCGCGGGCACACGAACGGCGACGTCATCGTCCACTTTCCCGCGCTCCGCGTGATCCACACCGGCGATCTCTTCCTCTCGGCGCGAGCACCCAGGCCTGCCGACCGTCCGCCCGGAGTCAACATCTACGTCGACTACGCGCAGGGCGGCAGCTTCCTCGAGTGGACCGCCACGCTCGACCGCGTGCTCGCGCTCGACTTCGACACGATCATTCCCGGCCACGGGCCGGTCACGACTCGAGACGAGCTCGTCCGCTTCCGCGCCGACCTCGAGGCCATGCGCGACCGCATCGCGGGATTGATCGCGATGGGTGCGAGCAAGGACCAGGTCGTCGCCGTCTTCGAGACGGATTATGGCTGGCGCGCGACCGGCTGCCCGCCAAGCCCGCCGACGCCGGGCTGCCTGCAGTTCCAGCAGATGGATGCATTGATCGCCGAGCTCAGGCCCTGAGCAGGCAGCCGGTGAGGAGCCGCTTCGAATGAATACCCTGTCCCGTTGGATCGCCCGCATCCTGCGCTACGCGATCGTCATCGCCATCGCCGTGCCGATTACTATCGTGCTCGTCTTCGCCGTGCAGTCGCGCATGCGGCTGCCGGATCTCAGGCCCTGGCATCGCCTCGATCTCCGCGAGCTCAGCGCCGACGATCCGCCGGCGTCATTCGCCGGGTATCGCGCGCTCGAGGAGGAGATGTTCGCCGAGATCCGCGAGCGCATCATCGACGACCCGGCCGCCGCCGACACGCTCGCCGTCGGGCGCTACGCGCCGGGCACGCGCGCCGCGCAGCTCGCCTTCGACACGCCCTACAACCGCTCGGTCGAGCTCATGCCGCCGGGGGAGCCCGTCGGCGCGGCAGTGCTCGTGCACGGGCTCACGGACTCGCCCTACAGCATGCGGCCGCTGGGCGAACTCCTGCAATCGCAGGGCTATTACGTGATCCTGATGCGCATGCCCGGTCACGGGACGGTGCCGGCCGGCCTCGACCGGGTGCGCTGGCAGGACTGGTACGCCGCGATCGAGCTCACGGCGAAGCACGCGGCGGCAACGGTCGGCCCTGACAAGCCGCTCGTGCTCGGCGGCTTCTCCACGGGCGCCGCGATCTCGGCTCTCTATGCGGTGCGCTCGCTCGACGATCCCGATCTGCCGCGGCCCGACCGGCTGTACCTGATGTCGGCGGCCATCGGCATCTCGCCGTTTGCCGTCATGACCAACATCATTTCGAAGCTGTCGTTCCTGCCAATGTTCGAGAAATCGCGCTGGCTCGACGTCCTGCCCGAGTACGATCCTTACAAATACAACTCGTTCCCCGTCAACGCGGGCAACCAGATCTACAAGCTCACGCGGACGCTGAACGCAGAGATCCTCGATGCCGCGGAGCGTGGCCGCCTCGGCGACATGCCGCGCGTCGTCATGTTCCAGTCGATCGTCGACTCGACGGTCACGTCCGCCGAGGTCGTGCGCGGCATGCTCGATCTCCTGCCCGAGGGCGGGCACGAGCTCGTCGTCTTCGACGTCAACCGCAGCGAGGTGGTCCAGGGACTGCTGGCGCAGGGTCCGCTCCAGGATCTCGAGGCACTGCGCAACGCGACGGGCCGGCCCTTCGCGATCACGCTCATCGGCAGCGCGACCGTCGGCGGAACGGGGGAGGACGCGCGCACGCTCGCTGTCTACCGGCGCGAAGCAGGCGGCACGGAAGTCGCCGTCGAGCCGCTGCCGTTGACCTGGCCTGTCGGCGTGTTCTCGCTGGGGCACACGGCGTTGCCAGTGCCCGCCGACGACCCCGTCTACGGGATCGCGCCGCCCGAGGGCTCGCGCTTCAATCTCGGGGGTGTGGCGCTCCGCGGCGAAAGCGGCGCGCTCGTGATTCCGCTCGGGACATTCGCGCGGCTGCGCAGCAATCCGTTCTTCGACGTGATCCGCGACAAGGTGATCGAAACGTTGCCGCGGTAGGTTCTCCCGCGGCGCTGGCGCTCAGCGCGCCGCCTGCATGCCCGGCGGCACCTTGAGCCATGCATAACCCGAACGCGCCTGCGCGAAACCGTAGTCGTAGAGCGCGACCATGAAGTCGGTCTGGAACTGCTCCGTCTTGTTCTCGAAGACGAAGTCGCTGCCGATGTAGGCGAGATTGAAATCGAGCCCGTCCTGCTCAGCCGTCGCGTAGATTCGATAGAGGTCGCCCAGGCCCTGCGTGTGAATGAGCGAATCGATGGCGCGGCCCGCGATGTTGATCGTGCGGCGCTCGACGGGATCCCAGGTCGCGGTCATCGAGGCATTGCGGATGATGTAGATGGTGCCCGTGCGGCCCGCATTCTCCCCGGTGCTCGTCAGGACGTCGCGGAGCCGCGGCGGATACATGAAGACCTGCGCCGAGGCACCGCCGTCGACATGCATTTCCTGATACTCGCGGCCGTCGACCTCGACGCGGAACATCGTCGGCGGGAAGGCGCCCGGGATGGCGGCCGAGGCGAGCAGGATCTGGCGGGACAGCTCGAGCGCGTTGGGTGCGCCGCTGGCCGCGATATTGCCCATGTTCCAGACGACCGGCTGGCGCGCATCGAGGTCGGTCGTCGCGATCAGCAGGATCCGGCCCTTGTTGTGCTCCTCCGCGATCCGCTCGATCAGCGCCTGGTCGACGTGCTCGCCGATCAGGTTCCAGAGCGGCGTGTTGTCGGCCATGCCGTCGTTCTCGATCGCGGCAATGATGCTTCGCGGCGAGAGGATGTCCGCCGGCGAAATCGAGGTGTAGACCTCTTTCAGGACGTCGTCGTAGTCCGGTCCAAGGAATGCGAAGGGTGCGATCAGCGCGCCCGTGCTGACGCCCGTGACCGCCTTGAACTCCGGACGCGTGCCCGAGGCCGTCCAGCCGTTCAGGAGCCCGGCGCCGAAGGCGCCCTTGTCACCGCCGCCCGAGACGGCGAGCAGATTGGCAGGCGGCAGCTCGCCGCCGAGACCCTGGCTTTGCCGCCAGGCGAGCTCGCGCTGGCGCGCGGCGACGACGTCGCGCGCAAAGGTGTCGATCTCGACGCCTACCCAGTAGCGCGCGTTCGGAATGCCCGGAATCTGGGCGCGCGTCGTCAAGTCCATGGGCACGGCTTCGAGGCGCAGGGGCAGCTCGAGCGCGTTCTTCGCGTACCAGCCGAGGCCGGCGAGGACAAGCACGACGACGGCGAGCCAGATGAGAGCTTTACGCATGGATTCTCCCCAGCGGTTTTTGGCTGCGAGTCTAGCAGCCGCCTGTTGGAGCAACCAGCGGCGCCGGACGCGCCCTAGATCCCGCCACCCCAGCGGTACTGCCAGGCCACGGCGTAGAGATCGAAATCCGTGCCGGTGCGCGTCGAAACGCCGCTGCTGGCGCCGAATTTCAGGGATTGACGGCGATTGATCGGCAGCGACATGGTCATTCCGAAACGGCTGTTCGACTGCAGGTCATTTGACGGAACGCCGTTCATCGTCGTCTGGCCGCCTTCGTAATGGGTTGCGTCGAGCGCGAACCATAGACCTGAGGCGAAGCCGCGGACGAGATGCGCCTGCAGCGACCAGATCTCGTCCTGCGCGCGACGATTGCCGCCGAAAAACTCGTCGTTGTCTTCGAAGAAATTTCCGGCGAGGGCGAGCTCCATTTGCCAGCGCCCGTAAATCTTCGACATGCCGATCTCGGCCCGCGCCGCCCAACGGTTCGTTCCGATGTTGACGAGCCTCGCCTCGTCGTACTGGCCGACGGGAGCGCTCAAGAGGAAGCTCGCGCCGACGACGAGGTCCTGGCGGTAGTCGCCGAACTCCGCCGCCGCCAGCGCGGGCGCTCCCATGAAGTTCACGGCCAGGCGCATCTTCGCGTCGGTCGCGCCGCAGACACTGCGCGACACACGCTGACCCTGGAAGTCGGCTGCGCCGTCGAGGCACACGTCGCCGATCGCGGCGTCGAGCTTCGCCGAACGACCGGCGATGTCGAGGATGCGCGCATAACCCACGATCGGTCCGTCGATCTCTATCTCGGCGTTCTCGAGCGCGACCGACGGGTCGAACAGCACGGCGCCTTGCGAGTGCGTGTACCCCGCGACGAGGAAATTGAGGCCGACCGGCGCATTCTGGTAGTTCCGCGGCTCGAGGTCTTGCGCAAGGGCTGGACGGAACGCGCCCGCCGCCAGGGCCAGCGTCGGCAGGACCACGAGCGGAAGCGACAGGGGGGCACGCACGGGCGAAGCTTACGTCCGGCCACGTCCGCTGTCTGCCTCGACAGCGCGGCGCCGCCGACGATATTCTCGCAGGCCATCAGGCCGCCAAGGGGCGCACTCAGGGGAGCTCACCGTGCCGAATCCGATTCCAGGGACCTCGAAGCGTCTTGCGATGGCGGCGCTCATGGCTGCACTCACCGCGGGGGGCGGCACCGCTGTCGCCCAGAGCATGCGCGACGATCGCGTGCTCGAAGACGTTGCCGCCCGGGTCGCCGGGCTCGCCGACGAGGCGGAGCGGCTCGAGGACATCGTCGCGATCCACCGGATTCAGCGCGCCTACGGCTACTACATCGACAAGGGTTTCTGGCGCGAAGCCGCGGACCTGTTCGCCGACGACGCGACACTCGAGGTCGGCGTCGATGGCGTCTATCGCGGCCGCGAGCGCATCCATCAGGCCATCGTCCGCTACGGCGGCGGCACCGAAGGCACGGGCCCCGGCCTGCCTTTCGGCCAGTTCAACCATCACATGCAGCTCCAGCCCGTCGTCACGATCGCCGATGACGGCCTGACGGCCCGCGCGCGCTGGCGCGACTTCGCGCTGCTCGGCGAGTACGAAGTCTCGGCGCACTGGGGCGACGCGACGATGGAAAACGTCTATGTAAAGGAGAACGGCGTCTGGAAGATCGGCGCGCTTCGCCTCTACACGAATTTCGTCGCGCCCTACGAGGGCGGCTGGGCGACCTTGCCGCCGGTCACGGGCGACTGGCGGAGCGAGGTGGCGAAGGCATTTCCGCCGGACGCACCCCCGTCGCTGCGTTACCAGCCTTTCCCTGAAGTTTTCGTGCCGCCGTTCCATTACGAGCCCGAGGGACGACGCCAGGCCGAGGCGCTGACGACCGCAGAGCCCGAGGGCAGCGGCCCGGGCGCGCGATTGCAGCTTGCGACCAACGCCGTCGCGCTGCGTCTCGCCGTGCTCGCATCGGAGCGCGAGATCGAGAATCTCCAGGGCAAGTACGGGTACTACATCGACAAGGGGCTCTGGGACGAGGCCGCGAGCCTGTTCTCCCGCGACGGCACCTACGAGTTCGGGCAGAGCGGCGTTTACGAGGGCCGCGATCGCGTGCGCGACGGCCTCTCTCTCATGGGCGAGGAAGGCCTCGAGCGCGGACAGCTCAACAACTATCCGATGCTGCAGCCGATCATCACGGTCGCCGCGGACAACCAGACGGCGAAAGCGCGCTGGCGCAGCGACGTGCAGGTTTCGCGCGACGGCAAGGGGCGCTGGGGCGCCGGCGTCTACGAGAACGAGTACGTCAACGACGACGGGGTCTGGCGCATCTCGAAGCTGCGTTACTACGTCGCGATGTGGGCCGACTACGATCTCGGCTGGGTGAACGGCCCGTTGCCGATGGACGGCCCGAGCACGACGAATCCGCCCGACCGGCCGCCGACGGAGGTGTATGCCTCGTTGCCCACGGCGCATTTCGTGCCCTATCACTACGCGCATCCGGTGCGCGAGGGCCGACCGCTGCAGCCGATAGCCCTGCCGCAGAATTTCACCGGTGAGGCCGCCGAGGTCGCCGCAGCGCTCGAGGCCGTCGAGGCCCGGGTGCTCCGCCTCGCCGACCAGTCGGCCGTCGAGAAGCTGCAGCGCACCTACGGCTACTTCGTCGACCAGGGCTTGTGGAACGAAGTCGCCGAGCTTTTCGCGCCTGAAGGCTCGCTCGAGATCGGCGGTCGCGGCGTCTTCCTCGGGCGCGAGCGCGCGCGCGAGTATCTGATCAAGGCTTTCGGCGAGCCCGGCCGTCGCGACGGCCTGCTGATCGACCATCAGCAGTTCCAGGGCATCGTCACGATCGGCGCCGACGGGCAGACGGCCCAGGGCCGCTGGACGGCGTTCGTCATGGGCGCGGGCGGCTGGGGCGACTGCTACTACGAGAACCAGTACGTCAAGATCGACGGTATCTGGATGATCAACCGGCTGCACGGGCCCTTCAACATGTACTCGGGCTACGACAAGGGCTGGGTGGACGACACGACGCCGAACACGCGGCCCGAGAGCTTCGCGCCGCCGCCCGACCTGCCGCCGACGACGATCTATCTCACCTTCCCGAACTACTACGCGGAGCCGTTTCACTATCCGAATCCGGTCACGGGACGCATGGCGCCGCCGCCGGATCCGGCGGCGGGCGGCGTGGCTTTCGGGCGCTAGGCTGGGCGGCAGAGCATCCAGTCGAGGCGTCGCCAGCGCCGGAGCGCCAGCCAGCGATAACAGACTCCGGCCGCGACCAGGAAAACCGCCAGCGCGATCGCGGTCCTGAAGTCCGCCAGGAGCGTGGCAAACGTGGCGCGCACGAGGGCCGCGGTGGTGACGATGCAGAATGCCGACTCGAGCCAGCCGAGCCCGCGCGTGATCGTCAGTCCGAGACAGGTCGACGCGACGCCGCTCGCGACGATCAGCCCGGCGGCTGTCGCCACGATGCCGACAGGCAGGCGGAGCCACGCGCCCACGGCAATGACGACGAGAACGAGCACGCCGATGCACCAGGCGTTGTAGCGCCAGAAGGCGCGCTCGATCCGCGAGCGCAGCTCGTCGCGCGTCCATGCCTGCCGCAGCCACAGGCGGCGGCCGCGCTCCGCCGCCTTGCTCGTGATCGCTCCGGCGATGGCGCTCATTAGTATCAGGAAGGTGAATGCCACGACCATCCAGGGGCTTCGAACGGGAATCAGCCAGAGCATCGCCGCGACCGGGACGATCTGGCCGAAGGCGACGATCCACGGTCGCGAGGTGCCGAGCAGCAGGTCGACCTCGCTGCCGCGGCGATAGATCGCCGCGGGGACGAGTCGATTGCGGACGGCGGCGAGCCGTTCGCGCAAGGGCGCGAGTGCATGCCGCAGGCGGCCGCCTGCCAGCAGCGCCAGAGCGAAGACCGCCCAGAGCGCGAGACCGATGCCTTCGAGCGGCGAGAAGGGCGGGATGCCGCCGACGTAGCGCAAGGGAATCGTGAGGCTCAGCAGGATCCAGAAGACGCCGACGAGCCGCCAGACACCGCTGGTCTTGCCGCAGAGCCAGACCGCCGTGTAGATCAGGCCGAAATCGACAAATGCCATGACGAAGGTTCGCCAGAAGATCCGGCTGTAGGAAATTTCGAGCGGGAATCTCAGGAAGGCGGCCGTCGCGGTCGTGGCCGTCAGCAGTGCCAGCAGCAGTGCCGTGAGGAGAGTGGCGAGCAGCAGGCGCATGCGGCCCGCGGGCAGCAACCAGATGGAGCGGCCGAGCGCGAAGCGCTCGACAATGACCGGCAGCCGCGCGCTGGCCGCGAGCAACGACAAGAGGCCGATGAAGGGGAGGACTTCCACCGTAGCCTGCAGCCAGAGCGGCTCCGGCCGCGTGCCGCTCCCGGGAGTCCACGACGGCACGAGGACGTAACCCGCGATCCCGACGGGCAGCGCCACGCAACCGATCGCTGCGAACCAGCGCAACAACGGCGTCGCCGTGAAAAAGGTCCAGACGAGGCGCAGGACGGCGCTCATCGATGTAGCTCCAGGAAAATCTCCTCGAGCGTCAGCGGCTCGACCTCCGGGATAGCGCCGACGAGCGCGGCGATCTCGCGCCCGCGTTCCGGATTCCAGTCGCGGACGACGGCCATTGCGCCCGTCTCGCTGCGCTCGATGCGCAGCGCGTTCGGAATCTCGAGCTCGGCCGGCAACGTCGCGGCCGTCCTGACGTGCAGCCGCACGATCGAGTCCCTGAGCGCGTCGAAATCGCCATGCCAGTACAGGTGCCGGTCCTTGAGAATCCAGATCCGGCTCGCGAGCCGCTCGATGTCGGAGACGATATGCGAGGAGAGGATCACGGCGCGGTTGCCGTCCGCGGCGACCTCCACAATCTGTTCGAGGAAGTGGCGGCGCGCGATGGGATCGAGGCTCGCGACGGGCTCGTCGAGGATCAGCAGATCGGGCTTCGGTCCGAGCGCGAGCACGATCGACAGCTTCTGCCGCTGGCCGACCGAGAGGCTGCGCACGCGCTCGGCGAGATCGATCTCCCACAGGCGGACGAGCCGGTCGACGAGCGCGTCGTCCCAGGACTTGTAGAAGGAGCGGATCAGCCTGATCTGATCGCCGACCGAGAGCTGGTTGACGAGCTCGTCCTGCTGCGGCACGAAGCCGACGCGCGCCTTGGCGCTGCCGGGCAGGCGCCAGCTGTCGTGACCGAAGACCCTGACCTCTCCGGAGGTCGCGGGCGTGAACCCGAGCATGAGCTCGAGCAGCGTCGTCTTGCCCGCGCCGTTCTTGCCGAGCACGCCGACGACATCGCCGGGTTGGACGTCGCAGGACAGGCTCTCGAGCACGGACTTGCGGCCGAAGGACTTGCTCAGGGCCCGGGCGACAACGTACGAGTCAGTCATCAGTCTTCTCCCATCGCGTGCGAAGCGCTTCGACGAGCTCGTCGAGATCGAGCTCGAGCTGGCGGCCCGCGAGAACCAGGTTGTCGACGTGCGGCTCGAGCGCCTTGCGTCGCGAGGCGACAGGCGCGCGGCCCGGGCGCTGCGCGGCGACCGTCATCGGCTTGCCGCGGTGGCGCTCGAGAACGCCCTCGGTCTCGAGCAGGCTGTAGACCTTCGAGACCGTCATCGGGTTGATCGCGTGCTCGAGCGCGAGCTCGCGGATCGAGGGCAGGGGCGTGCCCGGCGCGAGCTGGCCGCTCGATACGAGGCGGCGGATCTGCTCGAGCAGCTGGCGGTAGATCGGCACGCCGGAATGGGGTTTCAGGATGAACATCGATGTCCGCTACTGCCTAAGTGCATTAGTGCAATGATGCACATGGGCGGGGCGCTGTCAATGACCGGGCTCACGCCGGAAGTCAGAACCGCAGCGACAGACAGCTCAAGCCCCCGTCGAGCTTGCGGAACTCGCTGACGTCGAGCGCCTGGACCTCGAAACCCTCGCGCTCGAGCAGCTCGCGCGTGCGCGGGAAGCCGTCGGCCACGAGCACGCGGTTGCCGAGGTCGAGGCAGTTCGCGGCGTACTCTTCGCCGTCGGGCACGACGATCTGCGCGAAGTCGGCGAGCTCGCTGCGGCCGGCGCAGGCACGCGTCAGGAGCAACCGGTCGCCGACCGCGGTCACATCCGATTTCAGATGCAGGCCGAGTCCGGTACCTGGCACCGCGCGCACGCGAAAGCCGCGCGGCACCAGCAGCGCGGCAAGCTGCTCGATCCCAGCCGCATTCGTGCGGGACGACCGGCCGACCAGCACGTCGTGGCCCGTGACGAGCACGTCGCCGCCGTCGAGCGTGCCCGGATCCTCGATCCGCGCGACCTCGGTCCGGCAGGCCATGAGCCGGGCGACGTCGTCGATCTCGCCGCGGCGCGATGGCGCGCCCGGCCGCGCGATCACGGCGAGGCCGCCGGCGATGACGGCCGTGTCCTCGACGAAGCAGCCATCGGGATAGCGGAGATCCGCGTCGAGCAGCGTCGTCACGATGCCCGAAGATTCGAGTGCCTGACGGTAGGCCGCATGCTGGCGCAACATCGAGCCCAGGTCTGGCGGGCCCAGGTCCGCCGTCGTGAGGCCCTCGTGCACGTTCGCGCCGGGTGTCCTGAGGAAGGCTCTGCTGAACATTGCGCGCGATGATACGCTCGTCGGCACGAACGACATCGAAGGGCGCCGCGAGGCGGGGGGAGTTATCGATGGCCGTATTGCCGCCGGGTATCGACGCCGACGTATTCGCGAGAGCCTGCGACCGCTTCGCCGAAGCCGTCGGGCGCGACTGGGTGCTGACGAGCGACGAAGATCTCGTGCCCTATCGCGACTACTGGTCGCCTGTGCCGCTTGCCGAGGAAGAGCTGCTCCCGTCCGCGGCGGTCGGGCCGGCCACGGTCGAAGAGGTGCAGGCGGTCGTCCGCGTCGCCAACGAGTTACGCATTCCGCTTTATCCGATCTCGACCGGGAAGAACTTTGCGTACGGTGGCCCGGCCCCGAATCTGCGCGGCAGCGTCATCGTCGATCTCAAGCGCATGAACCGGATTCTCGAGGTGGACGCCGACCGGCACTTCGCGCTCGTCGAGCCCGGCGTCTCGTATTTCGATCTCTACCGACATATCCAGGAGCGCGGGCTCAGGCTCTGGGTCGACACGCCCGATCCCGGCTGGGGCAGCCCCGTCGGCAACACGCTCGATCGCGGCATCGGCTACACGCAGGGTTTCTATCGCGACCACACGGGCGCGCAGTACGGCTTCGAGGTCGTGCTCGCGAACGGCGAGGTCATGCGCACCGGCATGGGCGCGCTGCCCGGCAGCCGCACCTGGCAGGACTACAAATACGGCTTCGGCCCTGATCCGAGCGGGCTCTTCGCGCAGGGCAACTTCGGCATCGTCACCAAGATGGGCCTGCGCCTGATGCCGCAGCCCGAGCATTGGCGCAACGGTTTAGTCACCGTGCCGCGCCGCCGCGACTTTGCGCCGCTCGTGCGCACCGTCAACTATCTCACCGATCTCGGTTTGATCGGCGAGCCCTGGTACGGCAGCCCGCTGCGCGCGTTGATGACGGACGATGCGTTTCGCCGCGCGGCGACGCGACGCGGCGGCTTCGACGAGGCCGAGCTCGACCGCCTCGCCGCGGACAATGGCCTCCACAGCTGGCAGGTGGAGCTGCAGTGCTACGGCTCCGAGGGAACGACGAGGGCGGCGTGGGAATATGCGAAGGAGCTCGTGCGCGGCAGTATCCCGGGCGCTCGCGTCACCGATGGGGAATCGCTGCCCGTACCGCTGACGGAAGAGCAGATCCTGGCGACGACCGCGCGCTATCCGACGAATATGCGCCGCAACGTCACGCAGGGCGTGCCGAGCCTCGAGATCTGGAGCCGGCTCGGGCGGACGGAAGCGATGCCCGAGAGCTGGTCGCAGGGCCACGTCGGCCTGTTCGCCGTGATTCCGCGCACGGCCGAGTCGGTGTTCGAAGCGCAACAGGTCTTCGGCGACACGCTGCGCGAGCTCGGGCTCGAGAGCGGCATCTCCGCGATCTCGACGCCGCTCAACTGGCATCAGTTCTCCTTCTTCTTCTCGGCCGGGTTCTCGAGCGGCGGCGGCAATGCCGACGGCACGGTCGAGGGCAAGCGGCGCACCGCCGAGGGACTCGAAGCGCTGCTCGAGAAGGCCGCCGAGCGCGGCTGGGGCGAGTATCGCGCCGCGCCGTATTTCCAGGACGCGGTCGCGGCGCGTTACTCATTCAACGAACATGCGCTGCGGCGCTTCAACGAGACGCGCAAGGACGCGGTCGATACGAACGGCATTCTTGCGCCGGGGCGCGGGGGGATCTGGCCGGCGCGACTGCGGCCGTCGCGCCGCGACGCCTGACCATGCTCGGCGATCTGCTCAGGAAAGAAGACTGGTGGGCGATCTGGCTCGGCCTCGGCATCGTGCTCGCGGCGTGGATAGCGTTCGCGTCCGGCACTTCGCTGCGCTGGATTGCGGTGAGCCCGGCGGCGTGGACGAATTTCAGCGAGCTCGCCGCGCATTTCGCCGCCGCCTGGCCGCGCTACCTCGCCCAGTTCGCGCTCTGGCTCGCCGTGTTCTCCCTCAGCGTTCGCATCATGGGCGTGAATCTCCGCGAGTTCGTGCCGGCCTTCGTCTTCGTCTACGTCGCCGCCGTCGTCATCGCGAGCCTCGGCACCTGGACCTACGCCTCGCGCTACAACCTCGAGGCGCCGCTCGTCGCGCTGCTGCTCGGGCTCCTGATCTCGAACGTCATCGGCCTGCCGCGCTGGCTCGATGCGGGCTTTCGCGTCGAGTACTACATCAAGACCGGCATCGTGCTGCTCGGCGCGACGCTGCCGTTCACGCTGATCGTCTGGGCCGGGCCGGTCGCGATCCTGCAAGCGACAATCGTCGCCGTGACCACCTTCCTCGTCATCTACTTCGTCGGCAAGCGCCTCGGCCTCGACCGCCGGCTTTGCGCCGTGCTCGGCGCGGGCGGGTCGGTTTGCGGCGTGTCGGCGTCGATCGCGATCGCGGGCGCCGTCAATGCGAAGAAGGAACACGCGCCGATCGCGATCACGATGGTCGTCATCTGGGCCGTCGTCATGATTTTCTTCCTGCCGCTCGCCTCGCGCGCGCTCGGGTTGCACGCCGGCGTCGCGGGAGCATGGATCGGCAACTCGGAGTTCGCAGATGCCGCGGGTTTCGCGGCGGCGCAGGCCTACGGCAATCTCGCGGAGCAGCTGCCGGAGATCGAGGGCACGGCGGAGGATGCGGTCAACACGTTCACCTTGATGAAGGTCGTCGGCCGCGACGTCTGGATCGGCATCTGGGCGTTCATTCTCTCGATCGTCGCGACGACGCGCTGGGAGGAGGCGGGCGCCGCGGGTGGGAAAGCCGATGCGGGCGGCGGGCGCGCAAGGGTGGACGCTCGCGTGATCTGGCAGCGCTTTCCGAAGTTCGTGCTCGGATTCGCGGCTGCGTCGCTCTTCGTGACCGCGATCGCGAGCGGTTACACGCGCGAGGAGTTCGATGCCGTCGTGGCGCCGGACTTTGTCGCACCCGTTCGCACGCTCAGGACCTGGGCGTTCGTCTTTTGCTTCTTCTCGATCGGGCTGACGACGCGGTTCCGCGAGCTCGCATCTGCGGGGGCAAAGCCGTTCTGGGCATTCACGTCCGGCGTCGTCGTGAACGTCATCATTGGCTTCGTACTGGCCGTGCTCGTTTTCGGGAGCTACTGGGCGACGCTCGGAACGTAGCTGACCAAGCTTTGTCGATGGGTGAAATCAAATTACCCTGAAAGACAATGCTGCCCTTCAATGGATTCGTGCGGCGCCGTTTCATCGTTGTCCCTCGGTCGAACAGGACCTAATCCTATCTCTGTCAGGCTTCGATGTGTCGCCCGAAATCGACAGCTGCCCGATGGAAGCCGCGTGTCGCGAGCCAGCGCGACAGCGCCGGACCGGTGCCGCGATTCCAAGGCACGACCTCGGCGAGCGGAACGATGCGAAAGGCGTCGAGCTCCTCGGCGCTCAACCTGATTTCGCCGCGCGGCGCGTGCATGTAATAGGTGAAGAGGATCTGATTGCGCAGCTCAAAGGGATCGATGCCGACCAGCTCCGGCGCTGTCCCGCGCAACCCGATCTCTTCCTCGACCTCTCGCGCCGCGCCGTCCTCGGGACGCTCGCCGGGCTCGAGGAATCCCGCGACGAGCCCGAACCACGTCGGCGGCGAGCCGCGACTGCGCACGAGCACGATGCCGTCCTCGCGCTCGACGATCGTCGCGACGACGGGCACGGGATTGTTCCAGTGCACGAAGCGGCAGCCCTCGGTCTTGCAGACCTGGCGCGGCCGGCCGCCGCGGATCTCGGTCGCAAGCTCGCTGCGGCAGCGCGGGCAGTAGCGGAAGTCGTTCATCGGGAGTCCCCGCTCGATCGGCCTCAGTATACTGGCCACATGCAAGGCACTTTGCGCCGGCTGCGTGTCACGAGCATGACGCTCGCCGTCACGCTCGCCGCTGTGCTCGCGGGTGCGGGCGTTGGCGCGGACACGGCCGCTGCGCAGGAGCGCGGTGCGGCGATCTACGCCGAGCAATGCGCCCGCTGTCACGACCTCCCCGACTCGCGCGCGCCTTCACGCGCGACGCTCGAGCAGATGTCGGTCAACCGCATCGTCCGCACGATGGATTTCGGCGCGATGATGAGCGTGACCTACATGCTCGATCGCGAAGATCGCCAGGCCGTCGCGGAGTATCTCGGCGTGCCGGGCGAGGATCGCGAGCCGCCGGCGGAGGCGTTTTGCGCGGATCGACGCGTCGATCTCGCGGAAGCAACGTCGGCGAGAGGCAACTGGAACGGCTGGAGCCCGGGCGAAGCCAACTGGCGCTATCAGCCCGAGCCCGGCTTTACGGCCGGTGATATCCCCGATCTCGAGCTCGCCTGGGCCTTCGGCTTCGCCGGCGACGTCAACGCCTTCGCCCCGCCCACGATCCTCGGCGACGATCTCTTCGTCGGCAGCGCCGGGGGGTCGATCTACGCGCTCGACGCGGCGACGGGCTGCATCCGCTGGCACTTCCAGGCCGACGGCCCGGTGCGCACGGCGATGACGGTTGCGCCGATCGATGCCGACAGTGCCGGCGACGCATCCGCTCACGCCGTCTTCTTCGGCGACCAGAGCGGTGCCTTCTATGCCGTCTCCGCGGAATCCGGCGCGCTGCTCTGGCGCGCGCGGCCCGAGGCGCACGAGTCGACGAAGCTCACGGGCTCGGTCGTCGCCTACGAAGGCGTTGTCTACGTGCCGGTCGCCTCCTGGGAGGAGAGCCGCCCGCTCAACTCATCATATGAGTGCTGCACCTTCCGCGGCAGCGTCGTGGCCTATCGCATCGCCGACGGCGAGCAGGTCTGGAAGTCGTGGCTCGTCACCGAGACGCCGCGACAAACGGGCACGCGCCCCGACGGCGTCGCGAGCTTCGGCCCCTCGGGAGTGCCGAGCTGGTCGGCCCCGACAATCGACAGCTCGCGCGGCCTGCTCTATGTGACGACCGGCAACAACTACACGGGGCAGACCGGAATGAGCGACGCCGTCGTCGCGCTGCGTCTCGGCGACGGCGCCATCGAGTGGTCGCGTCAGATCACCGCCGGCGACGAGTTCAATCTCTATTGCCGCGGTCAGCCCGACGGTTGCCCCGGCGAGGACATGGACATCGGCGCGTCGGCCGTGCTCGTCGCACTCGCCGACGGCCGCGAGCGTCTCGTCGTCGGCCAGAAGTCCGGCTGGGTCTACGGCCTCGAGCCCGCCGACAACGGCCGGCTGATCTGGCAGGCGCGCGTCGGCGAAGGCGGCATCAACGGCGGCGTGCAGTGGGGCATGGCGAGTGACGGCGAGCGGGTCTACGCGGCCGTCTCCGATCTCGGCCGGCGCGAGCAGGCCGATCGGGACGCCGTGGACCCGCGACCGAACGGCGTCGATCCCACGAAAGGTGGCGGACTCACCGCACTCGACGTCGCGACGGGCGAGCGGGTCTGGTTCGCGCCGCCGCCCGTCTGCCCGGACTCGGCGCCGGTCTGCAGCCCGGCCCAGCCCGCGGCCGTGACGGCCATGCCGGGCGCGGTGTTCGCGGGCGCGGTGGACGGGCACATCCGCGCCTACGCCGCTGCCGATGGCCGCGTGCTCTGGGACTTCGACACGGCGCGGGAGTACGCTACGGTCAACCAGGTCGTCGCGCGCGGCGGCTCGATCGACGGCGCTGGGCCCGTGATCGCGGGCGGGCGTCTGTACCTCACGTCGGGATACGGGCGGAACGGCGGCATGGCCGGCAATGTGCTACTCGCGTTCGGGGTTCGGGAAGCAGAGTAGTCAGCACCGGGCGCGTGCGTCGGCAGGTTCGGGGGACGCGATGACGGACGGCAAAGACCAAGGCCCAGTCAGACGACCCATCGTCGTCACGGCGATCCTGCTCGTCGCGGCGGCGGTGATTCTCGTGGCGTTCCAGTCCTGGCTTGCAGGCCGGCCCGATGTCGTCGACGGCGGCACGCGTCCGGAATCGGAACAGGCGGTGACTCCCGAGCCTGAATCCCTCGTCGCTGAGCCGGCGGCAGCAGTAGCTGTCGCCGCCAAACCGGCCCCGACCGCAGCACCGTCCGGGACGGTCAGGGTCGTTGTGCTGCCGGTTCGCGTCGAGAGTCCCGATCCGACGACGGCGATCGCCGTGGACGCCGTGAATCGGGCGATGATCAGTACCTTGCGCGCTTCGGCGGACGTCGACCTGGTTGTCTTGAGCCCGGCAGATCTTCCTGGCGTCGTGCCGTCGAACGCCGGCGCCCTGAACGAGGACACTGTCGTCGCCCTGGCCGTCGTGCGCCGTTTCGCGGCAGGCATGGTCGCCGAGATCCGCGAGCAGTCGCTGCCCGACAGCCCGTTCATGGCGATCAACTTGCAGGCAAGCCAGGCGAACGGCTCGAGATTCAGGCGAATCGACGGCCTGAGAAAAAGCGGCGCACCGGGCACCGGCACGATCGCACTCGATAATCAGGATCCCCAGGTTCTCGGCGTCAGCTTTGCGGAAAGCATTCTTCAGCGCGCGGGGCAGGTCGCCGTGTCCGGCACGGCCCCGCCCGAAGGGCGCACCCGGCTGCTCGATGCGTCGCAATCCGGGCAGGAACGGCTGCGGGCGCTCGTTGAGCTCCGCGATCGTGGAAGCCTGGCGCTCGACAGCGAGATGCTGGCGGCGGTGATCGATCTCGGCACACGTTCGCAGTCTGCGGACACGCGCCGGACGGCATGGCAACTGATCCGGCGGATGGCGTTCGATCCGGCGCTCGCACCGGCCTTGAGCGCGTCACTGCGGTCGGACCCGGACGCGGCCGTGCGCCGCGAGGCTGCGCTCGCGCTCGCGGACTATCGCGACGACAGGAGTTACCAGCAGGCCCTTGAGTACGCGATTCGCAACGACAGTTCGACCGAGGTCCGGATCGCCGCGCAGATGTCCATGATGGATCGCTCGCAGCATGGAGCCTTTGCTCGCGAAAGCCTGCTCGATCGCGGCCTGACGCCGGCCGAAAGACTGGTGCCCACGCTGCTGAACCAGGCATCGTCGATGCCAAGGGTGTGGGGAACTCCTGGTGAGGCCCGGGAGCAGGCTCGCGCCTACGCCGAGATCATGGCCGCGACAGACGATGTCGAACTCAAGCTCAAGAGCCTTACGGAGCTGAACGTCGCTGCCACGGCAGCCCCGGGGAGGCTGGACCCTGAGATCGTCAACGTGCTGCTGGCGAGCGTGGACGTCGAGGACGAGCAGATTCACCGCGTCTCGCTGGAATTACTGAGGCGCGCGGTCGCAAATCAGGAAGTCCGCGCCGTGCTCGAGGATGTGGTCGAGAGCGAGCCGGAGCTGGCCGACGAGCTGCAGATTCCCCGGGTTCTCGAATGGCGCTCGCCGGGTGAGCCGGCCTGGCTGCGGATATGACGTCCGGCCGAACAAGCACCGTCAGGCGACCCGTCGTCGTCATATCGATCCTGCTCGTTCTGGTGGCGGTCCTGCTCGTCGCATTCCGCTCCTGGCTCGATCGGCCGGCTCCGGAGATCGACATCGCGACGGAAACTGTTGTCCCGGCGGAGTCCAAGCCGGAGCCGGCAGAGCCGGCTGTCGAGCCCGAGCCGGTCCTCGAGTCCATCGTCGTCGAGCGTCCCACGCCGGAACGGATCGGTGTGCCCGTCATGGTCGTCACGCCACCCGTTCCGGTGACGGTCATCATGCTGCCCGCGCGCGTCGCGAGCGCCGGTCCGGAGGCCGCCACCGTGACGGAGGTGGTTCGGCAGTCGACGCTCCGCGCATTGCGCGCGATGCCGGACATCGACGTAGTAGAGATCAGCTCCGCCGAGCTCTCCGCCGTCGTACCGCCGACCGCCGGCTCACTGGGCGAAGACAGTCTGGTGTATCTCGCCGTCACCCGCCGGCACGCAGGCCGAGTGGTAGCTGAGATATCTGAAATAGCAATGGCCGAGAGCTCCTGGTGGTTCTTCAATCTGCGCGTCCACGCACCGACCGGCAGCGGTAGCAGCACCGGCCGTGTTGGCAAGACCGGTGACTTGCGTCCCGGCGGCGATGTCCAGTTTGCGGGTCTCCAGTTTGCGGAGCGGATTGCTCGGGACGCGAAACGCGTCGCGAGCGAGTCGGAGCCGGTGGCCTCGTCGGGTTCCGCCGCCGACGCCCCGCGAAGCATCTTCCTGGACGCGACTCGTGCCGACGAAGAACGGCTGCGGTCCCTCGAGCAGATCCTGATGTCCGGGCCCGACGACACCGTGCTCGCGGTGGCCGTGGAGATGGCAACGCAGTCCACGTCCGCGGAGACGCGTCGCAGGATGTGGAGACTGCTCCGGCGGAGCGCATACGAACCCGGGCTCGCGCAGCCCTTGAGCTTTGCCCTTCTGAACGACGTCGACGCCGCGGTTCGCCAGGAAGCAGCCCTCGGGCTTGCGGCGTACGTCGGGGAGGCCGCAACCGCGGTTGCGCTCGAGCAGGCCTCGCGGAACGACCCATCCACGGAGGTCCGGCTCGCGGCACGGATGGCGACCATGACGCCCGGCGAGCGGCAGGGCTTCCAGAGGGCGACGTTGCTCGACAGCAACCTGACGCCGGCCGAGAGACTCGCACCGCTGATTGTGGACGATCGGACGATCTTGTGGGCTTTCGAAGCGTCGTCCGGCAACGACCAATTCGAGGAAGCAGTGGCCTACGCCGAGGTTGTCGCTGGCATCGAAGACCCGGCGCTGAAACTGACAATTCTGCGGGCTCTGAACACGACAATGTTCAGTGTCGGCACCACCTCCGGCCTGGCTGGCGCAGATGGCTCGAGGATCGTCGACGCCCTGATCGAATCCTCGCGGCATGCGGACAATCGCGTGCGCGAGCAAGCCCTCGAATCCCTGCTGGTGGCCGCTACGCAAATGGGCGCGAAACCTGAAGCTCGCGCCGTGCTGGAGTCCGTGCTCGAGAATGAACCGGCCCTGGCTGCCGAGCTGGGAATCGAGAGGGCGCTCGCCCGGTCGTCGTTGCCGGGAGCGCGTGTGCGCTAATCGAATATGGCCAATACTGAGCCCGTCTGTAGTCGCTTCGGAAAGCCGGCATGACGGACAAACGATCTCAGGCTTCCGTCAGGCGTCCCGTAGTTCTGGCCGCGATCCTGCTCGTAGCCGCGGCGGTGCTGCTCGTTGCGCTCCGGTCGTGGCTCGATCGGCCGGCTCCGGAGACCGACATCGCGACGGAAACGGCTGTCCCGGCGGAGTCCGAGCCGGAGCCGGAGCCGGCAGAGCCGGCTTTCGAGCCCGAGCCGGTCCTCGAGTCCATCGTCGTCGAGCGTCCCACGCCGGAACGGATCGGTGTGCCCGTCATGGTCGTCACGCCACCCGTTCCGGTGACGGTCGTCATGCTGCCCGCGCGCGTCGCGAGCACCGGTCCGGAGGCCGCCACCGTGACGGAGGCGGTTCGGCAGTCGACGCTCCGCGCATTGCGCGCGATGCCGACCGTGCATGTCCTCGAGATCAGCGCGGCCGAGCTGGCCGCCACCGTGCCGCCGAATGCGGGGCCACTTGGCGAGGACAATCTCGTCTATCTCGCCGTCTCGCGCCGGCACGGGGCGCGAGTGGTTGCCGAGATCTCCGAGCAGACCGCGGCTGAAAGCCTGTTCTGGTCGCTGACTTTGAGTGTGAGCAGGCCGAACGGAGGGGGTAGCAACGGCGGCAGTGTTGCCAGGACCGCGAACCTGCGCATGGGTAGCGACGCCGAGACCCTGGGAATCCGGTATGCGGATCGCATCGCATCGGATGCCGACCGTGTCGCGCGCGAGTCGAGTCCGGTGTCGTCGCCGGGCGCCGATGCTGAAGATGCTCGCAGCGTCTTCCTGGATACTTCTCGTCCCGAACAGGTCAGGTTGCGATCGCTGTCGCAATTGCTCAATGGGCCGTCCGACGCCTCGGTGATGGCGGCTGCCGTCGAATTGGCAACGCGATCCCCGTCGGCAGCGACGCGTCAGATGGCTTTGATGTTGCTCAGGCGGAGCGCTTATGACGCCACGCTTGCTCAGCCCTTGAGCTATGCGCTTCTGTCTGACGTGGATGCCGTAGTTCGCAAGGAAGCAGCTCTCGCGCTCACGGCATATGCCGGCGATGCCGCCGCGGCGGCAGCACTCGCGAGCGCCGCGCGCAACGACTCGTCGTCCGAGGTCCGGCTGGCCGCGCGGATGGCGGCGATGGATTTCGAGGAGAAGCAGGCCTTCAGGCGGACGACGTTGCTCGATGAAAGCCTGACGCCGGCCGAGCGGCTGGCACCGATGTTCGTTGACAACAGCAGAATAGGTATCGCGAGCCTTCGTGCCGGCTCGGATGGAAGCGCTACGATGGAAGAAGCGCTGGCCTACGCCGAGATCGTGACCGCCACCGAAGATCCGGAGCTGAAGCTCAGGGGCCTGTCGGGGCTGCAGGGCGCAATGGTCGGCGCCATGAGGTCACTCGCTGGGATGTCGAGCGTGGAAGACTCGACGCTCGTCGCCTCCCTGATCGAGGTTTCGCAGCATGCCGACGAACGCGTGCGCCGCCAGGCCCTGCAATCCCTGACTTCCGTGGCGTCATTGAGCGGCAATGCGGAAGCTCGCGCCGCGCTGGAGTCCGTTGTCGCGAATGATCCCGCGCTGGCCACCGAGTTGAACATCGAGCGAGTCCTGCGATCCACGCCGCTGCGCCAGCTCGGCCCTCCACGGTAGTCGCGTCGCCGGATCAGGGAATGCGACGACGGACGGCGGAGACGAAGGATCGCGGGTGCTCTGGAGCAGCGTCCGCTGCCGAGTGGAATGGCGCTTCCCGCTACGGGGCTCGAGGGCCTCACTCGGTGAAGAGTTCGGCGTAGTCCTTGTTGTTCTCCGCGCAGACGTACTCCCCGATTTCCCACTCGGGATGCCGCACGAGCACGCCTTCGTAACGCAGCGGCTCCGCGAAGACGTTCGGATCCTCGACGCTCGCCTCGTACGCGATCGTATCGAGGCCCGTGCGCGTGTAGCGCTCGACCACGTGCATCGCTTCCGTGTGCGCATGACCCGCGATGCGCGTCTTGTCGTTGAACGCGGTGACGTCGATGACGAGCGTGTCGCCGTCCCAGCTCGCGACCGAGTGTCCCATCCACGTCGGGTCGAGATCTTCCGGATGCGGGACGCCGACGTTGACGATGCGGAACAGGTTGTACGCCTCGTAGAGGACCACGACGACGTCGTCGCGCTGCACGATCTGCAGCGGATAGGGCATCGAGGTCGCCGCCGGCACGCCGGGCGGCAGGCAGAGCGCGCCCTGGCCGAGATCCCGGTCGTCGGGCGGAATGCGGAAGCTCTCGGCGCCGGGCTTGAGCACGATCTCGCCGACCATGCGGATGTCGCGGCCGCCGAGCCAGACGCCGGAGAGATCGGGCTTGCCGCTAGCGAGGCGCGGCAAGGACGGGTCGGTGGTGCCGGCGTTGGCAGGGGCGCCAGCCGTTGCCCCTCTCGCGGCGCCGCCCGCCACCGTATCGGCGCGGACGCTCACTGTTACCGCTTGCGTGATCACGCCGCCCGGCCCCGTGACCTGCAGCGTATACGTCGTCGTCGCCCCGGGCTCGAGGGTACGCGTGCCGCGCGTCGCGACGGCGCCGAGATCCGGATCCAGCTCGATGGCGTAGGCGTTGATCGCTTCCCAGCGCAGCGTCACGGTCTCACCGGCCGAGATGCTCTCGCGGTCGGCGGCGAAGCTCAGTATCCGCGCCGGCGGCGCATCGGGAGCAACGCCGGGGAAGCCCGCGGGCGGCGGCGCCTGTGCCTGCGAGCCGAACGGGAGGCCGCCAAGCGCGACGGCCGCGACCGCGGCCACGCGAACGGCGAAGACCGCTGTGCGACCCCTGGCCAGCCGCGCGCCCGCGCTACACACGCGACCACACCCGAAGCTCGGTGCCGTCGGCAAGCTCCGCGATCGCGCCGCGCATCGTCGGTGCGCCCGAGAGCGCCGGCGCGCCCGTGAACTTGATCGTGTCGCCCGCTTCGACCGTGCTTTCACGCCAGCCGTAGCGACGCAGCAGCACCGGAGGATCGAGCTCCACGCTCCACTCGACCGTCGCGCCGTCCTCGCCCGCCGTCGTGAAGTAGACGAAGACGTGCGGGCTCGTCCACTCGACGCGCGTGACGGTGCCCGTGAGCTCGATCAGATGGTCGTTGTCGTACATCGCGACCGAGTGGTGCGCGGGCGCATGAGCAGCCGCGAGCGACAGGAGCGTCGCGACGAGAATCATGAAGAGCTGGCGCGGCATGCGGCGGATCGATGCTCCGGGCGGCACAAGTCCTGAGTCCGCGGTCATTCTAGCCGAGTCGACTCAGGATCGAGCTGGGTCGAAACGGCCGTGATCCCGCGACGCGAGCGGGTCTCAGCCCCTGGCAACGGGCCGCGCGGGATCGGCGATCCACTCGCTCCAGGACCCGGGATAGAGAGCGGGCTCCGGGAAGCCCGCGATGCGGAGCGCCAGAATATTGTGCGTCGCGGTCACGCCGGAGCCGCAGTAGCTGACGATCTCCTGCCGCGGGTCGATGCCGAGCGCGGCGAAGCGCGCCCGGAGCTCGGCGGGCGACTTGAAGCGGCCACCCGCGAGGTTGTCGGAGAAGGGCGCGGAAATGGCGCCGGGTATGTGACCCGCGACCGGATCGATCGATTCCTGCTCGCCGCGATAACGCACGGCCTCGCGGGCGTCGAGAAGCTTCCGCTTTGCATCCGGCGCGTCCGCGCCTGCCACTTCGGCAAGCGAGACGACGCGCGTCAGCGGCGCGCGCGGCCGGAAATTCCCCGGCGCGGGATTGACCGCATCGCGATCGGTTGGCAGCCCCGCCGCGATCCAGGCATCGAGCCCGCCATCGAGCACGCGCACCTCCCCAGACCCAAGCCAGCGCGCAAGCCACCAGAACCGGCCCGCGAGCGCGCCCGAGGCCTGGTCGTAGCAGACGAGCCGCGAGTTGTTATTCACGCCCCAGGCGCGGAATCGCGCGGCGAGCGACTCGCGATCCGGCAGCGGATGCCGGCCGCCCTGGCCCGCGGGCGAGGAAAGATCCTGCTCGAGATCGGCGAAGCGCGCGCCGGGAATATGGCCGGCTTCCCAGGCGCGCCTGCCCGCGGGCTTGTCCAGCAGCGAAAAGCGGCAATCGAAAACGATATGAGTCTTGTCCGCGGCGAGCTCCGCGGGCGCGATCAGCGGGTGCATGCAGGCCTCCAGTGGCCGGCATTATGGACGAAGCTTTCGCGTCAGGCGCCAGATCCCGTACAGCCCGAACAGCAGCGCCGCGATGACGACGAAAGCGATTTCCGCGAACGGCATCGAAGACCCTCCCGGATTCCCGATGCCATTCGGCGCCTGCAAGCTGGCGGGAAGGCGCGCGGAATGCGGCAGCCTGCTTTCCGATTCTGGCGAATGCTGGCGGGGCTACAGCCCCCAGGGCTGGGCGACGTATCCCGTGAGTACCTTCTGCTCCTCGGCGAGCTGCAGCAACAGCCAGAGGCCGAGGACCGTCGTGTGGTCGTTCGTGTTCACGTCTCCAGTGGCCGGCGGCCAGCCGCCGTTCGGCCGCTGGGCATTGAGCACGAGATCGACCCACGACGCCTGGATCAGATCGTGCCGCCCGGCGGCGGCGAGGAAGGTCATCGCCTCGAGACGGAGATCGGTCAGCGTCGCGCCGCCGGCCGCGGCGATCGCGTAGACGTCGGCTATCGTCTCGTCGAGGAGGCTCGCGCTGTACGACGACGGCATCGCGCAATCGTTGTCGATCGCCCAGAGCAGCGCGAGCAGCACATGCGTCGTCTCGTAACCGCCCTGCGCTTCGAAATTGTTCCAGGCGAGCATGTCGGCGTCGTCGAGCGGAAACTGATGGCAATGCACGGCCGCGAGGGTCATCGCATCGATGCCGACGAGGGCCGCGTAATCTCCGGGCGGCAGCTGATAGAGAGGATCGAACAGGCGCCGCCAGCTCCGGAGCTGCTGTGCCAGCGCGTCGTCGCCGTTGTTCGTGGCGTGTTGAATCCGGCCAAGCATCATGCTCGAGGGTGAGTACGGCAGCGTGATCCCGTGCAGGCGCTCGAGCCAGGTGAGGGTGAGCATCAGGTCGTTGTCCTGCTCCGCGGGATCGGCCACATGCGCGAGCGCCGCCGCGATCGCGGCATTGAGCCTGGTCCCGAGCGTCGGCGAGGGATAGGGCAGCATGTCGGTATCGAGCAGGGTCAGGAAGCGGTTGACGGGCACGGCTCCGTAGTCGGTCGTCGTTCCGTCGGGCCAGGTCACGACGAGCGAATCGATGGCCAGCGCGCCGCCGAGGCCGAAGTGCAGGTCGCCGCTCTCCTGTCCCTGGTAGCTGCCGTTGGCGCTGACCTGGCGCATCTGCGTCCGGCCGCCTGCCCCGACGCGGACGACGGCGCCAAGCGCGCGCGTGTTGGGGGCCGGCGAGACCAGCCGCAGGGCGAGGAAATTGTCGCCGTCGGCCGCGGCATGCCGATTCTCGTAGAAGAGCGCGGGCCCCGAATTCTGCGCGACGGCGATGTCGACGTCGCCGTCGCGATCGTAGTCGAGACAGGCGACGCCGCGACCGTTCGTCAGCGCGGTCAGCCCCCAGGCCTGCGACTCGTCGACGAAAGTGCGGTTGCCCTGATTCATGAAGAGCCGCGGGCGCAGCTCTTTCTGGCCGAAGAGCGACTCGTTGATCTGCTGCACGAAGGGATGATTGCTCTGCGCGTTCATCACCGAGTCCGGCAGGTAGCCGAAGCCGTTCTCGACGAAGAGGTCGACGAAGCCGTCGTTGTCGAAGTCCTCGGCACAGACGCCCCAGGGCCAGCCCGCATTCTCGACGCCCGTGCCCGGCGTTGCGGGGAGGAGGTAAGGCGGCCCGGCCGTGCCGAAATGGAGCCGGTTGCCCGCAACACCCCAGGGCCAGGGGCGCGCGTCGCCCGGCGCGTGCACGGCCGCGACGAACCAGTCCCAGCGCCCGTCGTTGTCGAAATCGCGGATCGCCTGGCCCGAGGTGTCGTCGTCGGAGGGCACGCCACCCGGCGGCGACAACACCGCGAATGCTGCCGTGCCCGTATGCCGAAGCAGCCGGCTCGTGCCAGAGTCGGAGGCGATGAGAAGATCGCGGTGGCCGTCGAGATCGAGATCGGCGAAGCCCGCCGACACATCGGCAGATTGCGGCAAGCTCGCCGTGCCGGCGGCCGCATCGCCGGCCGTCAGGCTGCCGCGCGGCGTCGCGCCGGCGCCGAGGTTGCGCAGCAGCGCCGCGGGCGTGGCCGCGGGTGGGGCGATGTCCCAGTGCGCGGCATGCACGTCGAGCCAGCCATCGTGCGAGTAGTCGCCGAAGGCGAAGCCGACCGTCGATCGTTGCATCGCCATGCTTTGCAGCAGCGTGAAGCTGCCCGACGCGCTCGCCCGGTAAGTTTGCATGTTGCCCGCGAGCAGGTTGCCGGTGACGAGGTCGGGCCGGTAGTCGCCGTCGAGGTCGGCCGCGCCGAGTCCGGCAACGGGATTGGTCGCGGCGCCCAGGTCGAGCAGGCGCGGATTGAAGCTGGAACCCGCCGCGTTCTCGTAGGCGACGAGTTGACCGCTTGCGGTCGCGCCGGTCGCGAACACGAGATCGGGCCAGCAGTCGGTATTCAGGTCCGTCGCGACGACGGCGCCCGTTCGCATCACGCTCTCGATCTGGAGCGACAGGGGCGCCTGCTGCCAGACATCGTCCGCCACGGCATGCGAGTGGTTGATGCCGAGGGTCGCTGCGACGGCGACAAAGCTATCCGACGATGACGCGGCCAGGCGCTTGGCCTGCCCGTTGCTGCAGAGCAGCGTGGCCGAGATCGGTCGCGCGAGCGCGACGGCGGGATCGGTCGGTCCTCCCGGGGGCGGCGGCGGAGGTGGTGGGGGAGGAGGCGGAGGAGACACGCCGCCACCGCCTCCGCCCCCGCCGCCACCGCAGGCAGCGACGAGGAACGCGAGCGCGGCGGCCGGCAGGACCCTGGAAAGACGCGGGAACATGGGATCAGTTTGCCAGACTGCCCGCGGACCGTTAATTCGTCCCGGGGTTTGGAGTAAATTGAGGCCAATCAACCCCGGGGGGAGCCGCCATGAGCGAACATAAAGAGATCGATCCGCGCGTCGTCGCGCTCTATGACGAGTACTGCCACGGCCGCATCGACCGCCGTGAATTCCTGGCGCGCGCCAAAGCCCTCGTGATCGGAGGCGTGTCCGCGCTGGCGATGGCGCAACTGATGTTCCCGCGCTATGCGGATGCCCAGACGATCTCCTTCACGGACGAGCGCATCCGCGCGAACTACGTCGACTACGACTCGCCGGGCGGTACGTCGGGCCGGATGCGCGGCTACCTCGTGCGGCCGACGAGCGAGCCGCCGTTTCCCGCCGTGCTCGTCATCCACGAGAATCGCGGCCTGAATCCGCACATCGAGGACGTGGCGCGCCGCGCGGCCACCGAAGGATTCCTCGCGCTCGCGCCGGACGGTCTCGCACCCGTCGGCGGTTATCCCGGCAACGACGACGACGGCAGGCAGCTCCAGGGGAGCCTCGATCGCGACAAGCTCTCGCGCGACATGATCAACAGCGCGCGCTGGCTCAAGGCACACGAATTATCGACGGGCCGGCTCGGCGCCACCGGCTTCTGCTGGGGCGGCGGCATGGTCGGCGCCCTGGCAGTCGAGCTCGGCGCGGAGCTCGCGGCCGGCGTGCCGTTCTACGGCGCCGCACCGGCGCCGGCCGACGCGGCCCGCGTCAAGGCGCCGCTGCTCGTGCAGCTCGCCGAGAACGACGAGCGCATCAACGCGAACTGGCCGGCAAGCCAGGCGGCGCTCGAAGCCGCGGGCGTCGAGGTCAGCGTGCACACCTATCCCGGCACGAACCACGGTTTCCACAACAACTCGACGCCGCGCTTCGACGAGGCGGCGGCCGCGCTCGCCTGGGAGCGGACGATCGCCTTCTTCCGCGAGCAGCTTGCTTAGACGCTGGCGCCGGCGCCGGATCCTCCGGCGCTTCGCGATCCCCGACGCGCTCTGGGAGGAGACGCTTGCCGACGCGCCGGCGCTCGCCCGGCTCGACGCCGATGAGCGCGCCCGGCTGCGCGAGCTCGCGCTCCTGTTCCTCCACGAGAAGCGCATCGAGCCTGCCACGGGCTTCGCGCTCGACGACGCGATGCGCGTCCGGATCGCGGCGCTCGCCTGCCTGCCGGTGCTGAACCTCGGCCTCGACTGCTACTCGGGCTTCGTCGCGGTCGTCGTCTATCCCGACGAGTTCGTGATCCGCGACCGCGAGACGGTCGACGAGGACGGCATCGTGCACACGGAGGATGCCGTGCTCACGGGCGAGGCCTGGGAGCAGGGACCGGTCATTCTGTCCTGGCAGGACATCGAGGCCAGCGGGCAGGGCGCGGGCTACAACGTCGTCGCCCACGAGTTCGCGCACAAGCTCGACATGCAGTCGGGCGAGGCCAACGGCGTGCCGCCGCTGCATTCGGGCATGCGCGTCGCGGATTGGCGCAAGGCCTTCGACGCGGCCTACACGAGCCTTTGCGCCGGGCTCGAGCGGGGCGAAGAGCCGTGGATAGACCCCTACGCCGCCGAGGATCCCGGCGAATTCTTCGCCGTCTGCGCCGAGCTCTTCTTCGACGTGCCCCAGGATCTCGCGAGCGAGTACCCCGACGTCTACGCGGAGCTCGCGCGGTACTTTCGTCAGGACCCCGCGAAACGCGGCCTGATCCAGGCGCCGGCGAGGTAGGCCGCAAGCGCAGCGGCGAGCGAGACCAGATAGGGCGCGGCGAGGCCGAGCACGAGCTCGCCGGTCGCCCAGACCGCCATGCCGACGACGAGCGCGGCATAGGCCGAGAGCGCGCCGCCGAAGCGCGAGAAGAGGCCGAAGATCCCGACGACGAATAGCCCTGAGCTGCCGAAGGCCGAAGCCGTCTCGACGAGCCCGAGAATCCCTTCGGAGGTAAGAGCGATCACATAAGCTGCGACACCAAAACCGATGACACAGCTTCGCGCGGTCCAGATTTTCGCGCGCTCGCTCATGCCAGGCTTCCGCGGCAGGATCAGATTGTGCGAGGTCAGCGATCCGGCCGCGAGCAGGCAGCTGTCGACGGTGGAGAGGATCGCCGAGATCAGCGCGCCCGCGAACAGCACGTAGAGGAAGGTGGAGAGATGCTCTTGCGCGAGAATCGCGACGAGCTGCTCGGGCTCCTCGAGATCGGGAGCGAGCGCAGGTCCCGCGAGCCCGAGCGCGACGGGAATCAGGCCGACGCAGAGATAGATCCCGGCGCCGATCAGCGTCGCATTGCGCGCGGTGCTCGCGGACTTGCAGCCCAGGATACGCGACAGCAGCTCGACCGCGAGCAGCGAGCCGCACACGGGCACGGCCCAGTCCTCGAGCGTCGCGAGCAGCCCGTTCTCGCCGACGGAGAAGAAGTCGAGGCGCGCGGGGTCGATCAGATCCCCGAACGACGTGACGCCGCCGCTCGCCGCGGTGACGGCCACGAGCAGCAGCACGAGCCCGACGATGACGGCGATCCCCTGCACGAAATCGGTCACGACGTCGGCGAGCAGGCCGCCGACGACGGTGTAGATCACGACGAAGACCGCGGCCGCGGAAATCGCGACCTCGACCTCGAGATCCGAGGAGGCGCTGACGACCTGGCCGAAGGCGCGAATCTGCGCGGCCGCCCAGATCACGGAGGTCGGGACCATGAGCAGCACGGCGAGCCGCTCCACACCCGGTCCGAACCGGTCGCGAAACAGGTCGCCGAAGGTCGTGTAGCGGCGGCGCCAGAGCGGCGCCGCGATCGCGATGCCGACGACGACGAGGCAGAGGCCGTAGCCGAAGGGATCGGCAGAGCCGCCGGAGAGACCCGAGCTGTAGATCTCGCCCGCCGCGCCGACGACGGTTTC
>Ga0315910_10000585_pt1 | contig 35871 bp, 26 predicted proteins | sample EdamamesoilMG_FD_204470 | JGI IMG/M metagenome (GOLD analysis project Ga0315910, IMG submission 204470) | Garden soil microbial communities collected in Santa Monica, California, United States - Edamame soil | ecosystem: Environmental > Terrestrial > Soil > Garden | place: USA: California...
CCGCGCCTTGACCGCCCCGCGGCACGGCGTTGAAGTGTGGCGCCCCTGAACCCCTCCGATGGAGCTCGATCCGCGCTACGACCCGCACGCCCACGAGGGTGCGATCTACCAGGCCTGGCTGGCCGCGGGCGCCTTCACGCCGCCGGCCGAGCCGCGCGGCGAGCCCTTCGTGATCATGATCCCGCCGCCGAACGTGACGGGCGTGCTGCACATGGGGCACGCCCTGAACGGGACGCTGCAGGACATCGTGATCCGCACCCAGCGCATGCGCGGGCGCGATGCGCTGTGGCTGCCGGGCACGGACCACGCCGGCATCGCGACCCAGGCGGTGGTCGAGAAGAAGCTCTACGCCGAGGAGAAGAAGACGCGCCAGGAGCTCGGGCGCGAGGCCTTCGTGCAGCGCATCTGGGAGTGGAAGGAGGAGCACGGCAGCAAGATCCTCGAGCAGTTCCGGGCGCTGGGCTCCTCCTGCGACTGGACGCGCACGCGCTTCACGCTCGAGCCGCACATGTCGCGCGCCGTGCGCGAGGCCTTCGTGCGCCTGTTCGAGAAGGGCCTCGTCTACCGCGGCGCGCGCCTGGTGAACTGGGACTGCGTGCTGGAGACGGCCGTCTCGGACGACGAGGTCGAGATGGTGCAGCTCAAGGGCACGCTCTACCACATCCGCTACCCGCTGGCAGGCGGCGGCGGGCACGTCACGGTCGCGACCACGCGGCCCGAGACGCTGGTGGGGGACACGGGTGTCGCCGTGAACCCGGCCGACGAGCGCTACCGCGCGCTGGTCGGCAAGACCTGCGTGCTGCCCTTCGTCGAGCGCGAGATCCCGATCGTGGGCGACGAGACGGTCGAGGCCGGCTTCGGCAGCGGCGCGGTCAAGATCACGCCCGGGCACGACCCGGCCGACTACGAGCGCGGCACGCGCTTCCGGCTCCCGATCGTCAACGTGCTCGAGAAGAACGGGCGCATGAACGAGAACGCGGGGCCGTTCCGGGGGCTCTCGCGCGAGGAGGCCCGCAAGCGCATCGTGCAGGAGCTGGAGGCACGCGGGCTGCTCGAGAAGAGCGAGCCCTACGTCCACAACGTGCCCATCAGCGACCGCTCGAAGAGCCCGATCGAGCCGCTGGTCAGCGAGCAGTGGTTCGTGAAGATGCGCCCACTGGCGGTGCCGGCCATCGCCGCGGTCAAGACCGGCAAGCTCGCCTTCCGGCCCGAGCGCTGGACCAAGGTCTATCTCGACTGGCTCGAGAACGTGCAGGACTGGTGCATCTCGCGCCAGCTGTGGTGGGGGCACCGCATCCCGGTCTTCTACGACGAGGACGGCGTGCCCGCGGCGACGCGCGAGGACCTGCCGCTCGGCGCGAAGCACCCGCGGACCGGCAAGCCGATCGTGCGCCAGGACGAGGACGTGCTCGACACCTGGGCCTCCTCCTGGCTGTGGCCCTTCGCCACGCTCGGCTGGCCGGACAAGACGCCGGACCTGGCGCGCTTCTACCCGACGCACTTCATGTCGACGGCGCGCGAGATCATCTACCTCTGGATCGCGCGCATGGTCATGGCGGGCTACGAGCTGCTCGACCACCTGCCGCTCGAGCAGCGCTGCCCGTTCCAGACCTGCTACGTGCACGCGACCGTGCTGGATGGCAAGGGCAAGCGCATGTCGAAGTCGGCCGGCAACGGCATCGACCCGCTCGACATGATCCAGAAGTATGGCGCCGACGCGGTGCGCCTGTCGCTGGTGCTGCTGACGCGCGAGGGGCAGGACGTGAAGCTCTCGGAGGATCGCTTCGAGATGGGCAGGCGCTTCACGAACAAGCTGTGGAACGCGGCGCGCTTCACCTTCGGGCACCTGGCCGCAGCCCCGGCCGAGGCGCGCGCCGGGGACGCCGCGCTGGAGCTCGAGGACCGCTGGATCCGCTCGCGCCTCGCGCACGTCACGCAGGGCGTCTCGCGCGCGCTGGACGAGTACCGCTTCAACGACGGTGCCACGGAGCTCTACCGCTTCGTGTGGAACGACCTGTGCGACTGGTACCTGGAGCTCGTCAAGTCGCGCCTCGAGCAGGGCGGCGCCACGGCCGCGGCCGCGCGGCGCACGCTGTTCGCCGTGCTGGACGGAGCGCTGCGCCTCCTGCACCCCTTCACGCCCTTCCAGACCGAGGTCCTGTGGCGCGCGCTGCACGCCGCCGTGGGCGCGGGCGCGCCCGGGATGCTCGTCACGGCCCCCTGGCCCGTGGCGACGGAGTCCGAGCTCGACGCGCGGGCCGAGGAGGAGATGGGCGTCCTGCAGGAGCTGGTCGGAGCCGTGCGCTCGATCCGCGCGCTCACCATGACCGCTGACCGCAAGCCCCTCGCGGCCCACGTCAGCGCCCCGGGCGAGCGCGAGCGGCGGGTCCTCGCCAGCTCGGCCGCGCGCGCCAAGGCCCTGGCCTGCCTCTCGGTGCTCGAGGTGCAGCCCAGCGCGACGCGCCCGCCCTCCTCGGCCGTCGGCGTGGCGGCCGGGATGGAGGTGTTCGTGCCGCTCGACGGCGACGTGAACCTCTCCGAGCTGGCCGGCACCCTGGCGCGCCGCGCCGAGAAGCTCGAGAAGAGCCTGGCCGCCGCCGACGCCAAGCTGGCCAACCCCGGCTTCCTGAAGGGTGCCGATCCGGAGGTGGTCGAGGCCGAGCGCGCGCGGCGCGACGAGACGGCGCGCGAGCACGACCTCCTCAGGCGCAACCTGGCGGGGATGGGCTGACGTCGGCGCCGCGCGCGGGGCTCAGCCGCGCTGCGCGCAGTAGAAGGAGCCCGGCGCGTGCTCGTGCTTCGCGCGGTCCGGCGCGCGCTCGAGGAACTCGGGGTCCACGTTCACCGGGCAGTAGTGCGTCACCAGGCTCTGGCGCGTGCGGTCGGGGTGCTCGCGCAACGCGCCGCCGTGCACCAGGTCGGCGTGCCACAGCAGCACGTCGCCCTTCTTCGGCTGGAAGCGCACCAGCGGGCAGCCCAGGCGCTCGGACTCCTCGCGCACCCAGCGCAGGAACTCGCGGTCGTCCTCCAGCTCGTAGGGCTTGGCGCGCGAGCGCCCGAACCACACGTACTCGGGGATGCGGTGGCTGCCGACGTAGTACTGCAGCTCGCCCGTGCCCGGACGGACGTCCTCGAGCGCGACCCAGCTCCCGACCATCTCCATCGGCGAGCGCAGCACGACGTAGGCCGTGTCCTGGTGCATGGGCTGCTCGGTGCCAAAGCGGAAGCCCAGGCTCTGGAAGGCCAGCGGCGGGCGCTCGAAGAGCTGCGCCAGGAAGCGCTGCGTGCGCGGCGCGAACTGGATCTCGCGCGCGAGGCGCGAGCGCACGTGGTGGTCGAGCACCTTGTGCGGCTGGTCGCGGAAGCGCGCCTCCATCGGCACGAAGCGGCGCACGCCGTGCTCGTAGACCTCGATCTCCACCGCGGGGTCGCTGGTGCGCCAGGCCTCGGCCAGCTCGGCCTGGTAGCGGTCGACCAGTTCGCCCGGCACGGCGCCCTCCAGGACCACGAAGCCGTGCTCGATCCAGTGCTCGAAGAGGCGCGCGTCCTCGTCGGAGAGCTGCCCCAGGGCACGCTTGCCCGCCAGGCGCTCGCGTGCGTCGCTGAGGTCGGGCCACAGCCCGCCGAAGCGCGAGCGGAAGCGCGGGTAGCGCTCGAGCCGACCATAGAAGGTGTCCAGCGCCTCGTGGAACGAGACCGCCAGGCGCGAGAAGCACTGCTGCCAGCCCAGCTGCAGGGTGTCGCGGTCGGCCGGGTCGAGACCCTCGTGGCGCAGGACGAGCGTGGTCTCCCCCGCGCGCGGCACGAGCTCGACCGTGACGAGGCTCGCCCGGCCGCTGAGGGCGCCGCGCCAGCGCGGCTGGAAGTCGATCACCAGGCGGCGCGCGCCGAGCTCGCGGTAGCGCCCGGCGACCACCAGGCCCTCGCCGTCGGTGCCCGGGAACTCGAGCTCGAAGCCGCCCCCCGGGCGTGCGTCGAGCTCGACCCGCCGCGCCTCGGCCCCGATGGGCTGGAACCAGCTTCTCAGGCTGTCGGGCTCGGTCCAGGCCCGCAGCACGTCCTCGGGGGCGGCATGGAGCTCCCGCTCGAAGTCCAGCCGCTCGTCCACGCGCTCCGCCACGTCTTCATTCTATTCCGCCATGGGGCCTGCCGGAGGGCGGCGCCCGCGAATGGTCCGGCGGGGGGAAAGACCTTCGTGGTGCGGGTGGGCTCTGCGCTCTGGTGCGCAGGGGCCTGACTAGCCGCCGAGCCACGGCGCCAGGCGGGTGCCGAGCTGCCGTCCGAGCAGCGCGTTTCCAGCCAGCGACAGGTGATAATCGCGCACCCAGTAGAGGACCTCCTCCGAACGCACCATCTCCTCGCACGGGTCGAGGCACTCGATCCCGGCCGCACGCAGCTCGTCGAAGAGGCGGCGGGCGACGACGAGGCTGCGCCCCACGTCCTCCTCCTCCAGCCCCAGCCGGCGCGCGCCCTCGCGCCAGGCCGGCCGATCGTCCTCGTCCACGTCCATCTTGGTCGGCAGCAGCACGGCCAGGAAGCGGATGCCGTGCGCGGCGCACACGCGCGCCATCTCGCGATAGGCGTCGCGAGCCCGCGCGCGGGACGGCTCCACCTCGGCCGGAAAGCACTTCCAGCGGTAGGCCTGGTTCAGACCCTGGCTGAAGGGGGCCTCGTGGCTCTTCCAGACGCGCGTGGCCAGCTCGTAGTACTCGTCGGACGTGGCCGTCATCGGGGACAGCTCCGCGAAGTGGGCGATCAGCAGCTCCTCGAGGAAGTCGTTGCCCGCGAACAGCACGGCCACGAAGACGTCGGGCTCGAGCGCGAGGTGCTTGTGCAGCACGTCCAGGTAGCAGCTCGGGCTCGTGTATCCGACCCCGGCATTGAGCACCTCGACGTCGGCGCGCCCCAGGCGCTCCTGCAGGACGCGCTCGGCGACGCCGGTGAAGCTCTCCGACGGGCTCACCAGCCCGCCCGTGTGCGAGTCGCCCGCCACGAGGACGCGCAGGCCGTGCTTCGCGGGCGTCGTCGGTGCGTCGTCGTTGAAGCCCAGGTTGTTGATGCTGCGCACGAAGGAGCCCGCCGGGTGTTCCGGCCAGTCCCAGCGCTGGGTATCTCCCGGGATGTGCGTCAGGTAGGCCACCGGGTCGTAGCGCACGTCCCGGCGACCGTCGAGCGTGAACAGGCGGCGCGCCTGCTCCTCGCTCAGGACAGGGCGGAAGGCCGTGGCCGGGGCCGCCGCCCCGGACCCGGGCGCCGCCGGGCCTGGCCTCATGACCAGCCACAGGAGCATCCCCAGGACCGCCCCGCTTCCCAAGAGCAGCGCGCGCAGGACGACCGACCCCCCCGACCGCTCCGCGCTCATGCCGGCCTTCCCAGGGCCAGGGCGAAGTCGCCCGGCTCGTCGGTCAGCCAGCGCTCGAGCACCAGGCCCGCGCCGCGGAAGCACTCGGCCACCACCTCGCGCCGGAACTTGCAGGAGATCTCGGTGTGCAGCTCCTCGCCCGGGTCGAACTCCAGTGCGAGGTCGAGGCGGGCGAGGTGCGCCTCGATGCGCTGCAGGGCCACCAGGCGCATCTCGATGCGCGCCCGGACGGGGTCGTAGAAGGCGCGGTGCGCGAAGGCTTCGGGGTCGATCTCGCCGGACAGCTCGCGTGCCAGCACCGCGATCACGTTCTTGTTGAAGTCGGCCGTGACGCCGCGAGCGTCGTTGTAGGCGGCGTGCAGGCGCGCCGGGGTCTTCTCCAGGTCCACGCCGAGCAGGAAGCGGTCCTGGCCCTCGAGCATGGCGCGCACCGCGCGCAGGAAGGGCACGCGCTCCTCGGCCGCGAAGTTGCCGAAGGTCGAGCCGAGGAAGCACACCAGGCGCGGGCCCGAGCGCGGGATGCGCGCCAGGTCGTGCTCGAAGTCGCCGACCACGCCGACGATCTCGAGCCAGGGATGGCTCGCCGCCAGGCGTGCCCCGGCTGCCGACAGGGCCGCCGGCGAGACGTCGATCGGCACGAAGCGCTTGCCGCCGTGGCGCCCGAGGGCCGTCAGCAGGAGCTGCGTCTTGCGCGAGTAGCCCGCGCCGATCTCGACCAGCTCGCGGGGCCGCGCCAGGCCGACCAGCTCGTCGGCGCAGCGCTCCAGGATCGAGGTCTCGGCGCGTGTCAGGTAGTACTCCGGGAGGCGCGTGATGGCCTCGAACAGCTCCGAGCCGCGCGCGTCGTAGAAGTACTTGGGGGGCAGGCTCTTCGGGCGGCGCGTCAGGCCGGCGCGCGCATCGGCCGCCAGGGCCCGCGCGAAGTCCGCCGGCGTGCGGAGGGTCAGGAGCTCGAGCGGCATTTCGAGGGGGCGCGGGCGAGGCGGCAGGCCAAGCTTAATGGGCCCGGGGGTGGAGCCACGCCCGTCCTCCGGTGAAACTGCGCGTCCGGGAGAACCGACCTTGAAAGGGAACGCCTTGGCCCTGCCCCTGTCCGTGCTCACGCTCGTCTCCGCCCAGGACCGGCCCGGCCCGCCGTTCGTCACGCGCTCGGAGGTCGTCGCGCGCAACGGCATGGTGGCCACCAGCCAGCCGCTGGCGACGCAGGCGGGGCTGGAGATCCTGCGCCGCGGCGGCACGGCCGTCGACGCGGCCATCGCCGCCAACGCGGTGCTGGGCGTGGTCGAGCCGACCGGCTGCGGCATCGGCGGGGACCTGTTCGCCTTCGTGTGGGACGGCAAGGAGAAGCGCCTGCACGGGCTGAACGCGAGCGGGCGCTCGCCGCGCGGGCTCACGCTCGAGAAGCTGCGCGAGCTGGCGGGCGAGTCGATCCCGAGCCTCGGCCCGCTGCCGGTGACCGTGCCGGGCTGCGTCGACGGCTGGTACGAGCTCCACGGGCGCTTCGGGAAGCTCCCGATGGCCGAGGTGCTGGCCCCCGCGATCGCCTACGCGCGCGAGGGCTTTCCGGCCAGCGAGCTGGTCGCGCGCGCCTGGCGCGACAACGGGAAGCTCCTGGCCGAGCAGCCCGGCTTCGCCGCGCAGTTCCTGCCGGCGCCCGAGAAGGGCCAGGTCGTGGTGCGCGCGAACCTGGCGCGCACGCTGGAGCGCATCGCGAAGGGTGGGCGCGAGGTCTTCTACCGCGGCGAGATCGCGCGCGAGATCGGGGCGTTCCTCGCGGCCCACGGCGGCTTCCTGACGGCCGAGGACCTGGCCGTGCACCGTTCCGAGTGGGTCACGCCGCTCTCCACGCGCTACCGCGGCTACGACGTGTGGGAGCTGCCGCCCAACGGCCAGGGCCTGGCGGCGCTGCAGATGCTGAACCTGCTGGAGGGCTACGACCTGGCCGCGCTCGGCTCCGGCAGCGCCGGCTACCTGCACCTCCTGGCGGAGGCCAAGAAGCTCGCCTTCGAGGACCGCGCGCGCTACTACGCCGATCCGGAGCAGGCGGACGTGCCGGTCGCCGAGCTCGTCTCGAAGGAGTACGCGGGCGAGCGCCGCAAGCTGATCGACCCGGCGCGCGCCGCGGCGCGCGTCGAGGCCGGCCAGCTCGCGCGCAGCGGGCGCGACACGGTCACGCTCGCCACGGCCGACGCGGCCGGCAACATGGTCGCGCTGATCCAGAGCAACTACCGCGGCATGGGCGCCGGACCGAGCCCGACGGGGCTCGGCTTCGTGCTGCAGGACCGCGGCGAGCTCTTCGACCTCGCGGCGGGGCGGCCCAACAGCTACGCCCCCGGCAAGCGCCCCTTCCACACGATCATCCCCGGCTTCGTGACGAAGGACGGCGAGGCCTGGCTGGCCTTCGGCGTGATGGGCGGCGACTTCCAGCCCCAGGGGCACGTGCAGGTGCTCGTGAACCTGATCGACTTCGGCATGGGCCTGCAGGAGGCCTGCGATGCGCCGCGCCTGGCGCACGAGGGCTCGAGCGACCCGACCGGGACGCCGCTGGCGGCCGGCGGCGGGACGCTCACGGTCGAGGGCGGCTTCGCGCCCGAGGTGCTCGAGGCCCTGGCCGCCCGCGGGCACGTCTTCCGCGAGCGGCGCGGCATCTTCGGCGGCTTCCAGGGCATCCGCCGCGACGCCGCGACGGGGGTCCTGTTCGGGGCCAGCGACCCGCGCAAGGACGGACACGCGGCCGGCTGGTGAGAGTCTGCGCGGTCGGGATTCGGACCTTGCGGGCAACCCGCTTCGCGGACCGAGCTATCCTCGACGGCCCGGGTGTGCGCGCCCGGGTGCCGTCCCTGCCCCGGAGGTCTCCATGCGCCGTCGCTCCTCGCTCCTCTCGCTGTTCCTGGCGGCATTGGCCGGGGCCCCGGCTGCCCAGGTCGGCACCGTGCGCGTGGCGCAGCGGATCAACGGCCAGCTCGGCGGCTTCGCCGGTCAGCTCGAGCACGAGGACTGGTTCGGCACCGAGCTCGAGCCGCTCGGTGACCTCGACGGCGACGGCGTGCCCGACCTGGCGGTCGGCGCGCCCGGGGACGACGACGGCGGACCCGAGCGCGGCGCGATCTGGATCCTGTTCCTGAAGCCCGATCGCACGGTCGCGCGCAGCGCGAAGATCAGCCAGACCAGTGGGGGCTTCGTCGGTACGCTCGCCGATCGCAGCGCCTTCGGCTCGGCCCTGGCGCGCGTCGACGACCTGGACGGCGACGGCGTGCCGGAGCTCGTCGCCTGGAGCGGACAGACGAACCGCCTGCACGTGCTGTTCCTGAACGCGGACGGCACCCTGCACGGCCAACGCGAGATCCTGGCCTCCGACGCGGCCTTTGCGGGCCAGCTCCAGGCGCGCTTCCTCGCGCCGGTCCTGACGGCGCTCGGCGACCTCGACCACGACGGCTTCCCGGACCTGTCCGTGGGCACGCCCGAGGCCCACGAGCGCGCCGGCGGGCTGTGGATCTTGCGCCTCGGTCCCGGCGGCGCGCTGCGCGCGGCGCACGAGATCGCCGAGCAGCTCGGCGGCTTCACCGGCGACCTGCAGCCGCGCGGCGGCAGCTTCGGCGGCGACGGGCTGGGAACGGGCATCGCGCTCCTGAGCGACCTCGACGGCAACGGCTGTCCCGAGCTGGGCGTCACGGCCCCGGGTGCCGAGCCGCGCGGCTCCTTCTGGGTCCTGTACCTGGATGCGAGCGAGCGCGTGTTCCAGCACGCCGAGTACGGCCACGAGGAGTACGGCGTGCGCTACGGCGCCGCGGCCTCCCACGCCACGCGCTGGGCCTCCTCGGTGGGCGACCTCGACGGCGACGGGCACGACGAGCTGGCCCTCGACTTCAGCAACAGCTTCGACCTGCCCGGCGGTGGCCGCAACGACACGGCGGCGGTGATCACCTTCCTGCACCCGGACGGGTCCGTGCGCGTGCACCTGCCGCTCGGCAACGAGAGCGGCGGGATGGGTGCGGTTCCCACGAGCACGGGCTTCGGGCGCCATCCGAAGCGGCTCGGCGACCTGGACGGCGACGGTGCGCCGGAGCTCGTCGTCGGCGCGCACAACGACCGCGCCGCGGGCCAGGACACCGGTGCGATCTGGATCCTCACGCTCGCGACCGACGTCGTGCGCGCCGGCTCGCTCCCGAACCCGCGCATCCTCTCGCAGGCCGCCGATCCCGCCATCGGGCAGCTGTGGACCGTCACGCTCGACTGCAGCGCTCACGCCCCGGGCTTCGCCACGATCGCCGTGTACGAGCGGCCCGGCGCGGGCCACTTCCGGCCCGAGGGCGAGGTGCTGGTCGGCGGCCACCGCCTGGCGGTCTACGTCCTGCCGAACGCCGGTGTCGCGAGCACGATCTCGCTGCGCACCCCGCGCGCGCTCGACCTGGTCGGGCTGCGGGTCCACGTGCAGGGCCTGTGCGCCGGCGCGCCGGCGACCCTCAGCAACGCGCTCGACCTCCTGATCGGCGAGTGAGCGCAACGACCGCGACCCTGCTCGCGCTCGTCCTGCAGGCTCAGGGCGAGCTCCGCAGCGCGCCCGCGAGCCGCTTCGAGGGCGCTCTGCCTTCGGTCGTGGTCGGTACGGAAGCGCCGGCCTTCGCGCGCGTCGTGCGCGGAACGGCGCAGGCCGAGCTCGTCGTGCAGGGCCTCGGGGCGATCGCCGAGCCCCGCACCCAGGCCGCGGGGCCGGGCTGGTTCCTGAACTGGGCCGACATCCCGGCGGTAGCGCGCCTGGCGGACGGGACCACGCTGGCGGTGTGGCTCGAGACCACGGAGGGACACGCGCACTCCTACGGGACGCGCTTCCAGCTCCTCGATCCGGCCGGAGACCCGCAGGCCGAGCCCCGCCGGCTGGAGGAGCACACCGGGCCCGGCGAGCACGGCTTCGTCTCGCTCGTTCCGCTGGATGCGGAGCGCTTCCTCGCACTGTGGCTCGACGGCCGCACGATGGATGCGCACGGCGGTGGGCACATGCAGGTCCTGGCGCGAACGGTCGCGCGCGACGGGACGCTCGGGCCCGAGAAGGTGGTCGATCCCTCGGCCTGCTCCTGCTGTCCGACGAGCCTCGTGCGCCTGGCGGACGGGACGGTGCTGGCTGCCTGGCGCGACCGCAGCGCGGCCGAGGTGCGCGACATCGCGCTGGCGCGCTTCGATGGCACGCGCTGGAGCGCGCCGGTCCCGTTGCACGCGGACGGCTGGGAGATCCACGGCTGCCCGGTGAACGGTCCGCGCCTGGCCGCGAGCGCGGTGCACGTGGCGGCCGCCTGGTACACGGGCGTCGACGGCAGCGTGCGCGTCGCCTTCGGGAAGTCGGACGGCAGCGCCTTCGCCCTGCCGGTGCGCGTCGACGAGGGCGGCGGCGAGGGGCGCGGCGACGCGGTCTTCCTGGCGGACGGTGCGCTGCTGGTCGGCTGGCTCGAGCACGACGAGGGCCGCGTGGCCTGGAAGCTGCGCCGCGTCTGGCCGGACGGGCGCCTCGGCGCGGTGCACGAGCTCGCACCGATCTCGGGCGAGCGCTCGGCCGGCTTCCTGCGGCTGGCGCCGGGGGACGGCGGAGCCTGGGCGCTGTGGACCGAGCCGGGGAAGACGCCGCACGTCCTGGCGGCGCGCGTCACGGGGCCCTGACGCTTCGAGGGCCTGCCTAGCCCGACCTTTTCATGAGCCCTCGGCTGCAACGTCGCGACTGGCTGCATCTGCAGCGCTTCGCTCCCTGCGAGGTCTCAGCGACCTGCCAGAGGTCGCTTCCGCTGCTCTCGGTCGCGAATCGCCGCATCTGCAGCCATTCGCGACGTTTCGCTCGAGGCCTCATGAAAAGGTCGGGCTAGCGGGCCGGCGGCGGGCTCTGCCAGAGGATCTGCACGATCTTCCACTGGCCGCCCAGCTTGGCGAGGTGCATGTGGTCGACGCCCCACTTTGCCGTGAGCTTGGCGCTGGCGGTCACGTCGAGCACGTCGAGGACCTGGATCTGGTAGGGGATGTCCTGGCCCTCGCGTCCGCCCTTGTTCCAGCCTGCGGCCAGCTCGCGCAGCTGCTCGAAGGTCATCTTGCTCGGCGTGCGGTAGGCGCCCGACTCCGGCGGGCGGTAGAAGCCGATCTTCTCGAGCGCGGGGTGCACGCTGCGCTCGATCCGCTCCGGCTTCACGAGGTAGAGCGCCTCGACGTAGTCGCGCACGGCCGCCTCGACGGCCGCGTGATCGTCGGAGGGAGCGCGGGAAAGGCCGAAGGCGAGCGGGACGAGCAGCAGGAGAGCGAGGAGGAGTCGGGTCATGGGCAAGTCTCCGCGGGGGCGGGGGGCCGGCCAGCCTAGTCGGCGCGGGGGCGACCGGCGCGAGGGTCGAGGCAAGGCTTGCGTCGCGAGGTCCTGGAACGTCGCACCCAGCTTGCGCCGCGGATGGCCAGGGGGCTTGCGCCCGCCGGCGGATCCGCGGCGGTCACGCTGACGGCGAAGGCAGTAGCCGATCTGCGATCGGCTAGAGCGAGCCGAGGTAGAGCGCCTCGACCTCGGCCGGCGTCAGGGCGTGGTCGAACGCGCGCACGTCGTCCAGCAGGCCGCGGTAGTGGCGCGCGCTCGAGCTCGGGTCGCGGCCGAGCCACAGGGTCGAGTCGAAGGCCTCGGCGGCGTGCTGGATCGCGTTCGTGGCGCTCGCGAGCACCCCGTTCTCTCCCCGGTACAGCGTGGCGCGCGTGGGCTCGACGACCAGCGCGGCGAAGACCCACTGGGCGTCCGGCACGACCAGGCCGGAGTCCCAGCCCCAGCTCGCGCCGTCGTCGTTCCAGGTGTAGCGCAGCTCCTGGGCCGTGCCGAAGTGCAGCCCGGCGACCGTGCTCCCGGCGCGGCTGAAGACGAGGCCGGCCCAGCCGTTCTGGGCGCCGTTGCGGCGCAGCCAGCAGCTCAGCGTGACGCGGTTCGAAGCCAGGTTCAGGGCCGGGATCTGCACGCGGTCGTTCGTGCCGTCGAGCGCGACGGCGCGTCCGAGGCTCGCCGTCGCGCCGGGCTGGTTCAGGACGATGCCGTTCTGGTAGGTCCCGTCGAGGCCGCCCAGCGGCTCGTCCGCGAGCGTGCCGGAGGTCTCGTCCAGCGGCCAGCGGTGCTGGCGCGCCGGCTGCATCTCCCACACGTGCCCCGGCACGATCCCCGTCGGCGTGTGCTCGTCCACGCGCCAGAAGTACCGCGTCCCGGGCACGAGCCCGACCGGCGCGAGGCTCGTCTCCGCGCGCGTGCCCAGGAACTCGGGCGCGGTCGGGGTCGCCGCGCGCACGGCGGCGTGGCTCGTCCCGAGATAGACGTCGTGCAGCGTGGCGTCGAGGCCCGGTCCCCACAGGAACGGCGCCGCCGGGTCCGCGAGCTTGCCGCCGTCGCGCGGCAGGGGTGCGTCCGCCGGCCCGCTGCCCGCGGCGAGGCGCGCGATCTCGCCCGCGTCGAGGGCGTGGGCGTAGACGCGCACGTCGTCGATCCAGCCCTGGAACTGCCGCCCGCCGAGCTCGTCGCGCCCGATCACCGTGCGCCCGTCGAAGGCCTCGGGCGCGTGCGGATGGAGGTGCACGGCCGAGAGCAGCGTCGTGTGCCGCAGGTACAGCGTGGCGCGGTCGGGCTCGACCACCAGCGCGACGAAGGCCCACTGGTCGTCCGGCAGCACCAGCGGGTTCCCGAAGGCGTAGGTCGCCGGGTCGTCGTTCCAGGTGTAGCGCAGCCCGCCGCCGCTGGTCACGGACAGCCCGGCCACGGTGCTGCCAGCGCGCGCGAAGACGAGGCCCGCGAAGGCGTCCTGCACGCCCTGGCGCCGGACCCAGGCCGTGATCGTCACGCGGTTCGCGTCGAGGTCGAGGGCCGGCAGGTGCACGCGGTCGTTGATGCCGTCGAAGTAGAGCGCGCCGCCGAAGAGCCCCGGGGCCCAGGTGGGGCTCGCCGCCAGGGTGCCGTCGCGCCCGCCGCGGCTGCGGTCGAGGGCCTGCGAGCCGGCGCCCTCGTCGAGCGGCCAGTAGCCGGCGAGCTCGAGCGGCGTGCTGACCAGGGTGACCGTGCCGCTCGTGCTGCGGCGCGCGTCGCTCACCTCGTAGGCGAAGGCGTCGGCGCCGACGAAGGGCTCGTCCGGTCCGGTGTACACGAGGTGCTCGCGACCGACGTCGCTCACGCGCACCACCGTGCCGCCGCGCGCGCTCGTGGCATCGGCCCCGCGCAGGAACAAGGGCTGGCAGTCGCCGTCGGCGTCGTTGGCGAGAACGTCCAGGGCCAGGCCCTCCGCCAGGCGGTCCTTGCGCTGCGTCGCGCGGTCCGGCATGGCGTAGGGTGCGAGCTCCTGCGGGCGGTCGGAGACCGGCTGCAGGCAAGGGAGCCCGTCGCGGAAGGCGGTGATGATCCGGCGCGTCTCGGGCGCGACGTAGAAGCAGGCCCCGCACATGTTGTTGCAGGGCTCGACGTCGTGGCAGTGGCCCGCGCCGAAGTTGTGGCCGACCTCGTGGCCGACGATGTTGGCGCCGTCCATGCTCCAGCCGTAGTGCACCGCCGGGTTGCACACCACGCCCACGTAGGCGAGACCGCCGTACTCGATCAGGCTGCCCGGCTTGCCGGTCATCAGGTGCGCCAGGTCGCGCGGGATCGCGGCCTGGTTGGTGGTCCACTCGCCGCGGAAGAGGTCCAGCAGGTTCCCGCCGCCGGTCGGAGCGTAGAAGGGCGCCGTGCGCACCACGTAGGCCGTCAGCGCGAAGGTGATCTGCACGTCGCGCGCGAAGAAGAAGTCGACCTGGTTCAGGATCGCGTCGATGGCCGCGACCGTGTCCGGCACCGACGAGCCCTTGAGCTGGAAGTACTCGTAGTCGGCGTCGAAGGCGATCTCGGCCAGCTCCAGGCAGCGCCGGCGGTCGGCGCGCGTCCCGAGCGCGAGGACGCCCGCCGGGAGCGGCGCGGGGAGGTCGGAGGCGCCGCAGGCGAAGGGCTCCGGCGCGCGCGCCGACCACAGGCGGTGCCGGCCCGGCGCGCCCGCGGGCTCCAGCTCGTGGAACTGCTGCGTGCCGTCCGCCGTGCGCGTCTCGATCCAGGCGCTCCAGCCGTCGCGCCCGAGCGCGGCCACCACGGCGCTCTCGTCCACGCCGCGCAGGCTGCCACGGTAGGTCCGTGCCGGCGGCGGCGGCTCGTCGACGCTGCCCGCAACCCCGACCGTGCGCACGAAGGCGCCCGGCGCGCGCAGCGCGTGGCGCGCGAGCACCAGCTCGCCGAGCGGCGTGGCCAGGCTCACCTGCTCGGGTGCCTCGGCCGGGACGTCGAGCGCGAAGGTCGGGGCGGGCTCGGCGGCGCGCTGGGGCCCCGGGAGCAGGGCGAGGGCGAGGACGAGGAGCGACATGCGGGCCGCGATTCTCCGCGCGAGCGCCCGCCAGCGCCACGCCCCGCGGCGGCATTCCGCGGCCGCGCCCTTCTGGGTCAGGACACCAGCTACTTCTTCTTCGCCGCCAGCCGGGCGACGACGGCCTGCAGCGCCGCCTGGGCCTCGGCGCCGAACCACTCGTCGAGAAAACCCTCCAGGGCGCGTCCGTCGCAGCGCGCGAAGGTCTCGCTCAGCTCGCGCCGCACCAGGGCGCGCGTCGCGCGCAGGGTCGCCGGCGGCAGGGCGAGCTGGGCCTCGACCCAGCGCCGCGCGCGCGGCACGACCTCCTCGGGCGCGACCAGCTCGTCGACGAGGCCGAGCTCGAGCGCCGTCCCCGCCTCGAACAGCTCGGCGCCCGTCAGCATGCGCTCGGCCACGCGCGCGCCGGCGGCGTGCCGCGCCACGGCCCAGATCGGCTCGGGCACGCGCACGCCGACGGCCACCTCGTTCAGGCCGATGCGGAAGGCGCCCGCGGCCATCACGCGCCAGTGGGCGCACAGGGCGAGGACGCAGCCGCCGGCGGGCGCGTGCCCGGTCACGGCGCAGGCCACCGGGATCGGCAGCTCGACCAGGACGCGCATCAGCTCGAGGAAGTCGCGCCAGGCCGCGCGCGCGGCGGAGCGCTCGAGCGTCACGAACAGCGGCACGTCGAGCCCGGCCGAGAACAGGCCCGCGCGGCCCGAGAGCACCAGACCCCGGGCGCGCGTCGGTGCGGCGCGCAGGGCCTCCAGCAGGGCGTGGATCAGCTCGGGCGAGAGCGCGTTGGCGGGCGGACGCTCGAGGCGCAGCTCGTGCACGTCGCCGTGGGGGAGGGTCGCGATCATGGCCGGAGGATACTCGGCGGGGCCCGCTCGGCCGCGGCCCTCGGCCCACCGAAACCCTTTCGCGTGGCTCGTTCCCGTGCCTGCCTGCACAATGGCCTCCATCCGCCGCTGCACGCCATGTCCTCCCCCCTCCGCGCCGTCGCGTTCTCCGCCGCTCTCCTGCTCTTGCTCCCGCCCGGCCTCGGGGCCCAGGCCAACGTCGTGCCCGGGCTCGACGTGCGGCTCTCGGCCATGCGCTCGATCGCCGCCATCGGCCGCACGGGCAGCTTCCCGGACGGCATCAACGGCATCGCCTTCGACACGACCGTGTGCAACGAGGGCACGGTCGAGCTGCCGTGGTTCCAGCCGATGAACGTGCGCCACCCGAAGATCGCCTTCCTGGTGGCGGGCCTGCGCGACGGGCGCCTGGTGCAGCTCTCGGGGCGGAGCTACGTCAAGCACGGCTTCTTCGCGGCCAATTCACCGGGCTGCGGGACGCCCTGCATCCGGCCGGGCGGCGATCCGGGCGAGTACCTCGGCGTGGGCTGCGCCGACACCTACGCGATCAGCAACAACGGCGACAACTTCTACCTCGGGCCGCCGGACGAGGTCGACCCGTGGCTCGGCACCTGGGACAAGGCCTGCTCGCTCTTCGACCGCGGCTTCCCGACCGTGGCCGCGCCCGAGGACTGCGACGGACGCCGCAGCCTGACGCGCACGGCGGCCGCGGCCCTCGGGCCGGTGCACAGCCGCGTGCAGGTGAGCGACGCCGAGCTGCTGGCCGGCGGGCCGCTCTTCTTCCAGGGCCACTACGTGGTCGAGGGCCAGGCCGAGGCCCTGCGCGCCGACAACCTGGGCTCGCGCGGCTTCACGGCCACCTGGAGCGGGAGCGCCTGGGACCTCGCGCCGGGCTCGCCGCTGCTCGCCGGCACGGTGCTCCTGCAGTGGCCGGGGGCCGAGGTCACCTCGGCCACGAACGGCGCCCTGGACGGGCGCGTGTACTGCGGGCTCCTGGTCAGCGGACCCGTCGAGGGCTTCTACCGCTACGAGTACGCCCTGCACAACCGCGACAGCGCGCGCGGCATCGGCGCGCTGCGCATCCCGCTGTGCTCGGGGGCGCGCGTGCGCGCCGCCGGCTTCCGCGACGCCGACGGCGACCCGGCCAGCGACTGGTCGGTCGCGCGCCAGGCGAACGAGCTCGTCTTCGCCGCGCGCACCGCGCTGCTCCCCTGGAACACGATCCACAACTTCTGGTTCGAGAGCGACGCGGCCCCAGCCGACGCGGCCCTCCAGCTCTCCGCCGGCGCGCCGCCGAGCCGCCCGTCGCACTTCGCGCTGCCGGCCCGGGCTCCGCTCGCGCTCCATGCCGTCCACACCGGCCCCGGCTGCGCGCTGGGCGTGCCGCCCACGCTCTTCCCGCTCGGCGCGCCGCCGCGCGCGACCCTCGGCAACGCGAGCTTCGCCCTGGGCTCGTCCGGCAACGCCGCGCAGCAGCCGAGCGCGCTCTACTTCACGCCCGGCGCCGGCACGGGCTCGTTCCCGCCCTGCACGCTCCGGCTCGGGCCGCGGCCGGTGCTGGCCTCGCTCGTGACGAGCGACGCCGCTGGCCTGGCCGTGCACCCGGTGCCGATCCCGAACGACATCGGCCTGGAGGGGCGCGTCTTCTCGCTGCAGGCCCTGGCGCGCCGGCCGGGCGCGGGGGTGCTGCTCTCCGACTGGGAGCTCTCGGACGGGCTGCTCGTGCGCGTCGGCGACGCCCTGGCGGGCTGCCCCTAGCCCAGCCGATTCACGAAGCCCTCGGCTCCGACGCCGCGACTTGCCCCATCTGGGGCCTTTCGCTCCATGCGAGTCCTCACCGACCAGAGGAGGGTCGGTTCCGGCCCTCTCGGTCGCGAAAGCCCGCATCGGCGCTCGTACCCAGGCCAGGAGCCATTCGCGGCGTCTCGCTCGAGGCCCTCGTGAAGCAGCCGGGCTTGGCCGGCCCTACGGTCCGCCCAGCCCGTACAGCTCGAAGCGCAGGTGCGGGAGGATGTTGGTGAAGTCGTCGGTCCACGGACGCCCTCCGCCGGCCGGCGGCAGCTCGCTCCAGGCCGGACGCTGGAAGCCGAAGCGCGCGAGCTGCGCCTCGCGCCGCGCGACCACGATCCAGTCCGAGGGCGTGCCCATCGGCGTCTGGGTCGGCACGGCGCCGAGGCTCGCGCGCGCCTCCAGGCCGGCGTCGGCCACCAGCGTCGCGACCACCGGCAGGAGGTCGATGTAGGAGTTGGTCACGTGCATCAAGAGCAGCCCGTCCGGGGCGAGCTTCGCGAAGTAGAGCGCCAGGGCCTCGCGCGTCAGCAGGTGGGCCGGGATCGCGTCGCCGCTGAAGGCATCGACCACGAGCGCCGCGAAGGCCCCGTCCGGCTCGCGCGCCAGCGTCAAGCGCCCGTCGCCGATCACGACCTCCACGTCCTTGCCGCAGTGCGCGAGGTACGTGAAGTAGCGCTCGTCGCGCGCGATGCGCTCGTCCAGCGGGTCGATCTCGTAGAAGGTCAGGCGCTGCCCGGGCGTGGCGTGGCAGGCGATGGCGCCCACGCCGAGGCCGATCACGCCCACGCGTCCGCGGCCGCCGGGCGTGTCCTTCAGGATCGAGAAGAACTGCCCGACCGGACCCTCGCGCGTGTAGTACATCGGCGGCGCGAGCGGCCTCTCCAGGTTCTGCATCCCGTGGTTGGTGGTCCCGTTCAGGAGCCAGTGGAAGCGCCCGAAGGGCAGCTCGCCGCCCATCACCGAGTAGACGCCGAAGAAGCTGCGCTCGCGCAGCAGCCGATCGGGCGGATCGCCCAGGACGTGCGGCGCGGCGAAGCGCAGCGCGACCAGGAAGCCGAGCGCGAAGCGCAGCGGCCGGCGCGCGGTCAGGGCGCAGGCCAGGGCCACGCCCAGGGCCAGGAACAGCGCCGCGCGCTCCGGGGCCTCGGCTCCGGCCAGGACCTCGGTCGCGTGCCGCCAGAGGCTCGCGTCGCTCGCGTGCTCGAGCGCGAAGAGGCCCATGAGCAGCGCCGGGAGCGCCAGATCCAGCACGTGCTCGGCCCGGCGGCGCGCGGCGTCGCCGCCGTGCGGCGTCAGGGCCCGCGCCAGCCAGCCGGGGGACCCAGGCGTCGGCCGCAGCAGCAGGGCCGCGACCAGCGCCAGCGGGTACTCCAGCACGGAGTCGAACACGAGCGGCGCCACGATCGAGGCCAGCACGCCGCCCAGCACGCCGCCGACCGACATCCACAGGTAGAACTCGGTCAGGTGCGCGGCCACCGGCCGCCGGCGCGCGAGCTCGGCGTGGCACACCCAGGCCGACAGGAAGAGTCCCGCGACGTGCAGCCCCACCAGGAACAGCGGCCCCGGCGCGCCGCTCTGGAACATGCCCGCCACGAGCACCACGACCACGACCTGCGCGCGCCGCACCCAGACCGGCGCGATCCAGCTGCGCCGCGCGAAGGCCAGCACGAAGGTCAGCAGGTACAGCGCCAGCGGCACGACCCACAGCAGCGGCACGGCCACGATCTCGCTCCCGATGTGCAGCGTGACGCCGAGCAGGAGCGCCGAGGGCACCGTGGCCAGCGCGAGCCAGCGTGCGCGCAGGCTCCAGGTCAGCTCGCGCACCAGCCCGGCCTCGCTCTCGGGCTCCGACGGCCGCGCGCCCACCGCGCGGTGGCGGCGCAGCAGCGTCACGCCGCAGCCCGCGATGGCCAGCGCGAGCAGCGCGTAGCCGGCCGTCCAGGCCCAGCCCTGGGCCGACAGGCCGAGCAGCGGCTCGACCAGGAACGGATAGGAGAAGAGCGCCGCCAGGCTGCCGAGGTTGCTGGCGCCGTAGAGGAAGTAGGGATCACCGGCGGCCGCGTGGTCGGTGTGCGCGAACCAGCGCTGGAGCAGCGGCGCCGTGGCCGAGACGGCGAAGAAGGGCAGCCCGATCGAGGCCGCGAGCAGCCCGATCAGCCAGGGGATCTGCGTCCCGCCGGCCGGCGGGCTCCAGCCGGCGGCCACGCCGATCGGCAGGGCCAGGGCCCCGAGCGCGAGCACCCCGCCGTGCGCCAGCGTCTGCCCCCGCGGCCCGAGACAGCGCGTCGAGACGTGCGCGTAGCCGTAGCCCAGCAGCAGCGTCGCCTGGAAGAACACCACCGCCGTGTTCCACACCGCGGCCGAGCCCCCCAGCAGCGGCAGCACGGCCTTGGTGAACATCGGCTGCACCGCGAACAGCAGGAACGCGCTCAGGAACAGCGTCAGCGCGTACAGCGGGAGCACGAACGGCGCTCCGGCCCGGGCCGGGGCCGCTCCACGGTCCAGGGGCATGGGCTGATCTTCTACCGCTCGAACCCTCGTCAGCCGAGCAAGATTCTCACGAGCGGTAGAAGATCACGCGTCCGGCGAAGCCGGACGCCACCAGCAACCCTTCAGGAGACCGTCGGCCCTGCAATCCCGTGGTGGATTGGACGGGCCTTCCTTGGGTTGCGGGTGCCAACCCGCCCTGGGATCCTACTCGATCAGGAAGTCGTAGCCCTCCCAGCGCATGACCTCGAGCAGGTTGGAGAAGTCGTCCGTCCAGAGGCCGATGCTCGGCTCCGGCGGCAGCTCGGGCCAGGGGTGGGGCAGGAAACCGAAGCGCGCCAGGAGCTCGGGCCGGCGCGCGACGAGCACGTAGTCCGCCTCCAGGGCGAAGGGCGTGGTCAGCGGGATGCTCGGGCTGCGGCGCACCGCCAGGCCCTGGTCGGCGGCCAGGTTGGCCAGCACCGGCAGCAGGTCCAGGTAGGAGTTCGTGACGTTGAAGAGCACGAGACCGCGCTCGGTGACCTTGCGCAGGTAGAGCTGCAGCGCCTCGCGCGTCAGGAGGTGGACCGGGATCGCGTCGCCGCTGAAGGCCGCCACGAGCAGGAGGCCGAAGGCCCCGTCGGGCTCCTCCTCGAGCAGCAGGCGCCCGTCGCCGATGCGCACCTCCACGCGCTCGCCGGCGTCCCGCAGCATCGTGAAGTAGCGCTCGTCGCGCGCGATGCGCTCGTCCAGCGGGTCGATCTCGAAGTACGTCAGGCGCTGGTCGTGCCCGACGTAGCTGGCCATCTGGCCGACGCCGAGGCCGACCACGCCGATGCGTTCCACGCGCTCGGGCCAGTCGCGCAGCACGTTCACCACCTGCCCGATCGGTCCCTCGCGCGTGTAGTAGGTGATCGGGCGCGCCGGGTTGTCCATGTTCTGGCCGCCGTGGAACACGCGTCCGTGCAGCAGGAGGTGCACGTTGCCCAGCGGGTGCTCGATCTTCTTGACCGAGTACACGCCGAAGAAGCTGCGCTCGCGCATCAGGCGGTTCTCCGGGTGATTCAGCACGTCCGGGGCCAGCACGAACATCGTCACCAGGAAGGCGAGCGCGAGGCGCAGCGGCCGCCTGGCGAGGCACAGGAGGCCGAGCACCAGCGTGCCCTTGAAGGCCAGCAGCACGAGCCGCTCGGAGCCGCCGGCGCCCGTCACCAGCGCCGTGATCGCGCGCCGCCACCAGCCCTCCGCGGCGGGCGGCTCGGCCAGCGGGTTCGGGCCGGCCAGCAGCCAGTAGAGCAGTGCCGGCAGGGCCAGGTCGAGCAGCCACGGCCAGGCGCCGCGCCGGCCCTCCGGCCAGGGACGCAGCAGCAGCGCCGCGAAAAGCGCCAGCGGGTACTCGTAGACCGCGTCGAACACGAGCGGCGCCACGATCGCGGCCAGGATCCCGCCCAGGACGCCGCCGACCGACATCCACAGGTAGAACTCGGTCAGGTGCGTCGCGCGCGGGCGCAGGCGCGCCAGCTCGCCGTGGCACACCATGGCCGTGACGAACATCGCGCCCACGTGCAGGACGAGCAGCGCCACCAGGGCCGGGATCTGGTACAGCACCGCGAGCAGCACGAGCAGCACGACCTGCGCGCGCAGCATCCAGGCGTGCCTGAGGAGCGGCCGGCGCGCGAACACGATCACGAACGTCAGGAGGTAGAGCGCCAGCGGCATGACCCACAGGAAGGGGGCCGCGGCGATGTCCGTCCCGATGTGCAGCGTCACGCCCAGGAGCAGGGCCGAGGGCACCGTGGCCAGCGCCAGCCAGCGCGCGCGCAGCGGCCAGGTGACCTCGGCCACCAGCCCGCCGCCCTCGCCCTCGCCCGCGGCGCTGTGCGCCTCCACCGGACGCCAGCGTCGCACCAGGATCAGCCCGCAGCTCGCGATGGCCGCCGCCAGGAACAGGTAGCCCAGGGTCCAGGCCGTGCCCTGGGCGCGCAGGCCCAGCACCGGCTCGAGCACGAGGGGATAGGCCAGCAGCGCCGCCAGGCTGCCGAGGTTGCTGGCGCCGTAGAGGAAGTAGGGATCGCCGGCGGCGGCGTGGTCGGTGTGCGCGAACCACTTCTGGAGCAGCGGCGCGGTGGCCGAGACGGCGAAGAACGGCAGCCCGATCGAGGCCCCGAGCAGCCCGATCAGCCAGGGGATCTGCGTCGCGCCGCGCGGCGGCTCCCAGCCGGCCGCGACCCCGATCGGGAGCGCCAGGAAGCCCAGGCCGAGCACCGCCAGGTGCAGCGCGAGCTGCGGCTTGGGCCCGAGGAAGCGCGTCGAGCAGTGCGCGTAGGCGTAGCCGAGCAGCAGCGTCCCCTGGAAGAACACCACCGCCGTGTTCCACACCGCCGCCGAGCCCCCGAGCAGCGGCAGCACCAGCTTGGTGAACATCGGCTGCACCGCGAACAGGAGGAACGCCGACAGGCACAGCGTCGCCGCGTAGAGCGGCAGCACGAAGGGTGCCGTTCCGCGGGTCGCGGGGGTGGGGGACGACATCGGGGGCGGGGGATCCTACCCGACCCCCGAGGGCCTGGAAGCCATCCCAGAACCCGTCACGAGCACCTCCCGCCGTCCTCCGCCGCCCGGCCTCGTTGCTCTCCTCGACGCATCACCCTGGATGCGCGGTCGTCGTCGCGCCCTGCCAGGCTGGCCGGTGCCGACGGAATCTGCGCATGCCGGGTTCTGGGATGGCCTCCTACTTCGGACGGAACACCTTCACGACTTCGGGCCGTCCCTCGAGATACGGGCCGCCCAGGAGGTCGATGCAGTAGGGGATGGCGGGGAAGACCGCGTCGAGGCACACGCGGATCGAGGCCGGCTTGCCGGGCAGGTTGACGACCAGCGTGCGCGCGACGATGCCGGCGCTCTGGCGCGAGAGGATCGCGGTCGGGACGCCGGCCGCCAGCGAGGCCGCGCGCATCGCCTCGCCGAAGCCCGGCAGCATCTTCTGGCACACGGCCTCCATCGCCTCGGGCGTCACGTCGCGCAGGGCCGGGCCGGTGCCGCCGGTGGTGCACACGAGCGCGCAGCCCGCGGCCGCGAGGTCGCGCAGGGCCGACTGGATCAGCGGGACCTCGTCCGGCACCAGGCGCTTCTCGTAGGCGCACTCGGTGGCCAGGTAGGCGCGCAGCGCGGCCTCGATGGCCGGGCCCGAGAGGTCCTCGTAGACGCCCTGGGTGGCGCGGTCGGAGACGGTCAGGATGCCGATCTTCGGGAGGGTCATGTTCGTTCAGTCCGGCGACAGCACGCGCAGCTCGGGGAGCGGCGATCCCGGACCGACCGGGATCGTGCGCGTGCCGGGAGGAAGGGTGCCACGCTCGATCTCCTGCGCCAGCGTGAAGGTGCGCACGCTGCCGTCGGTGTAGAGCACGTTCATGCAGCCGGCGTGGTTCAGGCCGCGCGCGTTGTCGCAGGCCGCCAGGGCCTCGCTGGCGCTGCCGCCGGCCGGGAAGCGCGGCAGCGGGAAGGCCACCAGGTCGCGCACGGCGTAGCCCGAGTCGGCCCCCGTGAGCGCCTCGACGGCGCGGTAGTCGACGGCGGGATCCACGCGCGCCGCTCCGGGGCCGGGGCAGGTGAGCCGCGCGCGCTCGTCGGCGGAGAGGTGGCCGCCGGCGACGAGCGCGCCCAGCACGGCCACTCCGCTGCGCCGCGGCAGGCGCTCGCCGGCGGGCAGGGCCTGGCTGGCAGGATCGTGGGCGCAGCGCAGGAAGCCCGCGTAGACGTGGCGCAGGTTGGCCAGGCACTCGTTCACGTCCCGACCCAGCTCGACCACGGGCTCGCCCTCGTCCTCGCCTCGACCCAGCGCGAGCCACAGCGCCAGGGCCAGCACGACGAGCACGATCAGGAGGCGACGCACGCGCCTCACTCCAGCCCGAGCTCGCGCACCAGGAACGCCAGGCAGTCGGCCGCCTCCTCGATCGCCATCGTGGTCGGCTTGCCGGCGCCGTGCCCGGCGCGCGTGTCGATGCGGATCAGGGTCGGCGCCGGACCCTCCTGGGCCGCCTGCAGGGCCGCCGCGAACTTGAAGCTGTGGGCCGGCACGACCCGGTCGTCGTGGTCGGCGGTCGTGACCAGCGTGGCCGGATAGCGCGTCCCCGGGCGCAGGTTGTGGAGCGGCGAGTAGGCCCGCAGCGCGCGGTACTGCGCGGGATCGTCGGCCGTGCCGTAGTCGCCGGCCCAGGCCCACCCGATCGTGAAGCGGTGGTAGCGCAGCATGTCGAGCACGCCCACCGCCGGCAGCGCGGCGCCGTAGAGCTCCGGGCGCTGCGTGAGGCAGGCGCCCACCAGGAGCCCGCCGTTCGAGCGCCCGCCGATCGCGAGCCGGTCCGGGCGCGTCCAGCCGCTCGCGACCAGCCACTCGGCCGCGGCGATGAAGTCGTCGAAGACGTTCTGCTTCGCGAGCTTCGTGCCGGCCTCGTGCCAGGCCTCGCCGTACTCGCCGCCGCCGCGCAGGCAGGGGATCGCGAGCAGGCCGCCGAGCTCGAGCCAGGCGAGGTTCGGCACCGAGAACGAGGGCGTGATCGAGATCCCGAAGCCGCCGTAGCCGTACAGGTACGTCGGGCACGCGCCGTCGCGCGCCAGGCCCTTCTTGCGCGTCAGGAACATGGGCACGCGCGTGCCGTCCTGGCTCGCGTAGAAGACCTGCTCGGTCTCGTAGTCGGCCGGGTCGAAGCGCAGCGCGGCGGGGCGGAAGGGCGTGCTCGTCCCGCTGCCGAGGTCGAGGCGGTGGATTGCCGCCGGCTGGGTCGCGTTCGTGAAGCTGTAGAAGGTCGTCCCGTCCTCGCGGTCGCCGCCGAAGCCGCCGGCGGTGCCGATCCCGGGCAGCGCGACCTCGCCCAGCGGCGCGCCGTCCGTCGCGAACTGGCGCACGAGCGAGCGGGCGTCCTTCAGGTACTCGACCAGGAGCCTCCCGCCGACCTCGTCCGCCCCCTGGATCGCCTCGGCGGCCTCGGGCACGAGCTCGCGCCAGCGCGCGCGCTCCGGCCGCCCCACCTCGAGCGCCACGATGCGCCCGCGCGTCGCGCCGAGGTCCGTCTGGCACCACACCACGCCGCCCTCGTCGCCGATCGGGAAGGTGCGCGCGTCGAAGCCCTGGACGAGCGGCTCGCTCGCGCCCGTCGCGATCCAGCCGGTCTCCACCCGCGCCAGCGGCAGGCGGTAGAGCTCGTTCTTGCGGCTGGCGACGTCGAGCACGACCTGGAACAGCGCCGTGCCGTCCTCGGAGAGCCGGAACGACTGGCTGCGCCCCTCCGCGGCCGGCCGGCGCGCGATCAGGACGTCGGCGCCCTCGTCGCTTCCGAGACGGTGGAAGCACACGTCCGGCGGGGCGTTGCGCGCCTGCAGCGCCTCGCCCGGCGGCGGCGCGTCGTAGCGCGCGTAGAAGAGGCCGCTCCCGTCCGCGGCCCAGGCCAGGGCCCCGAACTTGTTGCGCGTCAGCGTGTCGGCGAGGTCCTGCCCGTCCGCCACGCGCCGCACCTTCCAGGTGCGCCAGTCGGAGCCGCCGTCGGAGAGCGAGTAGGCCACCAGCGTCCCGTCCGGGCTCGGGACGTAGCTCATCAGCGCGACGGTGCCATCGCTCGAGAGCGCGTTGGGGTCGAGCAGGAGCCGCGGCTCGCCGCCCTCGCTCTCGATCACGAACAGCGCCGCCTGGTTCTGCAGGCCGTCGTTCTTGCGGAAGAAGACGCGCCCGCCCTCCTGGACCGGCAGCTCGGTGCGCTCGAAGTCCCACAGCTCGGTCAGGCGCTGGCGCAGGCCCTCGCGCGCCGGGATCGTCGCCAGGTACGACTCCGTCAGCGCGTTCTCGGCCTCGATCCAGGCGCGCGTCGCGGCGGCGTCGGGATCCTCCAGCCAGCGGTAGGGATCGGGCACGCGCTCGCCGTGGTACTCGTCGACCACGGCCTCGCGCGCGGCCGCGGGGTACTCCCACGCGCGGCGCGGGGCCTCGCAGGCGCCGAGCGCCAGCAGGGCGAGGAGGAGGCCGGAGCGGCAGCGGGGGGGCATCATGGGCCGGATTCTACGGGTGGGCGGGGCCCGGGCTGGCCGGCGCGGCCGGCCAGCGCCAGAATCTTCGCCCCATGAACCTCTCCACCCTGCTCGCGATCCCCGCTGCCGCCCTCCTCGTCGCCGCTCCGGCCCTCGCGCCCGAGGACCACACCACGCTCCCGCCCGCGGCCAGCGAGGTGCACGCCGTGCTCACCTCGATCCAGCCGCTGTCGGCCGCCATCGCCGCGGCCGAGAAGGACGTCGGAGGCCTGGCGCGCGACGCCTCGATCGCGCGCGACGGCAGCGTGACCGTGCAGGTCTTCACGGCCGATGCGCACCACGTGGTCGTGGTCGACGGCAAGAGCGGCGTGGTCACGTCGAAGGAGAAGCGCGCGCGCTTCCCGGGGCTGCCCACGACCGGCGAGTGGACCGAGCTGGCCTCGGGCCTCAAGTACTACGACCTGGTGCCCGGCACGGGCGAGCAGCCGGCCGGCCCCACGACCACGGTCAAGGTCCACTACACCGGCTGGCTCCTGAACGGGACCAAGTTCGACAGCTCGGTCGACCGCGGCCAGCCCATCGACTTCCCGCTCAACGGCGTGATCAAGGGCTGGACCGAGGGCGTCGGCTCGATGAAGGTCGGCGGCAAGCGCAAGCTGATCATCCCCTTCGAGCTGGCCTACGGCCCGCGCGGCAACGGCCCGATCCCGCCCAAGGCGACGCTCGTCTTCGACGTGGAGCTGATCGCCATCGTCAAGTAGCCGGGCGGGGCGGCGTCCCGTGACCGGGGGCCGCCCACCGCGCTACCTTCACCTTCCAACCCGGACCCCATCAGGAGGACACCCATGACCGTTCGCATCGGAGACGAGGCCCCCAACTTCACCGTCGAGACCACCCAGGGGAAGATCGACTTCCACAAGTGGATCGGGGACAAGTGGGCGATCCTCTTCTCGCATCCCAAGGACTTCACGCCCGTGTGCACGACCGAGCTCGGCTACATGGCGCGCCTGAAGCCCGAGTTCGACCGGCGCAACACGCAGATCATCGGCCTCAGCGTCGACCCGGTCAGCGACCACGTGAAGTGGGTCAAGGACATCGAGGAGACCCAGGGCAGCGCCGTCACCTACCCCCTGATCGGGGACTCGGAGCTGACGGTCGCCAAGCTCTACGACATGATCCACCCCAACGCGGCCGGCGGGAAGCGCACGGCGGTCGACAACGCCACGGTGCGCTCGGTGTTCGTCATCGGGCCGGACAAGAAGATCAAGGCGATGCTCGTCTACCCGATGAGCACCGGGCGGAACTTCGACGAGGTCCTGCGCCTGCTCGACTCCTGCCAGCTCACGGCGAAGCACACCGTGGCCACGCCGGTCAACTGGAAGCCCGGCCAGGACTGCATCATCCCGCCCAGCGTCTCCGACGAGGACGCGAAGAAGAAGTTCCCGCAGGGCTTCAAGACCATCAAGCCCTACCTGCGCACCGTCGCGCAGCCGAAGTAGCGCCTGGGACCGCCAGGCTCCAGCCTGGCTCCGGTTCCTTCTTCTTCCTCTCCGCGCGCTCCGCGTCTTCCCTCCGCGTCTCCGCGCGCCACTTCTCTGTCTGAAACGGAGGAGCGCGCGGAGACAGAGGTCCGTGGGGAAGACCGGAAGGCGCGCGAGGATCGCGCGCTCGGCCGATCCAGAGCCGCCGGGCCGGCGGATGCCTGCGGCATCCTTCGGCCCGGTGGCTCAGGCCAGCGGCCCGACGCGCTTCGGCCCCGCGCTCGCGAAGGCCAGGATCGCCTGGGCCACCGCCTCCGGCTCCTCGAGGGCCGGGAAGTGGCTGCGCGTGTCGAGGCGGCGCACGCTGAACCACTTGTTGCGGCGCGCGAACTCCTGCTGCTCCGCCAGCAGCCCCGGATCGCGCGGCTGCGAGTAGAGGTGCAGCGCCGGGCAGGGCGGGTCGAGCCGCGCCAGGGCCTCGAGCGGCGTCCCGTCGGCGTAGGTTGCCTCGACCGCGCGCGCCGCGCGTGCCCACATCTCGAAGCCGTAGCTGCCCATCTCCTCGCGGATGTGGCGCACGACGTGGGGCACGCGGCAGTCGGCGATCCACAGGCGGAAGAGCGCCTCGCGCGTGGCCAGCCAGAGCTTGCGGTCCTGCAGCGCCGTCAGCAGCTCGCGGAAGGCCCTGGGCGGCGTGGCGACGAGCCAGTCGAGCAGCACCAGGCGCACGACGCGCTCGCCCAGGCGCCGGCGCAGCTCGAGCGCGACCCAGCCGGCGTGGGAGACGGCCACGGGGATCACCGTGCCGACCCCGGTCGTGCGGATCACCGCCAGGGCGTCGTCGAGCAGCTCGGCGTGCCCGAACTCGCCCCCGGCGGCGGCCGACTTGCCGTGCCCGCGCCAGTCGAGCGCGATCACGCGGTTCGAGCGTCCCAGGGCGTGGGTGATGCGCCCGAAGGTGCTCTTGTTCTCGCACCAGCCCGGCAGGCACAGGAAGGCCGGGCTGCCGCGCGACAGGTCGTTGAACTGGATGCGGACCGACTGGGAGAAGGCGGTGGGCACGGGGGCTCTCGGGGCGCGGATGATACCTTTCCGGCAGCGCGACTTCGTGCCCCCCTGCGGCGGTCCGCGCCGGATCGCCGGGATGTGCGCGGGCCGCCCGCACGTCGCCATGCCCGCACCGCTCCAGCGCCGCGAGTTCCTGACGGCCCTCACGGCTCCCGTCGTCGCCTGCGCCGCGCCGCGCCTCGAGCCGGAGGCCGCGCGCGCGGCGCTGGCGCGGGCCGCGGCGGTCCAGGACGACCCGCGCCGCTTCTGGGGCGAGATCGCGCGCGCCTTCACGGTCGACCGCGCGATGATCAACCTCAACAACGGCGGCGTCTCGCCCAGCCCGCGCCTGGTCCAGGAGGCCATGAAGCGGCACCTGGACGTCTCGAACGAGGCTCCGGCCTACTCGATGTGGCGCCTGCTCGAGCCGGGTCGCGAGGGCGTGCGCGCACGCCTGGCCCAGGCCCTGGGCGTCGATCCGGAGGAGGTCGCGATCACGCGCAACGCCTCGGAGAGCCTGGAGACCTGTCAGCTCGGGCTCGAGCTGGCGCGCGGCGACGAGGTCCTGACCACGACCCAGGACTACCCGCGCATGATCACGACCTTCCACCAGCGCGCGCAGCGCGAGGGGATCGTGCTCAAGCAGTTCTCGATCCCGACCCCCTGCGAGGACCCGGGCGAGATCGTGCGGCTCTTCGAGGCGAACCTGACGCCGCGCACGCGCCTGATCCTGGTCTCGCACGTGGTCTTCCTGACGGGCCAGGTCCTGCCGGTGGCCGAGGTCGTGGCCCTGGGGCGCCGCCAGGGCATCCCGGTGATCGTCGACGGCGCGCACGCCTTCGCGCACCTCGACTTCCGCCTGCCGGAGCTCGACTGCGACTACTACGGGACCAGCCTGCACAAGTGGCTCTTCGCGCCCCACGGCACGGGGCTGCTCTACGTGCGCCGCCAGAAGATCGGCGACCTCTGGCCGCTGATGGCGGCCAAGGAGGAGCAGCGCGACGACATCCGCAAGTTCGAGGAGATCGGCACCCATCCCGCAGCCAACGCCCTGGCCATCGCCGAGGCGCTGGTGTTCCACGAGACCCTGGGACCGGCGCGCAAGCTGGCGCGCCTGGTCGAGCTGCGCGAGCGCTGGGCCGAGCCGCTCTCGCGCCACGAGCGCGTGCGCTTCCACACCTCGAGGAAGCCCGGGATGGCCGGCGGCATCGCGCTGGTCGAGATCGAGGGCGTGGAGGCGAAGGCCCTGGCGGAGCACCTGTGGGCCGAGCACCGGATCTTCGTGGTCGCGATCGAGCACGCGGAGTTCACCGGGATCCGCGTGTCGCCCAGCGTGTACACGCTGGAGAGCGAGGTGGACCGCTTCGTGGAGGCGATGGAGCGGGTGGTGAGGGAGGGGCTGCCGGCCTAGCGGGGCCCCGGCGGGCCCGTGGGACTACACGTCGTATCCCGCGATGACCGTCGTCCCCGCCACCGCGCCGGCGAAGTGCTGGGCCCGGATCGCCAGGTACTCCGGGCTCCCGAAGAACTCCTCCATCCCCTCCTTGCTCGGGAAGCGCAGCACGAACACCCGGTTGATCGGGTGATCGCTGGCCGACCTCAGGACCTTCGCGATCGTGAAGTCGTACCGGAAGCCGCCCCCGTGGGCCTGCAGCAGCGGCGTCATCGCCGCGCGGTAGCGCGCGTACCCCTCGTCGTCCGTGACCGTCAGACCGACCAGGAGCTCGTGGGCCATCCGTAGAGGGTAGCCGGAGCGCTACCCTTGCACCCGTGCCCGGCAAGCCCCGCCCCGCGCGGACCCGTGCGTCCGCCGCTCCCGACGAGCTCCGCGCGCGCCTCGCGCGCGCGCTCCCCGACCCGCGCTGCGAGCTCGAGTTCGCCGACCCCTGGCAGCTCCTGATCGCCACGATCCTCTCGGCCCAGAGCACCGACGCGCGCGTGAACCAGGTCACGCCGGCGCTCTTCCGGCGCTTCCCGACTCCGGCCGCGCTCGCCGCGGCCTCCCAGGAGGAGGTCGAGGCCCTCGTGAAGAGCACCGGCTTCTTCCGCAACAAGGCGCGTGCGATCCGCGAGGCGAGCCAGGGCATCGTCGAGCGCTTCGGGGGCCAGGTCCCGCGCAGCCTCGAGGAGCTCACGACCCTGCGCGGGGTGGCGCGCAAGACGGCCAACCTCGTGCTCGGCGCGGCGCTCGGCATCCCGAGCGGGATCGTGGTCGACACGCACGTCGCGCGCGTGGCGGGAAGGCTCGGCCTCACGCGGGCGACGGATCCGGAGGAGATCGAGCGCGACCTCGTGGCGCTCTTCCCGCCCGAGGAGTGGATCGCGACCGGGCTGCGGCTCGTGCTGCACGGGCGGTACACGTGCCTGGCGCGCAAGCCGCTGTGCGCGGGGTGTGCGCTGAAGGAGGTCTGTCCGGGGCGCGAGGGGTAGGGGGCGGGACCTGGGAGAGGGGGATGGAAGAGGCCAGGCCGGAGCCTGGCGGTCCCGGGGGGTCAGCGGCCTTCGGCCAGGTCCAGGGCGCGGCGCAGCTCCTGCGAGTCCGGGAAGAGCGTCAGGCCCGCCTTCCAGGCGGCGATGGCCGCCTCGCGCTTGCCGGCCGCCTGGTGCATGTTGCCGAGGAACAGGTAGGGCATCGCGAACTGCGGCTGCAGCGGCAGGCCCTCCTGCTGCTCGATCAGGAGCTCGAAGTTCTCGATCGCCTCCGGCGCACGGCCCAGGAAGGCCGGCCAGTTCGAGAGCGAGACGGCCTTGGAGAAGCGCGCGCTCCAGTTCGTGTCGTCGATCGCGAGGGCCCGGTCGAAGGCGCGGTCGGACTTCATCGCCACGTCGCCGACCTCGGGCGAGTTGCCCAGGCCGAAGAGCTTCTGCAGGTAGGCGTGCCCGAGGGCCACCTGCAGCTCGGCGTTGTCCGGATCGGCCGCCGCCAGGGCCTCCATGTGGGCCACGTACTCGTCCATGCGGCCGGACTCGCGCAGGGCCTGGAAGAGCTCCTGCTGGCGCTGGTCGTCGAAGCGGTTGCCCGAGAGCGCGCGCACGAGCTCGTCGAGCGAGAGGCTGGCCACGTCGAGCGCCTCCGGCGCGGCGCGCGTCGCCTCGGCCCGCGCCGCGGTGCTCGGCGCCTCCGCCTCCGGATGGGCCGCGCGCCAGCGCGCCACGGCGGCCGCGATGTCGGCCTCGTCGAGCCCTTCCGCGACCGGGGTCGGCGCGACCAGGCGCGACTCGCGCCGCGCGAGCTCCTGCGCGAGGCGCGCGACCTCCGCGCGCAGGTCGGCCACGGCCGAGGCCAGCTCGGCCCGGCCATCGGTCGGCGTGGGCTCGGCGGCGGCCGCGCGGGACAGGGCCAGCCGGCCCGCACCGAAGGCCGCCAGCGCGGCCACGAGCACGGTGAGGAGGACCTGCACGGCTACTTCCCCTCCAGCTTGCCGGCCAGGCGCCGGTCCTCCGGGAAGCGCGTCGCGCCGCGCCGCCAGGTGGCCAGGGCCTTCTCGTGGTCGCCGCCCTGGTCGTACAGGTTGCCGAGGAAGAAGTAGGAGAGGGCGTGCTGGCGCTCGGGCGCGGCGCGCTCCTGCTGCGCGATCAGGGTCTCGAACTGGCGCAGCGACTCGCCGCGCTTGCCCAGGAACTCGGGCCAGTTCGAGAGCGCCATGGCCTTCTGGAAGCGCGCCTCCCAGTGCGTGTCGTCGAGGGCCAGGGCGCGATCGAAGGCCTGGTCGGCCTTCTCGCCCCAGGTGGCCGCCATCGGACCGACGCCGGCGTCGAAGAGCTTCTGGATGTAGGCCTTGCCGAGCTCGTTCTGCAGGTCGGGGTTGTGCGGCGCGAGCCCGGCCTGGCGCTCGATCTCGGCCAGGACGCCGTCGATCTTCTTCTCCTGGCGCAGCGTGTGCCACAGGCGCTCGAGCTCCTCGCCGGTCACGGCGCCGGAGAGGATGCGCTCGGCGATGGCCGCGCTCTCGAGACCGGAGGGCGCCGCGCCGGCCGCGCCCGGGGCGTCGTCGGCCGGCGAGCCGAGCTCCCTCGCCATGTAGGCGGCGATGGCGGCGTCGAGGTCGAGGGCCGGCGCGCGCGTGGAGGTGGCGGGGACCGCCGGGGCGCTGGCCAGCGCGGCCAGCCGCTCGGCCAGGCGCGCCTGCTCGGCGCCCAGCTCTTCCAGCGTGCGCTCGAGGCCTGCGGTGTCGGGGGTGGCGCCGCGCGCGCTGCGCCCGGGAGCGGCGACGAGCGCGCTCGCGAAGCCGACCAGGCCGGCCACGCCGGCCGCGAGGAGGAGCTGGGTCCAGTGCTTCATGTCGGTCGAGGAGGAGTGGGCCGCTCAGCGCGGCGCGAGGGGGGAGAGGACGACGGGGATCTCGGGCTCGTGCCCGAGCTGGAAGTCGAAGGGGACCGCGGCGCGCTCGAAGCCGTCCAGCGCGACCAGCACGCGGTAGCGTCCCGGCAAGAAGCCGAAGGCGGCGTAGCGGCCCCGGGCGTCGGTCGTGGGCACGCGCGTGAGCTGGTGCTCGCGCCCGCGCGCGTCGCGGAAGACGACGGCCGCGCCCTCCAGCGGCCGGCCGTCCGGCGTGCGCACGACGACCTGCACGGCGCCGCCCGGCTCCAGCAGGAGCTCGAGCGGGGTGGCCTCGCCGGCCCGCACCTCCACGACCTCGCTGGTGGCGAGGCCGATGCCGGGGACGGTCGGATAGACCTGCACGGAGTAGCGTCCGGGGCGCAGATCCCCGACCTGCGCGCGTCCGTCGACGAGCATCTCGTAGCCACCGAACGTCTCGTGCCCGTCCTCCTCGTGGCGCATCACCATCAGCGCCGCCTGCGCGACCGGCTCGCCGTCCGCGGCGGCCCGCGCGCGGACCTCGAGCAGGCCGGAGGAGAGGACGAGGTCGTGCTCGACCTCGCCCGCGCCCGCGGCCACGCTCAGCTCGTCGAGGCAGCGCAGCCCCCGGCCGAGCTGGTCGACGAGGTAGAGCGCGTAGCGGCCCGGCAGGACCCCCTCGAATACGTAGTTCCCGTCCAGATCCGTCGTGCTGGCGACCCAGTCCTGGTTCCAGCTCGCGGTCTCGAGCTCGAACAGACCCAGGTTGCGCAGCGCGGCCGGCGTGCCGTCGGCCGCGCGCAGCTGGCCGCGCACGCGCGTGCCCTCGCGCGGCGCCGGGAAGTCGCAGGTGGCGCTGCGGCCCGTCTCGACCTGCACCGGGCGCACGTCGGGCTGCAGCTCGGAGCGCAGGAGGACGACCAGCATCGGGATCGGCGGCAGGTGCTCGAAGCGGAAGCGGCCCTCGCCGTCGGTGCGCGCGAGGGCCACGCTCTGGCGCGTGCGCTCGTGCTGGTCCATGGCGACCGCGACGACCTCGGCCTCGGCCCACGGGCCGCCGTCGTCGCGCTCGACGCGACCCTCGATCGCGCCGCCGCGACCCAGGCGCACGACGAGCTCCTCGCGCGCGCCCTCGCCGGTAGACACGCCGTCCACCCAGGCCGTGGCGAAGCCCTCGGCCTCGATCCGCAGGCTGCGCTGGCCGGGCGTGACGTGCTCCAGGGTGAAGCGGCCGTCGGCGCCCGTCTCGGCCCGCACGGGCAGCCAGTAGGAGTGCTCGGAGTGCAGGAAGAGGAGCCCGTCGGTGGGAGCCTCGTCCTCGGCGATCACGAGCGCGCCGGGCACCGGGTTGCCGTCGGCGTCGAGCACGCTGCCGCGCACGCTCACGCCCGCCACGAGCTCGGCCGAGAGCTCGGGCGGCGCGGCGGAGAGATCGTGCTCGCCGAGGGCGCACAGGGCGAAGCCGGGCGCGTGCACGAAGACGCGCTGCTTGCCGCGCGGCGGGTCGGGCCACTCGAAGAAGCCGTCGGCGCTCTCGAACTCGCGCACGCGCGGCGGGCGGGTCTCGTGACTGCGACGCTCGGCCAGCAGCGCCACGGAGAAGGCCGGCACGGGCAGCCCGTCGGCGCTGACGCGTCCGCCGAGGAGGCGCGCGGCCGCGGCACCGCCCGCGGGCGCGGCGGGCTCGAGCGGACGCGGCTCGCGCCCGGCCGGCGCCGGCTCCTGCGCCAGGCTGGCCGGGATCGGAGCGGGGGCGACCAGGGGCGTCGCGGGGCCCGGGACGAGCACCAGCCGTCCGCCCGCGTGGTGGAAGGCGGCCGCGCCGGTGACGAGCGTGGCGGTGGGGGCGTCCCCGCTGCGGGCGAGGTGCAGCTCCGAGCGCTCCTCGAGGCGCACGCGACCCTGCTCGACCAGGAGGTCGAGCCCGACCCCGGCGGGCGTGACGACCTGCAGCGGCAGCAGCGCCACGTGCACGCCGTGGACGCGCTCCGCGCCATCGGCCGCGCGCCAGCTCCCGTCCGCGAGCCCCAGCGCGGCCTCGCCGCGCGCCAGGAGCCGCGCGCGCGTCGGCTGCGGCGCGCCCCCGAGCACCTGCCAGCCGGCCAGCAGGAGGAGCAGCGCCGCCGCCGCGGCCGCCACCAGCGGCCAGCCCCGGCCCGCCAGGACCGGGCGCGCCGGGGCGCCGCGCCGCTGTCGGACGCTGCGACGCACCTCCGCGAGCACCAGCCCCTCCAGGCGGTCGCGGAACTCCGGCGTCGGCAGGGCCGGGACGTAGCTCCGCCGCAGGAGGCGGCCGACGTTCTCCTCCAGCACGCCGGGCCTCACGCCAGCCCTCCGCGCTTCTTGACGAGCAGCGCGAAGACCTTCCCGAAGGCCAGGCGCGCGCGCGTCAGGGTCGATTCGGCGGCCTTCTCGTTCTTGCCGCTGCGCGCGGCGATCTCGGCCGTCGAGAGGTCGTCGACGTACTTCGCCACCAGCGCGTCACGGTAGTCGGGCGGCAGGGAGGAGAGCGTGGCGCCGACCAGCTCCTTGGTCTCCTCGCGCTCCAGCACCGCGTCCGGGAGCGGCTCGCGGTCGATCGCCAGCAGCAGCGCCTCGATCTCCGGGTCCGCCTCCGCCAGCACGTCCTCCATCAGGACCGGCCGCAGCCGCCGCCGGTGCGCGCGGATCTTGTTGCGCGCGATGCCGCACAGCCAGGCGTGCAGGGTCGAGCGCCCGTCGAAGGCCGCCAGCCGGTCGATGGCCGTCAGGAAGGTGTCCTGGACCAGGTCCTCGGCCAGCGCCCGGTTGCCGCCGACCCGGTAGTGCACGAACTCGTAGAGCGCGCCGAGGTGGCGCCGGAAGAAGCCCTCGGCCGCCTCGCGATCGCCGGCCACCAGGGCGTCGCGGAGGCGGAGGTCGGGGAGGAAGGGCTCGGGGGCTTGCACGAGGGGTCAGTGTGCCGGGGGCGGGGGGGCCTTCGCGGGATCTGGGGTTTTCTGGGGGGGCTGGGGCGGGCGCGTGGGGCGTGGGAAGGGGGCTTCGCTCCCCGGGGCCCCGACTTGGCCTGGAGCCCTACCGCCGGCCCGAGGGCGCCCGTTCGGCCGAGGCCGAAGGAGCGAGAGGCTCCCTGCGGTCCGGAGAGCGCGCTTCGCGCGCGCCTTCGGCGCCGGACCGCAGGGCGCCTCTCGCTCCTTCGACCTCGACCGAACGGGGAACGGGCCGG
>Ga0315910_10000586_pt1 | contig 35862 bp, 34 predicted proteins | sample EdamamesoilMG_FD_204470 | JGI IMG/M metagenome (GOLD analysis project Ga0315910, IMG submission 204470) | Garden soil microbial communities collected in Santa Monica, California, United States - Edamame soil | ecosystem: Environmental > Terrestrial > Soil > Garden | place: USA: California...
CAGGACAAAAGCCAACGTTGTGATAGACTTACGAAATTGTTGGTGCATAGAGCCCCCGATCGGTGGCTGACATTCTGGGCCGGTTGAGATCGCGCTTTCTGCTCCCAAATGTAGCATAACGCCCTGACTGCTTAAGCATAGCCTCAGATACTGCACGTAATCGATTCTATTTGCAAGCAAATTACGAATTTATGGCCCTTCTCAACATCCTTCGCTACCCCGATGCCCGGCTGCACAAAGTAGCGGCCCCGGTTACCGCGTTCGACGACTCGCTCAAGCAATTGGTCGCCGACCTTGCCGCGACCATGTATGCCGCGCCCGGCATCGGCCTGGCGGCGACGCAGGTTGACGTGCACAAGCAGGTCATCGTGCTCGACGTGTCCGAGCGCCGCGATTCGCTGCTGGTGCTGATCAATCCGGAGATTCTGGACGCAAGCGGCGTTTCCGACATCGAAGAGGGCTGCCTGTCCGTGCCGGCGATCTACGAAACGCTGGAGCGCGCCGAGCGCGTGAAAGTGCGCGCCTGCGATCAGAACGGGAACCTGTTCACGCTCGAAGCGCAGGGCCTGCTCGCCGTCTGCATCCAGCACGAAATGGATCACCTCAAGGGCAAGGTGTTCGTCGAAAGCCTGTCGCAGCTCAAGCAACAGCGCATTCGTGCGCGGCTCGCCAAGCAGCTGCGCAAAAGCGCGTGAGTTTTTCCCGCGTCGCGTAATCCCTTCCTGCGTCTAGTCTTCGCTGGTACGCCCGAGTTCGCAGCGCACGCGCTGGGGGCGGTGCTCGACGCGGGCCACGTCGTTCCACTGGTTCTTACGCAGCCGGATCGGCCCGCGGGACGCGGCCTGCGCCCGTCGGCGAGCGCCGTCAAGCAGCTCGCATTGGTCCGCGACCTTGAGGTTTTCCAGCCGTCAACGCTGAAGGATGACCTTTCGCTCGATCGCGTTGCCGCTGCGCGGCCCGACGTTCTCGTGGTCGCCGCCTACGGAATGCTCCTGCCGCCGCGGGCGCTCGCCATCGCGCCGGGCGGCGCGCTCAACATCCATGCCTCGCTGCTGCCGCGCTGGCGCGGCGCGGCGCCGATCCAGCGGGCGCTGCTCGCGGGCGACCGGGAAACCGGCATCAGCATCATGCAGATGGACGCCGGACTGGATACCGGACCAGTCCTCTCCCGGCATGCGCTGACGATCGGCGAGGACGATGACGCGCAGTCCCTGCACGACAAGCTTGCCGGGCTGGGCGCGCGCGCCATCGTCCTCGCGCTCGAAGACATCGCTGCCGGGCGCGCGCAGCCTGTGCCGCAGACCGACGCCGGCGCCAGCTATGCGCGCAAGATCGGCAAAGTAGATGCGGAGATCGACTGGTCCTGGCCGTGCACGCGCATCGAGCGCCAGATTCGGGGGCTGCGTCCGGCCCCCGGCGCGCGCACGCGGCTACTTGCCGAACCGATCAAAGTCTGGCGCGCGCGCTGCGTGGCGGGCAACGGCGTCCCCGGGACCGTGCTCGAGGCCGGCGCCGGCGGCGTGAAGATCGCCTGCGGGAAGGATGCGCTGATGGTTACCGAACTGCAGCGCGCGGGCGCGACGCGTATGGACGCGGGGAATTTCCTGCGTGGTTTCCCGATTCCGGTCGGTGCTCGCTTTGGCCCCGCTCGCTGAAGCGCTGGCCTCGGCGGCGGCGCTGGTTGCGCGCGTCGCGGCGGGCCGCAGCCTGTCGGCCGAATTGCAGCGCGCTGCGGACGAGGGGACGGAATCGACCTCGGCCGAACGCGGCGCGCTGGCCGACCTGTGCTACGGCACGCTGCGGCGCTATGGCCGCTCGCAGGCCATCGTCACGGCGCTTTCGCGCCGCGCCGGCGCTGCCGATCCACTGGTCGAGGCGCTGCTGTGGTGCGCGTTCTACGCGCTCGATTCAGGGCGTTACGCGGAGTACACCGTGGTCGACCAGGCAACGCGCGCCTGCGCCTCGCTGCAGCGTCTGGGCGCCAAAGGGTACGTGAATGCGCTGCTGCGCGGGTTCCTGCGCGCACGCACGATGCTCAATGCCCGACTGGCAGCCGATCCCGTCGCGCATCATCAGCACCCGGGCTGGTGGATCGAGCGCGTGCGCGCTGCGGTTCCTGCCGGTTGGCAACAGGTACTCACCGCAGGCAACACGCATCCGCCGATGTGCCTGCGCGTAAATGCGCGCCGGATCACGGCCGACGCCTATGCCTTGCGTCTCGCGGCCGAGGGAATCCAGGCGCGCCGCATCGGTGCCCTGGCGCTGCTGCTTGAACGGCCGGTGCCGGTCGACCGCCTGCCCGGATTCTCCAGCGGCGAGGTCTCGGTGCAGGATTTCGGCGCGCAGCGCGCAGCCGGGCTGATGGACCTGCGGACAGGGCAACGGGTTCTCGATGCCTGCGCCGCGCCCGGCGGCAAGAGCGCGCACATCCTGGAGACCGCTGATGTCTCACTCAATGCGGTCGACATCGATGCCGCGCGCTGCGCCGACGTGACGCGCAATCTGGCGCGCCTCGGCCTGGCCGCAGAGCTGCGCGTCGCCGACTGCTCCGCGCCCGATGCTTGGTCGCGGGCGGCCGCGTACGATCGCATCCTCGCCGACGTGCCTTGCTCGGCCTCGGGCGTAGCGCGCAGACATCCGGACATCAAGTGGCTGCGGCGGACAACCGATATCGAGGCGTTCGCCGCGCGGCAGGCGCGCATCCTCGATGCGCTTTGGCGCCTGCTCGCCACGGGTGGTAAATTGTTGTATGTCACCTGTTCGGTATTTCCAGAGGAGAACGACGCGGTGATCGATGCTTTCGCCGCGCGCGCGCCAGACGCGCGCCGTGTGCGCCTCGCCGACGGCGGTCCCGCGCAATTGCTCCCCTGCCCCGAGCACGACGGATTTTTCTTTGCGCTGCTAGAGAAGCCGGCCTGAACGGATCCGGGGCGCCGCGTCATGCGAGGCATCGCTGTGCTGAACAAGCTGCTTGCCGGGTTTGCCTGCGGCGCCGGATTCGCGCTCGTCGTCGCGCTTGCGCCGCCGGCGCTCGCCGATGAAGTCGAGGTGGCCGACGCGCGCCTGAGCGCCGCGGAGGAAGGCGTGATCCTGGCCGCGGATTTCGCCTTCGAACTCGGCCCGCGGCTCGCCGAGGTGGTTACCAACGGCGTGCCGCTGTATTTCGTGGTCGAGTTCGAACTGACGCGGCCGCGCTGGTACTGGTTCGACGAGAAGACTGCGTCCCGGCGGCTGCAGCTGCGTCTTTCGTATCATCCGCTGTCGCGCCAGTACCGCCTCTCCACGGGCCTGCTGCAGCAGAACTACCCGACGCTCGAGGAAGCGCTGAAAGTGTTGCGCCGCGTGCGCAACTGGCTGGTGGTGGACCGCTCCGTCGGCCTTGCCGAGGCGAACTACGAGGCCGCCGTGCGCATGCGGCTCGACGTCGCGATGCTGCCCAAGCCGTTCCAACTGAGCGCCATCACGAGCCGCGAGTTGAACCTCGAATCGGCTTGGAAGCGCTTCGGCTTCCGTCCGCCGGCCATGCTGGCCGTGCCCTTGCCCGCGCCGGTGGAGAGCCGGGAAACGAAAGAGATCAGGGACGCGAAGGACGCGAAGGACGCCAAGGAACCCAAGGAGGCGGAGCCCAAATGAGGCTGCTGGTGATCCTCGGCGCCGCGCTCGCCGGCGTGCTGTTGTTCCTGCTTGCGACCGCAAGCGGCAACACCAGCGTGTTCGCACGGCACTACCCGCTGCTGCTCGGCCTGAACGCCGCGCTGACGGGCTTGCTGGCCGCGTTGGTCGCCTGGCAGATTCGCGATCTGTGGCGCAAATACCGGGCGCGCGCTTTCGGCTCCCGGCTGACGGTGCGGTTGCTGCTTTTGCTGGCGCTGATGGCGGTGATCCCCGGCGCGCTGGTGTACACCGTTTCCGTGCAATTCCTGTCCAAGAGCATCGAGTCCTGGTTCGACGTCAAGGTGGATGCGGCTCTCGAAGGCGGCATCAGCCTGGGCCAATCCGCCCTCGACCAGATGCTGGCGGAGCTGCAGTCGCGGGCGCGCACCATCGCCGTCGAACTTGGCGACCGGCCTCCCAGCCAGCAGGTCGCGGTGCTGGGCCGGTTGCGCGACCAGGCGGGCGTGCAGGAAGCGGTCGTCGTCAGTGCCGGCGGACGCGTGCTCGCCAGTTCCAGCGTGGATGTCTCGCGGCTGGTGCCCGATTTGCCCAGCCAGCAGGCGCTGCGCCAGGCGCGCAGCGCGCGCGGCTACACGGAGATCGATGCCGTGGCCGGCAAGCCGCTCGCGCTACGGGTGATCGTGCCGGTGGCAAGCCTGCACCTCACCGACGAGGTGCGCTTCCTGCAGCTGCGCCAGACGGTGCCCGACCAGTTCGGCAAGAGCGCGGAAGCGGTCGAGGCCGCCTATCGCGATTATCGCGAGCTCGCGCTCTCGCGCCAGGGGCTCAAGCGGATCTACATCGTGACGCTCACGCTCGGCCTGTCGATGGCGCTGCTGGTGGCGATCGCGCTTGCCGTGCTGCTTGCCAACCGCCTGTCCGAACCGCTCGCGAACCTGGCACAGGCGACGCAGGCCGTGGCGCGCGGCGACTTCAGCCGCCAGGCGCCGGTGATCAGCCGCGACGAGCTGGGCGTGCTGACGGAATCGTTCAATTCGATGACGCGCCAGCTGGACGAGGCGCGGCGCGTGGTGGATGCGAACCGCATGGCCCTGGAGAGCGCCAAGGCGCGCCTGGAGAACATCCTGGCCAACCTTTCCGCGGGCGTGCTGGTGTTCGACCGCAGTCTCGCGCCTTCGATTTCCAACCACGGCGCGCGCGCGATCCTCGGCGACGAGCTGGAGGGTTTCGCGGCGGGCATGCGCGAGCAGTTCCGCGCGCACGGCGCGCTTGCGTGGCAGAAGGAGATCGAGCTCAAGGGGACCGGCAAGACGCTGTTGGTGCGCGGCACCGCCCTGCAGCAGGATCCGGAAGGCGGCTACGTGCTGGTCTTCGACGACATCACCCAGCTGATCCAGGCGCAGCGCGCCACGGCCTGGGCGGAAGTCGCGCGGCGACTCGCGCACGAGATCAAGAACCCGCTCACGCCGATCCAGCTTTCGGCCGAACGCCTGGAGATGAAGCTCGCCGCCAAGCTCGGCAGCGAGGACGCCGAGACGCTCGCGCGCGGCACGCGCACCATCGTCAACCAGGTGGCGGCGCTGAAAAACATGGTCGACGACTTCCGCGACTACGCCCGCCTGCCCGCCCCGGTGCTCGCGGGTCTGGACCTGAACGCGCTGGTGCAGGAGGTGCTCGCGTTGTACGAGACTTCGAAAGTGCCGATCGCCCGCAGACTCGCCTCCGGTTTGCCGCAGGTGCGCGCCGATTCGGCGCAGATCCGCCAGGTGCTCCACAATCTGGTGCAAAACGCGCAGGACGCGCTCGAGAACCGCAGGACCGGCGGCGAGCAGCCGATAATCGAGGTCTGCACCGAGGGCGCCGGCGACAAGGTGCGCCTGTCGATCACGGACAATGGTGGCGGCTTTCCGGAGGACATGATGGCGCGGATATTCGAACCCTATGTAACCACCAAGCCGCGCGGCACCGGGCTCGGGCTGGCGATCGTGAAAAAGATCATCGACGAGCATCATGGCGAACTGGCGATCGAGAATCGCGTCGCCAAGGGCGCGTCGGTGACCATCCTGCTGCCTGCGTCCGGATCCACTGCGAAGGCCGCCTAGAACCATGGCGCAGATCCTGGTCGTGGACGACGAAGTCGGCATCCGCGAGCTGCTCTCGGAGATCCTCGCCGACGAGGGCCATCAGGTCATGCTCGCCGAGAGCGCTGGCGAAGCACGCCGGCTGCGCGAACGGCAACGTCCGGACCTCGTGCTGCTCGACATCTGGATGCCCGACACCGACGGCATTTCGCTGCTGAAGGAGTGGGCGGCGACCGGCCAGCTCGGCATGCCGGTGGTGATGATGTCGGGCCACGGGACCATCGAGACGGCGGTCGAGGCGACGCGCATCGGCGCGCTCGACTACCTGGAGAAACCGATCGCGCTGCAGCGCCTGCTTGCCACCGTCAAGCGCGCGCTGCGCAGCAATCCTGCGGCGCCGTCGCGCGAGCTGTCGCTCAGCACGCTCGGGCGTTCGCCGGTGCTCGCGGAGATGCGCAAACGCCTGGCGCAACTGGCGCAGGCAGGGGCGCCGCTGATGCTGCGCGGCGAGCGCGGCATGCGGCCCGAACTGTTTGCGCGGCTGCTGGCGGTCGCGGGCGCGCCCTTCGTCGACGGGCCTGAACTGCTGGAGGAGCCGTCCACCGAAACGCTCGCGCGCGCCGGCGGCGGCGTGCTGTTCGTGGGCGACCTGGCGCGCCTTGGGCGCGCTGCGCAAAGGAACCTTGAATTCCTGCTGGCGCGCGCCGACAAGCACAAGGCGCGCGTGGTTTCGTTCGCGACGCTGGATTCGCGCGCGCTCATCGAGCGCCATGAATTCGACGCCGGCACGCTGGCGCGCCTGTCCGAACTGGTGCTGAAGCTGCCGGCCCTGCGCGATTTCGCCGAGGATGTGCCGGATCTGTCGGCGCTGATGCTCGCGCAGCTGGTGGAGGCGCAGGCCTGCCCGCCGCGGCGGCTGTCGGTCGCGGCGCAGAATGCGCTGCGCCACCATTCCTGGCCGGGGAACCTGGCCGAGCTGGAAAGCGTCGTGAAGAACCTCGCGCTCGGCGCGCTCGAGGAGGACATCGCGCTGGAGGACGTCGAACGCGTGCTCGCGGCGCACGCCGGGGCTTCGCCGCCGCCGGAAATCGCGCTCGACCGTCCCTACCGCGAAGCGCGCGAGGCCTTCGAGCGGCTCTACTTCGAGCACCTGCTGGCGCGCGAGAACGGCAGCATGTCCAGGGTGGCGGAGCGTTCCGGGCTGGAGCGCACCCACCTCTACCGCAAGCTCAAGGCGCTCGGCCTGCCGGTCGGCAGGCGCGAGGAGAACTGAAAAACTATTTTTTCTTCTTCTTGATGCGGTGGGGGCGGGATTTTCCGTAGCTGCCCTTGTAGATCTTGCCGCGCTTGGTGCGCTTGTCGCCTTTGCCCATGTTTCTTCCTAAGTTGAGGTGCCGGCCATTATATCGGCCGGTTCGTAGGCGAGATATGGCGCGAGCCACCTTTCCGCTTCCTCGACGCGCATGTTCTTTCGCCGTGCGTAGTCCTCGGCCTGGTCGCGGCCGATTTTGCCGACCGCGAAGTAGCCCGACTGCGGATGCGACAGGTAGAAGCCCGATACCGCCGAGGCGGGCAGCATCGCGAACGACTCGGTCAGCGTGATGCCGGCATTGCGCTCGGCCTGCAGCAGATCGAATAGCGCGCGCTTTTCCGTGTGGTCGGGGCAGGCCGGGTATCCGGGCGCGGGGCGGATGCCGCGATAGCCTTCCGCGATCAGGGCTTCGCCCGACAGCCGCTCGTCCGGCGCATAACCCCAGAATTCGCGCCGCACGCGCTCGTGCAGGTGCTCGGCGAAGGCCTCGGCGAGCCGGTCCGCGAGGACCTTGAGCATGATGGCGCTGTAATCGTCGTGCGCCGCCTCGAACTGCGCCAGTTTCGATTCCAGGCCGCCCACCGCGACGGCGAAAGCGCCGATCCAGTCCGGCACGCCCGACTCCTTCGGCGCGATGAAATCCGCGAGGCACTGGTTGGCGCGGCCGGACGGTTTCTGGTTCTGCTGGCGCAGGTTGTGCCAGGTCATCGCCAGCGCGCTGCGGGTCGCATCCCCATAGATTTCGACGTCGTCACCGCTGACGCGCGCAGCCGGATAGAGGCCGAACACGCCGTTCGCGGTGACCCACTTCTCCCGCACGATGCGCGCGAGGGCCTCCAGCGCTTCCGAATGCAGCTTGCGCGCGGCCTCGCCGACCACCGGATCGTCGAGGATCTTCGGATAGGGGCCGGAGAGCTCCCAGGCCTGGAAAAAGGGCGTCCAGTCGATATACGGCACCAGCGTCTCGAGCGGATAGTCGCGCAACACCGTGATGCCGGGTTTGCGCGGCGCCGGCGGCCGATATGCGGACCAGTCGGTGGCCAATCCGAGGCGCCGCGCCTCGGCGATGGCCAGCAGCGGGCCGGGGCCCTTCTTGTCGCGGTGCTGAACGCGGATTTTCTCGTAGTCGGCGCGCACCCCGGCGATGTAGGCGTCGCGCTGCTCGGGCGACAGGACACTCTGCATCACGCCCACCGACCGCGAAGCGTCCGGGACGTACACCACGGGGCCCGGGTAATTCGGCGCGATCTTCACCGCGGTGTGCGCGCGCGAGGTGGTCGCCCCGCCGATCAGCAGCGGCACGCTGAAGCCCTCGCGCTCCATTTCGCGCGCCACGTGCGCCATCTCTTCCAGCGAAGGCGTGATCAGGCCCGACAGGCCGATCGCATCCGCCTTCTCGCGCTTCGCGGTTTCCAGGATGGTCTTGGCCGGCACCATCACCCCCAGGTTCACCACGTCGTAGTTGTTGCACTGAAGGACCACGGCGACGATGTTCTTGCCGATGTCGTGCACATCGCCCTTCACCGTGGCGATCACGAGCTTGCCTTTGGGGCGCCCGGCGTCGCCGGAACGCAGTTTTTCCGCCTCGATGTAGGGCAAAAGGTGCGCGACCGCCTGCTTCATCACGCGCGCCGACTTGACGACCTGCGGCAGGAACATCTTGCCGGCGCCGAACAGGTCGCCGACCACGTTCATGCCGTCCATCAGCGGGCCCTCGATCACCTCGATCGGCGTGGCGAACTTTTGCCGCGCTTCCTCGGTGTCGGCGACGACATGGCTGGTGAGGCCGTTGACCAGCGCATGGCTGAGGCGCTCCTGCACCGTGCCGCGGCGCCAGGCGTCGTCTTCCTTTTCCGCGCGCGCCCCGCCCTTCACGTTCGCGGCGTATTCGAGCAGGCGTTCGGTCGCGTCCGCGCGGCGGGCGAGGATCACGTCTTCGACGCGTTCGCGCAGGCCCGGCTCGATCTTCTCGTAGACCCCGAGCTGGCCCGCGTTGACGATGCCCATCGTCATGCCGGCCTGCACGGCGTGATACAGGAAAGCGGTGTGCATTGCCTCGCGTACCGCGTCGTTGCCGCGGAACGAGAACGACAGGTTCGATACGCCGCCCGAGACCTTCGCGCCCGGAAGGTTCGCGCGGACCCACTTGACTGCCTCGATGTAATCCAGCCCGTAGCGCGCGTGCTCTTCCAGGCCCGTGGCGACCGCGAAGATGTTCGGGTCGAAGATGATGTCCTCGGGCGCCATGCCCGCCTCTTTCGTCAGCAGGTCGTAGGCGCGCCGGCATACCGCGACGCGCCGCTCGAGCGTGTCGGCCTGGCCCTGCTCATCGAAGGCCATGACCACCACCGCCGCGCCGTATTTGCGCACCAGGCGCGCCTGGCGCAGAAACTCGTCTTCACCTTCCTTCAGGCTGATGGAATTCACGATGCCCTTGCCCTGCAGGCATTTGAGCCCCGCCTCGATCACGCTCCACTTGGAGGAGTCGACCATCACCGGCACGCGCGAAATGTCGGGCTCCGAGGCGGCGAGGCGGAGGAACGTCGTCATCGCCTTCTCCGAGTCGAGCATGCCCTCGTCCATGTTGACGTCGATGACCTGGGCGCCGTTTTCGACCTGCTGGCGCGCCACCGAGAGCGCTTCGGCATAGTCGCCCGCCAGGACCAGGCGCGCGAAGGCTTTCGATCCGGTGACGTTGGTGCGCTCGCCGACATTGACGAACAGCGACTGGTCGTCGACGTTGAGCGGCTCCAGGCCCGACAGGCGCAGTTTCTGCGTGCGCGCGGCCGGCGTGCGCGGCCGGACCCCGCGGACTGCTTCGGCGATCGCGTGGATGTGCTCGGGTGACGTGCCGCAGCAGCCGCCGGCGAGGTTCAGGAACCCCGACCGCGCCCAGCTTCCCATCTCCTTTGCCATGGATTCCGGCGTGTCGTCGTATTCGCCGAACGCGTTCGGCAATCCCGCGTTCGGGTAGCAGGAAACCGGCACTTCGGCGATGCCCGAGAGTTCCTCGACGTACTGGCGCAATTCCTTCGCCCCCAGAGCGCAGTTCAGGCCCACCGCGACGGGGCTCGCGTGCCGCACCGAGTTGTAGAAGGCCTCGGTGGTCTGTCCCGACAGCGTACGGCCCGAAGCGTCGGTGATGGTGCCCGAGATGATCAGCGGCAGGCGCGTTCCGCGCCTTTCGAACTCGCTTTCGATGGCGAACAGCGCCGCCTTGGCGTTGAGCGTGTCGAAGATGGTTTCCACCAGCACCAGGTCGACGCCCCCGTCGATCAGGCCGCGCAGGGCGTCGCCATAGGCTGCGACCAGCGCATCGAAGCTGATGTTGCGATAGCCCGGGTCATTCACGTCGGGCGAGATGGACGCGGTCTTGGTGGTGGGGCCGATGGCGCCGGCGACAAAGCGCGGCCGCGAACGGTCGCGCTTCTGCCACTCGTCGGCCGCATCGCGCGCGAGCTTCGCGGCTGCGAGGTTGAGCTCGTAGGCGAGCGCCTCCATGCCGTAGTCGCCCAGCGACACCGCCGTCGAGTTGAAGGTATTGGTCTCGATGATGTCGACACCGGCCGCGAGGTAATCCAGATGCAGGCGGCGAATCAGGGCCGGCTGCGTCAGCGTGAGCAGGTCGTTGTTGCCGCGCAGGTCGCTGCCCCAGCCGCGGAAGCGCTCGCCGCGGAACTGTTCCTCGCTGAGGCGTTCCTTCTGGATCATCGTGCCCATGGCGCCGTCGAGGACCAGGATGCGGTCCTCGAGCAGCTGCAGCAGCAGTGAAGCGCGATCTGTCATCGGGTCCGGCGGGTCAATGTCCAAAAAGCAAAACGCCCGTTCAGCTTGCGCAGAAACGGGCGTTGTTGGCGCGTCTCTTTAGCTGGATTTGTTTGTCCCCACCCGGGAGTGGTTCGGCGCCCGCAAGCTGAACTTCAAATCGGCGCAGGGTCGGTAGTCTGCCCAACTTGCACCGACCCGTCAAACAAGAGTGCCAAGTCCCCATGCTACGATGCCTCGCCGAGAGGAGGAGTCTGGATGAAATCCGCGCTATTTCGCTGTGCAGCCGCCGCAGTGTGTCTCGCGGCATTCGGGGTCGCTCAGGCCCAGACTTTTCCGTCACGGCCGGTGCGCATCGTCGTCAATTTTCCGCCGGGCGGCGCCGCCGACCAGATTGCGCGCCCGCTGGCTGCAGCGTTGCAGGACAAGCTTGGCCAGCCCTTCGTGGTGGACAACAAGCCCGGCGCCAACGGTCACATCGGCGTCACCGAGGTGGCCAAGCAGCCCGCCGACGGCTACACGCTGCTGATGTCCTCGGGCGGCGCCATCACCGTGAACGGGCAGCTCAATCCCGCAATCGATCCGAATCCCATGAAGGCGCTCGAGCCCGTCGCCCCGGCGGCGGTGGTCAGCGTCTACCTCGTGGTGAAGCCGGCGATTCCCGCCAATACGCTCGCGGAATTCGTCGCGTACGCTCGCGCCAATCCGGCCAAACTCAACTACGGCTCGCCCGGCGCCGGCAGCTCGCCGCACCTCGCCGGCGAGATGTTCAACAGCGCCGCCAAGGTGAAGACCACGCACGTGCCCTACAAAGGCGCGGCGCCGGTCATCACCGACTTGCTCGGCGGGCAGATCGACTTCACCTGGGATCCGGGCATCGGCTTGCAGCACGTGAAGGCCGGCAAGCTCCGATTGCTCGCCGTGGGCAGCCCCAAGCGCCATCCCGCGTATCCCGATACACCCGCGGTCGCCGAAGTGCTCGGCGGCGAGTTCGACGCCGACACGGTGTTCGGTCTCTACGTCCCGGCGGGCACGCCGAAGGACGTGGTTGCGCTGCTCAACCGCGAAATCAATGCCGCACTCCAGTCTGCTGCGCTGCGCGAACGCATGGCGGCGCTCGCGGCGCAAGGGCTCAACCTCACGCCCGAGCAGTTCGCGGCGCGCAATGCCGCGGAGTTCCAGCGCATGGGCGCGCTGATCCGGGAGACTGGCCTTTCGGCGAAGTAGGAGTGCATTTGGCCGGGTGATTGTGAATAAAAAATCGACTCCGACCCCATTTTCCCACCGCGGTCAGGAGCCGTTCTTCTCCGCGAGGCGGCGCACCAGTCCCTCAAGGCCCGAGCGGCGCACGATCACCTCGAACTCGGCGCGGTAGGCGCGCACCAGGCTGACCCCGTCGATCACGACGTCGTGGATTTTCCAGCCTTCCGGCGTGAGGCGCATCGCATAGTCGACCGGCACCGCCGGATTGCCTGGCTTGAGGAAGCGGTTGCGCACCGTCGCCTCGGTGGCCTCCGGCGCGATGGTCGTCGGCAGTACGCGCACCACCTGGCCGTGATAGGCGCCGAGCCAGTTCGTGTAGAGGCGGACCAGCAGGACGCGGAACTCGCGCACGAGCTGCTCGCGCTGCAGCGCGCTCGCTGCCGGCCAGGCCTCGCCGAGCGCGAGTTGCGTGGCGTGGCGGATATCGACATGCGGCGTCACCTTCCACTGCGCGATCGCCAGCGCATTCTTCCTGTCCTCCGCGCTCAGGTCCGGGGTGGCCGCCATCGCCTGGAGCACGCCGAGGACTTCGAGCGTGACTTCGCGCACCAGTTCCTCGGGCCCCGGGCGCTGCCCCGCCGCGGGCGGCGCGAGCAGCAGGGCCAGCGCCGCGCAGGCGAGCACCTTCAGGACCCGATTCGCGCTCCCGGCCTTGGGCCTCATCCGCGCCGCTTCGCTGCCAGGATAAGCATTGAAAGGGGACAGGCGGCGGCTAATGCAATCGCGGTTTCTTGAGAAAGTCGCTGCGGTCCGCGGAGCGGATGCGCACCGTGGAGGTGGCGCCGCGGCGCGAGAACGCGAGCGGGATTTCGGATCCCGCGGGGCCGCAGCTCCAGATTTTGCGGAACAGTGCGGCAAGTCCCGCGACCGGGTCTCCGCCTACCTCCAGAATCAGGTCGCCGAGCTTCAGGCCGGCGCGTTCGGCCGGGCCGCCGGGCGCGAGGCCGCCGACCACCAGGCGGCCTTCCATCTCGGCGATGTAGAGGCCGAGCCAGGCGCGCGGCGGACGCGCCGCGCGGCCGCTGGCGAGCAGGTCGTTCAGGATCGGCGGCAGGAGGTCGATGGGCACGAACATGTTGCCGTCAACCGGCCGGTCGCCGACGGCCTCCTGCACCAGCAGCGAGCCGATGCCGAGCAGCTTGCCGTCTTCACCGACCAGCGCCGCGCCGCCCCATTGCGGATGCGCGGGCGTGGTGAAAAGCGCTTCGTCGAGCACGTATTCCCAGTAGCCGGCGAATTCGCGCTTGGACACGATGCGCGCCTTCAGCGAATGCGCCCGCCCGCCGTGCCCGATCACCAGCACCGGGCTGCCGGTCTTCACGGTTGCGGCCGAGCCGAGCGCAAGCGGCCGGACGCCGAGGCGTCCCAGCGGCATCACGAGGCCGAAGCCCGAGCCCTGGTCGTAGCCGAGCGCGTGGCCCTGCACCACGGCGCCGCGATTGGTGGTGATCCAGATCGACTCGGCCTCGGTGATCAGGTAGCCGATCGTCAGGATAAGGCCGTCGTCGCGGATCACGACCCCGTTGCCGGCGCGCTCGGTGCCGAGAATCGTTGCAGTGAAGGCGTCCTCCGGAATCTCGGTGCGCAGCATCACCGCCGCATCGAGGGCCGCGCCCAGGTCGAACGCGGTTTCCTCCGGATTCGGTTGCAATGCGTCGGGAAACGCCCAGTTGCCGGGTCCGGCCATGCTCAATTGTCGCCGAACGGCAGGCCGACGTAGTTTTCCGCGAGCATGGTCGCGGCGGCGCGCGAGCCGGTCACGTACTGCAGCTGCGAGAGCTGCAGGCGGTGGTGGAACGGGCTCTCGTCATGGAAACGGTGCAGCATCGAGGTCATCCACCAGGAGAAGTGCTCGGCGCGCCAGACCCGGCGCAGCGCGGTTTCGGAATAGCGTTCAAGAAGGTCACTTCGGCCCTCTGCGTAGAAGGCGGCGAGCGCCCGCGCCAGCGTGCGCACGTCGGCGGCAGCGAGGTTGAGTCCTTTCGCGCCGGTGGGCGGCACGATGTGCGCGGCGTCGCCCGCGAGGAACAGGCGTCCGTGCTGCATCGGCTCGACCACGAAGCTGCGCATGGCGATCACGCCCTTCTGGAAGATGCGACCCTCCGTGAGCTTGAAGCCGTCGCCGCCGGCAAGGCGCGCATGCAGTTCCTCCCATATGCGCGCATCGGGCCAGGCGCTCGCCTGGTCCTGGGGATTGCATTGCGCGTACAGCCGCTGGATCTGCGGCGAGCGCGTGCTGACCAGCGCAAAGCCGCGCTCGTGGTAGGCGTAGATCAGTTCCTCGGTGGCGGGCGGCGCTTCCACCAGGACGCCGAGCCAGCCGAAGGGATAGATGCGCGTGAAATCCTGGCGCAGGCGCGACGGGATCGACGGCCGCGAAACGCCGTGGAAGCCGTCGCAGCCGGCGACGTAATCGCAGGCGAGTTCGCACGTCGCGCCCCCGGCGTCGTGAAAACGGATCTTGGGCAGCCGGGTGTCGAGATCGAGCAGGCTGACGTCCTTGACGCCGAACAGCAGCGGCGCGCCGCGGTCCAGGCGCGCTTTCACCAGGTCGCGGATCACCTCGTGCTGCGCGTACACCATGATCGAGCGCCCGCCGGTAAGTTCCGACAAGTGGAGGCGGTGGCTTTGTCCGCCGAAGCGCAGGATCACGCCTTCGTGCGGCATGCCCTCGCGCCGCATGCGTTCGCCGACGCCGGATTCGTTGAGCAGGTCGACCGTGCCCTGCTCGAGCACGCCGGCACGCAGGGTCGCCTCGATTTCCTCGCGGCTGCGCGTTTCGAGCACCACCGATTCGATGCCGCGCAGCTGCAGCAGGTGCGCGAGCAGCAAGCCCGCGGGTCCTGCGCCGATGATGCCGACCTGGGTGCGCATCGTGCTGATATTATCCGGCGCGATGAGGGAAAACGCAGCGGAAAACGCGTTCGTCTCGAAGGTGTTTGTGCACCCGGTACAGCTGCGCTGGGGCGAATGCGACCCGGCCGGCATCATTTTCTACCCGACCTACTTCCTCTGGTTCGACGCCGCCTGCTGGAACATGTTCGCGCAGGTCGGTTTTCACGCGAAGCGCATGCGCGCCGAGCATCTCGCGATGCCGCTGGTCGCGGCCGGCTGCGATTTCAAGCATCCGGCCGAGCAGGAAGACCGCGCCGAAGTGCGCTCGCGCATCGCGCGCTGGGGCGGCAAATCCTTCGTGGTCGCGCACGACGTGGTGCGCGTGGACGGCACGCTGCTCGCGACCGGTTCCGAGACGCGCGTTTGGGGACGCTACGCGAACGGCCCGGGCACGCCGCTGAAAGGCGTCGCGATCGGCGAGGAACTGAAAAACCTCTTCAGGGCTCAGTAAGGCCGCGCCACATCAGGGCGCGAGGTATTTCCTGGCGTGGGTGAAGGCCGAATTGGCCGCGGGCACGCCGCAGTAGATCGCCACCAGCATCAGCATCTCCTTCAGCTCCGAAGGCGAGAGCTCACGCTCAAGGCCCGCGCGCACGTGCAGTTCGAACTCTTCCCAGCTTTTCGTGGCGACGAGCATCGCCAGCACGAGTAGGCGGCGCGTGCGGTCGTCGAACTTCGGCCGCGTCCAGATTTCTCCCCAGGCGTAGCGCGTGATGAGCGACTGGAACTCGTCGGTGAAGGCGTGCCGGTTGTTCAGGCGCTCGGCGACGTACTTCGCGCCAAGCACCTGCTTGCGGCGTTTCAGGCCGCGTGCGTAGCGCTGCTTCTCGGTCTTGATGGCGGGCATCGGAACTCCTAGTCCTTGAGGGCCTGCGTCCACTCGGCGAGCGCGCTCTCGATCATCGCCGGCGCCGAACCGTAGCAGTTCCCAGGGTCGAAGAGCGCGTCGATCTCATTCGCGCTCATGGAATTACCGGCCGGGTCTGCACGCAGGACCTCGGCCAGCGTTCTGCCTTCGCGCAGCGCGGTTTCGCAGAGCTTCTCGGTGAGCGCGTGCGCGGCCTGCTTGCCGAGCGCGCGCGACAGCGCGACCGACACGCCTTCGGAGAAGGCCAGCCCGCGCGTGCGGTCCAGGTTGGCGCGCATCGCGCGCTCGTCCACCGTCAGGCCTTCCAGCACTTCGGCCATCGCCGCCAGCGCGCCTGCGGTGCTGCACAGAAGGTCGCGCAGCGTGAACCATTGGCCCTGCCATTGCCCCAGGCCGCGCTCGTGCTCGGGTGCAAGCTGCGACAGGAGCACGGCGGCGAGGTGCGGCGCGCGTTGCGCGGCTTCCAGCGCAATCACGCAGCCGACCGGATTGCGCTTGTGCGGCATCGCGGAGGAACCGCCGCGGCCGGCGCCCGACGGTTCGGCGGCTTCGCCGATTTCCGGCTGCATCAGCAGCGAGACATCCCGCGCGATCTTGCCTGCGGCACCCGCGAGGATGGCGGTCTCGGCGCCGAGCCGCGCGAAGCCGTCGCGTACGCTATGCCAGGGAATGCTCGCACGCGCGAGGCCGAGTTCGGCCGCGAGCGCAGCTGCAACTGCCTCGCCCTGCGCCCCGTAGGAGGACAGCGTTCCGCCCGCGCCGCCAAATTGCAGCCGGCGCGCATGCGCTGCCGCCGAGGAAAACCCCGTAGAGGCGTGCGTGACGCCCGATAGCCACACCGCCGCCTTCCAACCGAAGGAGACCGGCACAGCCGGCTGCAGTAGCGTGCGGGCGAGCATCGGCGTCTTCGCGTGGCGCCTGGCAAGTACGGCGGCGGCGTCGCCGGCGCGCTTGGCGAGGGACCGCACGCGCTCGCATGCCGGCCCGAGGCACAGCACCACCGCGGTGTCGACGACATCCTGGCTGGTCGCGCCCAAATGCACGTAGCGCGCCGCGTCGGCCGAGATGGCGCCCACCTGCGCGGTAAGGCTTTTGACGAACGGAATGGCGAGCGTCGCGGAGCGCCGCGCGGCCCTGCCGATCTCGTCGGCATCGAAGCTTGCCCCGGCCGCGACCCTGGCGATGGTTTCGGCCGCATCGGCGGGTACGAATCCGGCACCGACGGAAGCCGTGGCGAGCGCCCCCTCGAAGCGCGCCATCGCCGCGAGCAGGCGCGCGTCGGTCAGCGCATCGGCGCAGACTTCGTCCCAGAACGCGTGCTGCAGCGCCGACATCGGGCCGGCTAGGCTTTGCCCCAGACTTCGTCGGCGGTCTCGATCACCAGGCGCAGCTTGGTGCGCTGCGCTTCGACGGCGATGTTGTTGCCGTGCACCGTGCTGGAAAAGCCGCATTGCGGGCTGAGCGCCAGCTGGTCGAGCGGCGCGTACCTGGCCGCTTCGTCGATGCGGCGCTTGAGGTCGTCCTTCTTCTCCAGCGCGTCGAGCTTGGTGGTCACGAGGCCCAGCACCACCACCTTGCCCTTGGGCAGGAAGCGCAGCGGCCTGAAGTCACCCGAGCGCTGGTCGTCGTACTCGAGGAAGTAGGCGTCGACGTTCATCTCCGAAAGCAGCGCCTCGGCGACCGGCTCGTAGCCGCCCTGCGCGGCCCAGGTGCTCTGGAAGTTGCCGCGGCACAGGTGCACCGCGAGCGTCATGCCGGCCGGCTTCCTGGCGACCACGCGGTTGATGAACTTGGCGTAGCGGTGCGGCAGCTCGTCCGGATCGTCGCCGCGCGCCTTGGCGGCCGCGCGCATCTTTTCGTCACACAGGTAGGCGAGATTGGTGTCGTCCATCTGCACGTAGTTGCAGCCCGCCTTGGACAGGGAAGCAAGCTCTTCGCCGTAGGCCTTGGCCACGTCCTCGTAGAACTCGGGCTCGAGTTCGGGATAGTGCTGCTTGCTGATGCCGGCCCGGCCGCCGCGGAAGTGCAGCATGGTCGGCGACGGGATCGTGACCTTGGGGGTGCGCTTGGTCTGCGACTTCAGGTACTGGAAGTCGGCGAGCTGGATGTCCTTCACGTGGCGCACCTTGTCGATCACGCGCATCACCGGCGGTGCGAGCTCCTGGCTGCCGTCGGGTTTCTTGATCATCACCGGGATGTCGGTTTTCACGCCGCCGATCTGCTCGAGGAAGTCGATGTGGAAATAGGTGCGGCGAAACTCGCCGTCGGTGATCGCCTGCAGTCCCGTGTCTTCCTGGAACTTGACGATCTCGGCGATCGCCTTGTCCTCGACCTTGCGCAGCTCCGCGGCGCTGATTTCTCCCTTGGCTTTCTTCTCGCGCGCGTCGAGCAGGTATTTCGGACGCAGGAAGCTGCCTACGTGATCGGCGCGGAAAGGTGGCGTGCTTCGGTTTGACATGGTTTTCTCTCCGAGTTGTTCAAATAAACACCTTGATGCAGGAGCGCCGACTGTAACTCGCCGACGTCGACCGCGCGCGGCTCGACGCCGCGGTTTGCCGCGAGCGCGGCACCCGCGCCGGCGGCCTGGCCGGTGATCCAGCATTGCGGAATTTCGCGCATGAAGCCGTGCGAGTTCGGGTCGCAGGCGATGTGCCGGCCGCAGGCGAGCAGCCCATCCAGCCGGGCGGGCACCAGGCAGCCGTAGGGAATGGAGATGTTGGGGAATTTGGGCGACACGCTCGGCGTGACGCCGATTTCGTCGTCGAAGACCGTCGCGGTCGGCCATTGCGCGCGCGTGATCCTGGCCATGCCGGACAGCCGGCGCGCATGGCGCACGCCCAGCTGCGGCGCGCTCAGGAACAGGAACGCGTTCTCGAAGCCGGGCGCGTGCGCGCGGTAGAAATCCAGGTGCTGCGCCATCAGCCGGTGCGAGCGGATTTCCACTTCGCTCTGGTCGTCCACGTCGAGCGCCGAAAAGCCCGACTGTCGCGGGCCCATGAAGAGGGCAATGTCGTTGCGCCAGGATACGAAAGGCCGTTCGAAGGCGCGCAGCTGCTCGCGGCCGCGTGCCATGAACTGCGCAAACTGCTCCGGGCTTCCGGCCCTGAATTCGATCCAGCGGTTCATGTCGACGCCGCCCAGCAGCCAGGCCGTGTTCATGCAATGGTGGATGTTGGCCGCTTCGATATCGGATTCGTAGGCGGCGCCCGCGCGCGCGAACAGGTCGCCGTCGCCGGTTGCATCGACCACCACCTTTGCGCGCACTGCCTGGCGGCCTGCCTTGCTCTCGAAAAAGGCGCCGCGTACCTTGCCGTCCTCCAGCAGCGGCAGCGCGGCCCAGCTGTGGAATACCAGGCGGATTTTCTGCTCCAGCACGATTTCCTGCGACGCGAGCTTGAGCCGTTCGGGATCCACGGTCGGCGACCAGGTAACGATGCCGTGGAATGCGGCGGTGCGCTGCGCCCAGTGCGCCGCCGAGGCGGCGTCGCGCGAACCCCAATCCGCCCGTGCCGGGCCTGCGACGGCTTCGCGCGGCAGGCGGCCCATGATTTCCTCGGCAAAGCCGCGCATTACCAGCTTGCCGTTCCAGTCGGTCATGCGGTCGATCCAGATCACCAGGCCGCCGGTCGACAGGCCGCCCAGGTGGTTGTAGCGCTCCAGCAGCACCACGTCGGCGCCCAGGCGCGCCGCGGCGACCGCCGCGGCAGTACCCGAAGGTCCGCCGCCCACCACCAGTACGTCGCATTCGCGATAGACCGGGACGTCCCGTGCCGGCTCGCGCACGCTCCCAGACAGCTTGCGATCGGCCTTGCCGCGCACGCCACCGAGAATATCGGCGCCGAAAATCTCGGAGGTGAGAATGCGTTCGTCCGAGTCGTCGACGGGTTTCATGGCAGTACCCCTATATTGGACTACGCTACTCGTGGCGTGCAAGACTGTAGACGCTCCAGGGGGATTCAATGAAGGGTGTTGGGTTTGGGACGCGCGTCGCTCTCGTGGGCTGCGGCGCGTGGGGCCGGAATATCCTGCGCGACCTGATTGCGCTCGGGTGCGACGTGCATGTCGTGGCGCGCTCCGACGCAAGCGTGCGGCGCGCCAAAGAGGGCGGCGCCGCGCGCACCGTGCGCGATATTGGCGATCTCAAGGGGGTCGCGGCCGCGGTAGTCGCCACTCCCACCGACACGCACTACGTCGTGACCCTAGAGGTACTCACGCGACATCCGTCCATCCCGGTGTTTGTCGAAAAGCCGCTGTGCAACGACCCGGCGCACGCCGCGCATCTGCTGAGAATCGCCGGGGATCGCGTTTTCGTGATGGACAAGTGGCGCTATCACGCCGGTGTCCTGGCGCTGGCGCAGATCGCCCGCGAGCGCGCGCTTGGCCGGGTCATTGGCGTCAAGTTGCGGCGCCTCAGCTGGGGATCGGCGCATGACGACAGCAATGCCGCCTGGCACCTGCTGCCGCACGATCTTGCGATTGCATTGGAAATTCTCGGCGAGTTGCCGAAGCCGCAGGCCGCCCGGATGGATGCGGTGCGCGGTCGAGTGCGCGGTATGACCGCGCTTCTCGGGGCCGACCCCTGGGTCCATATCGAGGTGTCGGAGCGATTCGAACAGTACCAGCGGGAGACGCGGCTTTTCTGCGACGACGCCGTTGCGGTACTGGGCGGAGGGTCCGAGGAGTCGCTTGCGATCTACCGTGGGGCGCCGCGGGCGGGCGACAGGCTGGCGCCCGAGCGGCGGCCGTTCACCGCCAACATGCCCTTGTTTGAGGAATTGCGCGTTTTCGTCGACTATGTCCGTGGCCAGGGCGCGGCGCCGAAAAGCGATTGCGCCACGGGCGCGGCGATGGTCGAAACGATCGGACGTCTCCATGAACTCAGCGGCCATGGCGCTTCCGCCTGACCTGCCCGTCGGGGTATCGGTGAACCACCTGCGGATGCACCGGGACGAACGCGGCGTATTCACGGAACTGTTCCGGGAAAGCTGGCTGGACGGCGCCCGCTTCCTGCAGTGGAACGGCGTCATCTCGGCCGCCGGCGTGCTGCGCGGCGTGCACGTCCATTTGCGCCATGCCGACTACCTCGTCGTGCTGCAGGGCCGCGGGCTGTTCGGCCTCAGGGACCTGCGCCCCGGCTCTCCCACCGAAGGCCTCGTGGCGATGGTCGAGCTCGAGGGAAACGCGCAGGCGACGCTCCGCATCCCGCCGGGCGTGGCGCACGGATTTTATTTTCTGGAACCCTCCCTCCACGTTTACGCCGTGAGCCACTACTGGGACATGGCGGACGAACTCGGCTGCCGGTTCGATGACCCCGCGCTCGGGATCGCCTGGCCCAACGCCCTCCCGATGCTTTCGGAGCGCGACCGGAACCTGCCGCCGCTCGCCGACATCCTGCCGCGCATCCCGGCCTTTGCCCAGCCGGTGTAAGCATGAGTCTTGCGCCGGCTGTAAGCATTGTCGTCACGACCTACAACCGCGCGGCGCTGCTCGGGATCGCGCTGCAGAGCATCCTGCTGCAGGACTTCACCGACTACGAGGTTTGGGTTGTCGGCGACGGCTGCAGCGACGATTCGGGCGCGGTGGTCCAGGCGCTCGGCGACCCCCGGTTTCATTGGATCAACCTGGAGCACAACCACCGCTCGCCCCACGCCGCCCAGAACGAGGGCTGGCGGCGTGCCCGCGGCGAATTCGTCGCGCATCTCTGCCACGATGACCTGTGGTTTCCCTGGCATCTGTCCAGGCTGGTCGCACACCTGCGCGCCAGCGGCGCAGACCTGGCCTACGACATGGCCGCGGAGATCGATCCGCCGCAGGTCGTGGTCTGCCTCGGCGAGCAGGTATCGTTCGAGCACGCGGTGATCGCGCACATGACGAACATGATGCACCGGCGCGCAATGGCGAACGGGCAGATCCTTTGGCGGGACCCGTATGAAACCGGCTGGGCGGTCAACGCCCACTTCCTGCTGAGCGTCCAGCGGGCCGGATGTCGAATAGCATTCCTCGAGCAGCTCGGCTCGATCAATTTCGGCTCGGGGACCTGGAATGCCTATGCCGCCACGAATTTCCCGCAACCCCGTTACCTGGCACGCCTGCGCGAAGATCCGCACGGCCTCGCCATGGAACTGCTGGTGGCCAACGCGGCGAGAGCTTCCCGCGAGCGGGACGAAGACCGCTATCTGACGCTCGGCGCGGCGCTACGGCGCGTGGCGAGGCGGTGGGCGTGGCGGGCGTTCAATGCCTGGGGCGCGGAGCGTACGCCGGCCCTGCAGTTGAGGCGGTGGCAGTTCGCCCGGCAGCGCAAACGCTACAACCGCCAGCGCGGACTGCCGTTCTAGATTCCGAGATCAAGTCAGCAGTCGAAGAAAACCGTCTCGTCCTTGCCCTGGAGGATCACGTTCCACTCCAGCACGCCGGGATTGCCGCGCTTGCGCGCGACCAGCGTGGCGCGCCGCCGCGCGGGCACCAGCGCGAGCACCGGGTCCTGAGCATTCGCCGGATCGCCCGGGAAATAGATCCGCGAGACGAGCTGCTTGAGCTGTCCGCGCATGAAGATGTTGACCCCGATGTGCGGCGCCTGCATCTTTCCGCCCGGTCCGGGGACGCGTCCGGGCTTGAGGGTATGGAAGCGGAACGCGCCGTCGAGGCCGGTCGCGGACCGGCCGAAGCCGCGAAAGCGCTTGCCGCCGTAGTTGCCGCGGCTGTCGGCCTGCCAGATCTCCAGCACGGCGTCGTTCACCGGCTTGCCGTCGCCGTCGAGCACGCGTCCCTGTATGGATACGCGCTCGCCGGGAACGCCGGCCGGCGCGAGTTTTTCGGTGATCAACCAGATCAAGCCGATGTGCAGGTAGGGTCCGACCGTCTGCGAGGTGGTCGCGTGCAGGCTCATCGCGACCCCCGTTTCTTCGTTTCCATCGGCGTTTCCTCGGGCCCGCGCAACACGATGTCGAAGCGGTAACCGAGTGCGATCTCGGGGATCGTCGTCTCCCAGTCGAGCGCGGAGACCAGCCGGTTGCGCGCGCGCTCATCCGGGACGCAGTTGAACATCGGGTCTTCCGCGAGCAGCGGATCGCCCGGGAAATACATCTGCGTCACCAGGCGCTGGGCAAAAGCCTGGCCGAACAGCGAAAAATGGATATGCGCCGGACGCCAGGCGTTGTAGTGGTTGCGCCAGGGGTATTCGCCCGGCCGGATCGTCACGAACCGGTAGTGGCCGCGCTTGTCGGTGAGCGCGCGCCCCGCGCCGGTGAAGTTCGGGTCGGTGGGCGCGTCATGCTGGTCGACGCGGTGCGGGTAGCGGCCGGCCGAGTTGGCCTGCCAGATCTCCACCAGCGTGTTCGGCACCGGCCGGCCGTTCTCGTCCAGCACGCGGCCGCTGACGATGATGCGCTCGCCGATCGGATCGCCCGCGTGCTGCTTGGTGAGGTCGTGGTCGCCGCGCTTCACCTCGCCGTAGCCGAATACCGGACCGGTGAGTTCGGTCTGCGTATGCGGCAGCATGACGAGCGGCTGGGTCGGCGCGCGCTTGACCGTGGAGGCGTAGGGCGGGAACAGGTATTCGGGCTGCGTGCCCGCGGCTGGGCGGCGGTATCCGGCGATCCGTGACATGGTCTCCTCTTCTTTCTATTCAGCGTCGGGCTGTTTTGCCGGTTGGGCCCGCTCGAACGCATCCAGCTTCATGCAGGCGGAAAATACCCGCATCACCGTCGGGTAAGGCGAAGTGTCGCATTGATAGCGCTGCGCATTGAACACCTGCGGCACCAGGCAGCAATCCGCGAGCGTGGGCAGGTCCCCATGACAGTAAATCCCGGTGCCCGGGCGGGCGAGATCGGCCTCCAGCTTGGCGAGGCCATCGCCGATCCAGTGCCGGTACCAGGCGTTCACCTGCTCCTCGTTCTGTCCCAGGGCGCGCTTCAAATGCTGCAGTACCCGCAGATTGTTGACCGGGTGAATTTCGCAGGCGACCAGCATGGCGAGCGAGCGCACGCGCGCGCGCTCGAAAGGGCCTTTCGGCAGCAGCGGCGGCGCCGGGTGCGTCTCCTCGAGGTATTCCAGGATCGCCAGCGACTGGGTGAGCAGGCGGCTGCCGTCTTCCAGCGTCGGCAGGAGGCATTGCGGGTTGACCGCCGTGTATTCGGCGCCGCGGTGTTCGCCCTTCGGCAGGTGCACGAACGCCGGCGTGTAAGCGAGGCCCTTTAGATTGAGCGCGATGCGCACGCGGAACGAGGCCGAACTGCGGAAGTAGGTGTAGAGCTTCATTTGAGCCCGAGCAGCCTGGCTGCATTTCCCTTCAGGATCAGCGGTCGCACCTCGGGCTTGATCGGCAGTTTTTCGAACTCCGCCAGCCAGCGGTCGGGCTGGATGACCGGATTGTCGCTGCCAAAGAGGATCCGGTCCTTCAGCAGCGTATTCGCGTACTGCACCAGCTTCGGCTCGAAATATTTCGGCGACCAGCCCGACAGGTCGATGTAGACGTTCGGCTTGTGCAGCGCGACCGACAGCGCCTCGTCCTGCCAGGGCACGGAGGGGTGCGCCATGATGATCGGCATGTCCGGGAAATCCGCCGCGACGTCGTCCAGGTGGACCGGGTTGGCGTACTTGATGCGCAGGCCGCCGCCGCCGGGCATGCCCGCGCCGATGCCCGTCTGCCCGGTATGGAACAGCGCCGGCAGCTTCGCTTCCGCGATCGCCTCGTAGAGCGGGTAGACGTCGTGGTCGTTCGGAAAGAAGCCCTGGATGATCGGGTGGAACTTGAAGCCGCGCACGCCGTAGTCCTTGATCAGGCGCCTGGCCTCGCGCACGCCCATCTTGCCGCGCGCCGGGTCGATGCTCGCGAACGGGATCGCGATGTCGGCGTGCTCGTGCGCCGATTCCGCGACCTCCTCGTTCGAGATGCGCCGGATGCCCATGCCGCGCTCGTGGTCCACCGTGAACACGACGAAGGCGATTTTGCGCTCGCGGTAGTACGCCGCCATCTGCGCGATGGTCGGGTGCTTCACTTCGTAGCGGAAGTAGCGCCCGCGCGCTTCCAGCGCTTCTTTCTCGGCATCGTCGGGCAGCACGCGCGTCGAGGTCTCGGCGTGCGTATGGACGTCGATGGCGACCAGGTCTTTCAGGTTCATGCTTGCTTTCATGTGGAAGCCACAATGATGCTCGGATCCGGCGGCTCCGCATAGAGCCGTTCGACGAGCGCGGCGCGGTTGGCCAGCACCGCGCGCTGGTTGATCGAACCTTTGTCGGTGATTTCCCCGGCGTCGATCGAGGGCGGCAACTCCATGATCAGCGCGCGCACGACGCGGTTCGAGCTCCCGGTGGATTCGCGCGCGAGGCGTTGGAGCAGCGGCTGCAGCCGTGCGCGCAGGTCAGCGGCGCTCAGGCCGCGGCAGGCGAGCAGATTCGGAAACACCAGCGCGCCCAGCCGGTCGCGGTCGTGTCCGGTGATCACCACCTCCTGCACGAGCGGCGCGCAGGCGGCGTTGATTCTCGCGCGCAGCGGACCGACACTGACCCAGGTGCCGGTGCCGAGCTTGAAATCCTCCTTGATGCGGCCGTCGAACTCGAAACCCTGGGGCGCGTCCGCCGGGTCGATGAAGCGCAGCGCATCACCGGTGCGGTAGTACCCCTCCTCGTCGAACGCAGCCGCCGTCAATTCCGGCTGGCGCCAATAGCCGGGCGTGACGCTTGGGCCGCGAAAGCGTGCTTCCAGCTTGCCGGCCTCCGGCGCGAGTTTCATCTCGACGCCGTCCACCGGCAGACCCACGGTGCCGGCGCGCGCCGCGCCTCGGCTGGTGAACATCGCCGCGGGCGCTGTTTCGGTGGCGCCGTAGCCGGTGATCCAGAGGATGCGCTCGCCGCAGGTCTGCAGCGCGAGTTCCTCGTAGGCCCGCCAGATCGGCTGCGGCAGCACCGCGGCCGCGTACTGCAACAGGCCAAGACGGCTGAAGAAAGTCCTGCGCAGGCCGGCGTCCTCGCGCAGGAAAGGCAGCAGCGCCTCATAGCCGCGCGGCACGTTGAAATAGATCGTCGGTCCGATCTCGCGCAGGTTGCGCACCGTTTTTTCGATCAGGCCGGGCACCGGCTTGCCGTCGTCGATGTAGAGCGTGCCGCCGTGGTTCAACACCAATCCCAGGTTGTGGTTGCTGCCGGCGGTATGGTTCCAGGGCAGCCAGTCGACCAGCACCGGCGGCGCCTCGCGCAGCGAAGGCAGTGCCTGCGTGAGCATCTGCTGGTTGCTGCAGAGCATGCGCTGGGTGTTGATCACCGCCTTGGGCTGCCCGGTCGAGCCGGAGGTCAGCAGGAATTTGGCGATCGTGTCCGGGCCGACTGCCGCATGCGCGGTATCGACGGCCGCGGTGACCGGCGTCGCTTCCAGTTCCGCGAACCTGTCCCCGGTCAGGACCTCGGTATCCGCGGGCACCGCCGCCGCGATCGCCTTTGCAAAACGCGCGCCGTCCGCGGCGAATACCAGCCCGGGCGTCATCAGCGCGAGCACTTGCTTCAGCTTGCCGAAGTCGGCGGAGACCAGCGAATACGCGGAGGACACCGGCACATAGGCGATCCCCACGTGCATGCAGGCGAGCGCAAGCAGCGCGTGCTCGATATCGTTGTCGGAGAGGATCGCGACGGGCCGCTCGGCCGACAGGCCGCGGCCGAGCAGCGTCTGGCCGACCGCGCACACACGCGCGTACGCCTGTGCATAACTCAGGGCGCGCCAGCCGCCGGAGGCATCGCGCTGGGCGAGGAAGCGGCGTTCGGGCGCTTCGCGCGCCCAATGCGCCAGCCGTTCGGTCAGTCGCGCCGGATACGCACCCAGCGCATGCGGCGAGCGCAGCACGATGGCGCCATCGTCGCGCCGCTCGACAGCAACGTCGGCGGTGCCAAGCGGGACCTGGCGTGCCGGCGCCGCGCTCATCTCTTCCGCCCCTTGCGACGCTAGAGCGCCGGGACGATCTTAACCTTCAGTTCGCCGACGCCCTCGATGCCGGCCTGCAGGTCGTCGCCGGACTTCACCGGGCCGACCCCGGCCGGCGTGCCGGAATAAATGATGTCGCCCGGCTCGAGCGTGTAGTACTCCGAGAGAAACGCAATCTGCTCCGGCACCGACCAGATCATGTCGGAAAGGTCCGCCTTCTGGCGCTCCTTGCCGTTGACCTTGAGCCAGATCGCGCCTTTCGCCGGGTGGCCGATCTTCGCCGCCGGCGCCAGCGCGCTGCAGGGCGCCGACTCGTCGAAATTCTTGCCGAAATCCCAGGGCCGGCCGTTGTCCTTGCCCAGCTGCTGCAGGTCGCGGCGCGTCATATCCAGGCCCACGCCATAGCCGAAAACATGCTCGTTTGCCCGCTTTGGTTCGATGCGGCGGCCGCCCTTGCCGATCGCCACCACCATTTCGGTTTCGTAGTGGAAATTGGCCGTCCTGGCCGGATAGTGCAGCTCGCCGCCGCCCGGCACGAGCGAAAACTCCGACTTGATGAAGAAAAACGGCGTCTCGCGGCCGTCGCCGCCCATCTCCTTCTGGTGTTCGACATAGTTGCGGCCGACGCAGAAGATGCGCCGCACCGGAAACCGCTCCTTTGCATCCTTGACTGCGAGCGAAGGAATTTCCCAGACCGGGATCACGTGCGCCATGCTTTGTTCTCCTGAAGGAAGCGGCATTTTAATCGCGCCAAGGGTGCAGAACGAGCCAAAATCAAGTGCGCCATGCTAGGATTCCCGGGCCATTTTCGCTGGCCCTAGGAGGGGACTATGCAGATCAAACGGATCAGGTTGTTCGCCGCAGTTTGGCTGGCCGCGTTGTCGGTCGGCGCATGGGCGCAAACGGTCAAGGTGGGGGTGGTGCTGCCCTACACCGGCGGCGGCGCCGAATTCGCGCAGCAGGTGGACCGCGGCATGCAGATGTTCATGAAGCTGAACCCGAAGGCCTTCGAGCCCTACCAGATCCAGATCGTCAAGCGCGATTCAAAGAATCCGAGCGGCGCGGAAGCGAGGACCGCGGTTCAGGAGCTGATTGCGCAGGAAAAGGTCGACATTCTTACCGGATTCATCTATTCGGGCGATGCGATCGCCTCGGCGCCGCTGCTCACGGAGGCCAAGCGGCCGGCGGTGATCATGAACGCGGGTACCGCCTGGATCACCAACCTCTCGCCCATGATCTCGCGCGTCTCATTCTCGATGTGGCACGCCGGGCATGCCATGGGAGAAGCCGCTGCGAAGAATCTCAAGGCGAAGACCGCCGTGGTCGGCTACACCGACTATCCGCCCGGCAAGGACAGCCTGGATGCGTTCAAGCGCGGCTTCGAGGCCAACGGCGGCAAGGTGATCGACGAAATCCCGATGGGCGGCCCGGGCCAGGTGCCGGATTTCACGCCGTTCTTCCAGCGCGCCAAAGACAAGAAGCCGGACGTGTTCTTCGTCTTCGTGCCCGCCGGCGATCACGCGCTCGCGGTGCTCAGGACCTACGGCGCGCTCGGCATGCGCGCTGCCGGCATCAAGCTGATCGGGCCGGGCGACATCACGCAGGACATCAAGCTGCAGGCGATGGGCGACAACGCGGTGGGTCTGGTCACCATGCATCATTACAACGCCGACCTCGGCAACGCGGCCAACAAGCGTCTGGTTGAAGCCTGGAAGAAGGAATTCGGCCCGAACTCGACGCCGGACTTCATGGGCGTGCAGGGCTATGATGGCATGGCGGCGATCGCGCACGTGGTGACCACGCTGAAGGGCAAGGTGGATGCGGATTCCGCGATCAACGCGCTGCGCGGCTGGAAATACGACAGCCCGCGCGGGCCGATCTCGATCGACCCGAGGACCCGCGACATCGTGATGAACGAGTACCTGAGCGAGATCGTGAAGAAGGACGGGCGCCTGTACCAGAAGAATATCGGCGTCATCAACTCGGTGAAGGACATGTGCAAGGAGCTGGCCGAGGGTCGTTGCAAGCAGTAGCGGACCGCCCGACGCTGCATAAAGCCGCCGCCCGGGACAAGTACCGGGGCGGCGGTTTCATTTTATGGACCTGAACAGCCTCGTCAGCATGTTGCTCGGTGGCATGGCCGCCGGCATGGTGCTGTTCATCGTTTCGGTGGGACTGTCGGTGACGATGGGGCTGATGGGCTTCGTCAACCTCGCGCACGGCGCTTTCGCCATGCTGGGTGGCTACGCCATCGTGCTGACGATGAAGCACTGGGGCCTGCCGTTTCCGGCCGCGCTGCTTTTCGGTTTCGTGTCGGTGGCGGCCGTTTCGGTCGTCTTCGAGCGCCTGCTGTATGCACCGTTGTACCGGGCCGGCGAACTCGACCAGGTGCTGCTCACCATTGGCCTGGTATTTGCGCTGGTAGCCGCGGTGACCCTCAGCGTGGGCCCGGAAACGCAGGCCGTGCAGCTGCCGCCATGGCTGAGCGGGCAGACCGACCTCGGCTTCATGCAGTACCGCACCTATAGTCTCGTGCTCATCGTCGCGGGCACCGCGCTGATGATCGCGCTGTGGCTGGGCTTCGAGCGCACCCGCATCGGCGCGCGCATTCGCGCAGCCGTGGACAACCGTCGCATGGCGCAATCGATGGGCGTGGATGTCGGGCGCCTGTTCACGCTGACGTTTGCGCTCGGCAGCGGCCTGGCCGCGGTCGGCGGCGGCCTGGGCGCGGAGATCCTCGGGCTCGATCCGCAGTATCCGTTCCGCTACCTTGCCTACTTCCTCATCGTCGTGGCAGTCGGCGGCATGGGGCGCATCAGCGGCGTCTACTTTGCGGCGATCCTCATCGGCATCCTCGACTTCGTGCTGAAGATCTATTTCCCGAAGGGCGGCACACTGTTCATCTACGCGCTCACGCTGGTCCTGCTGCTCGCGCGGCCGCAAGGGCTGTTCGGGAGGCGCGGCCCATGAGGCCGCTCAGCGGCAAGGAAGGCGGCGCATGAGCGCGCCGGCCGAGCTCGCGCGCCGCCACCACTGGCGCTGGTGGGAGGCGCTGCCTTGGCTGCTTGCGCTCGGCGCGTTCTTCGCGTTCCCGACCTATCTCGCCTTCGGCACGCAGGTGCTCATTACCATCCTGTTCGCGCTGTCGCTGGATCTCGTGCTGGGCTATGCGGGCATCGTCACGCTGGGCCATGCCGCGTTCTTCGGCGCGGGCGCCTACACCGTCGGCATGCTGGCGCTGCACCTGGGCTGGAGCGAGCCGCTCTCGGGCCTGCTCGCCGCAGCGCTGGTGGCCGGCGCAATCGGCCTGGCGAGCGGACTGGTGCTGCTGCGCACGCATGGCCTGGCCTTGCTGATGCTCACGCTTTGCACCATGGCACTGCTCGAGCAGGCGGCCAACATGGGCGCGCACTGGACCGGTGGTTTCGACGGCATGCCGGGCCTATCGTTCGGCAAGATCCTCGGCCTGTTCGGCTTCGACGCGCTCTACTACCGCTCGCAGTACCTATACTCGCTGGCCGCGCTGTTCCTGTGTTTCCTCATCGTGCGCAAGCTCGTGTACTCCTCCTTTGGCCAGAGCCTGACCGGGATCCGCGAGAACCTGCTGCGCATGCACGCAGTGGGTGCGCCAGTGCGCTGGCGCCAAGTCATCGCCTACACCGTGTCCGCCGCGCTCGCCGGCGTCGCCGGCGCGCTGTTCACGCAGGCCAACGGTTACGTGAACCTCGCGGTGCTCGGGCTGGAGCGATCCGCGGGCGTGCTGATCGTGCTGATCCTGGGCGGCTACGGGCGGCTCTACGGCGCCTTTGTCGGCGCGATCGCCTACATGGTTCTCGAGCACCTGCTCGCCAAGGCCTACCCGACGGCCTGGCAACTTGGCCTGGGCATCACGCTGATCGCGGTGGCGCTGTTCGCGCGCAACGGCGTGATCGGCATGTTCGACGCGCTGCGGCGGCGGTTCGCGAGACCGGCGCCATGAGCGCGGTGATGCGCGCGAGCGGCACGCGAGCTCCAATGCTGGAAACGCGGGGGCTGTGCAAGAACTTCGGCGCGCTGGAGGTTGCGCGCAACGTGAATTTCCGGCTCGAGCGCGGCGCGCGCCACGCGCTCATCGGCCCCAATGGCGCAGGCAAGACCACGTTCGTCAACCTGCTGACCGGCGTGCTCGCGCCATCGCGCGGCACGGTGCTCCTCGAGGGCGAGGACGTGACGGTGCTGCCGCAGGCCAAGCGCGTCAAGCGCGGCATTGCGCGCACGTTCCAGATCAACCAGCTGTTCCGGGGGCTGACGGTGCAGGAAAACGTCTGCATCGCGGTTTCCGAACGGCTGGGCATCGGCGGAGCCATGCTGCGGCCCGCGGGCGCGCGCGCCGAGGTGATCGCCGAGGCCGCGCGCCTGATCGAGATGCTCAAGCTCGGTACGGATGCGTCGCGCCGGGTCGCGGAACTTCCCTATGGCCGCCAGCGCCTGGTCGAGATTGCCATCGCACTGGGCCTCGATCCTCGCGTGCTGCTGCTGGACGAACCGGCGGCTGGCATCCCGAGCGCGGAAAGCCACATCCTGCTGGACGCCATCGCGACGCTGCCCGAGGACATTGCGGTGCTCATCATCGAGCACGACATGGACCTGGTGTTCCGCTTTGCCGAGCGCATTACGGTCCTGGTCGGCGGGGCGATTCTCGCCGAGGGGACGCCGGCGGATATTGCCGCCAATCACGAGGTACGCACCGTGTACCTGGGCAGCGCGCTCGATGCCTGACGCCCTCGTTCTGCAAGAGGTCACCGCCGGCTACGGCGAGACGCATGTCGTGGAGAACATCGCGCTTGCGCTCGCGCAAGGCGAAAGCCTGTCCGTCATCGGGCGCAACGGCGTGGGAAAGTCCACGCTGCTTGAAACGGTGATGGGCAATACCACGCTGCACGCGGGCGCGATCTCCTTTCGCGGCCGGCGCATCGAGGCCCTGCCCGCGCACGAGCGCGCGCTGGCCGGGCTGGGCTATGTTCCGCAGGAGCGCGAGATCTTCCCGTCGCTGTCGGTGCTGGAGAACCTGCAGATCTGCGCGCGCCCCGGGCCATGGGATGCCGCGCGGGTGTTCGAGCTTTTTCCGAACCTGAAGAACCGGCTCGCCAACGCGGGCACGCAACTCTCCGGCGGCGAACAGCAGATGCTGGCGATTGCGCGCGCGCTGATGACCAATCCCGCGCTGCTGCTGATGGACGAGCCTACCGAGGGCCTCGCGCCGGTGATCGTGCAGGCGCTCGCGCAGGTGCTCGCTCGGCTGCGCAGCGAGGGCGGCCTGTCGATCGTGCTGGTGGAGCAGAACAGCCGCGTGGCGCTGGATTTCTGCGAGCGCACGGTGGTCATGGACCGCGGCCGGATCGTCTATGACGGACCGTCCGAGCGCCTGCGCAACGACCCCGACACCCTCGCCAGCCTGATCGCCGCGCAGTAGCTTAGCCGCGGCAACTCGTCATTTTCCCGCGAGTTCCCGCTCGAGCAGCTCGCGCAGCTTGAAGCGCTGGACTTTGCCGGTCGCGGTGCGCGGCAGCTCGGCGACGCTGCGGATCCACCGGGGCCGTTTGTAGCGCGGCAGCTTCTGCTCGCAGGCGCGGGTCGCGGCGGCGAGCGCGCCGGCCGCGTCCCCGGGCACGGCGATGAACAGCGCCAGCCGTTCGAAGCCGTCGCTGTCGGTGATCTGCACGCAAGCGGCCTCGGCGATCGCCGGATCGCCCGCGACCGCCTCCTCCAGTTCGCCCGGCTGGACCCACTGGCCGGCGATTTTCACCTGCTCATCGGTGCGGCCCTGGTGCAGGAAAAAGCCCTCGTTGTCGCGAATGAACAGGTCCCGCGTGCAGAACCAGCCGTCGCGGAACTGCGCTGCCGTCTGTTCCGGGAGGTTGGCGTAGCCCAGGGCGAGCGCGGGATGCCGCAGCCACAGTTCCGCGCTTTCGCCCGGCGCGGGCTCCCGGCCTTCCGCGTCGCGCAATTGCGCCTCGATCCCCGTGAAGGGTTTGCCGGTGCGCATGCCGTTCGAGCTTCCGGGCGGCGTCACCAGGCACGCGCAGAAGGTCTCGGACATCCCGTACAGAGAAAGAATCTCGCCCCCGGTCGCGGTGCGCCACTGCTCGACGAGCTGGGCGGGAACCCGTTCACCGGCCGCGACGAAGCGCCGCACGCCGCGAAAGGGCGCAAGGCGCGCGGCGCCGAGCGCAAGCAACTGGCGGTAGAAGGTCGGCACGCTGAAAAACGCCTGCGGGCGGTCGCGCTCCACTTGCGTCAGTGCGGTCTCGACGTCCGGCCAGTTGGGTTGCAGGATTGCGGTGGCACCGGTCGCCAGGGGGCCGAGCAGGCCGTGCTCGAGCGCGTAGGCGAAAAAAAGCTTGGAGGTGACGAAACTGCGCTCGCCGGCGGCAAGGCCGATGACCTCCCGCTGGGCCTGTCCGGCCGACAGCAGGCTGCGGTGCGAGTGAATGATGCCCTTGGGCTTGCCCGTGGTTCCTGAGGAGTACAGCCAGAACGCGGGATCCTCGGCCTGCACCGGGTGCGCCGACGGGCTCGGCGCCGCGCGCTCCAGCGCCGCGCGCCAGGACAGGGTCGGGCCGGCGCTTGCGCCCGCGATCACGAGGCTGCCCTCGCCGGCTTCCTCGATGGCCAGGTCGGGGCGCGCCCAGGCGAACACGTCCTCGATGATCGCCAGGCGCGCGCCGCTGTCGCTGCGCACATGCCGGTACTCCGCTTCGGAGAGCTTGGTATTGAGCGCGATGGCGACGGCGCCAGCGTGCACCGCGCCCAGCCAGGCGGCGGCGAATTCCGGCGTATCGCGCATCATCAGCAGCACGCGCTCGCCGGGCGCCACGCCGAGCTGGCGCAGCGCCGTGGAAGCCCGCGCCACGTCGGCGGCAAGTTGCGCGTAGCTGAGGGTGTGTTCGCCGCTGACCAGCGCCGCCCGCCCGCCGTGGCGGGCAAGGGCGGCGCTGCCCAGAAGATGCTCGACGGAATTCACGGCGGCGGTAAGATTGTTTGGCTTCCCAACAGATTGTGCCCGATTCCATGAAACCCATCGAACGCCGCCGGCTGAACGAAGGGGCGCTGCCCGGGCTGCTCGGCTACCGCCTGCGCCTCGCGCAGCAGGCGGTGTTCCGCGATTTCGCCGCCAGCGTGCAGGGGCTGTCCCCGGGGCGCGTCGGGCTGCTGATCACCATCGACGCCAATCCGGGCATCACGCAGAGCCGCCTGGCGGAGTCCGCCGAGCGCGACCGCTCGACGATGGTCGGCGTGCTCGACCAGCTGGAGGCGCGCGGGCTGCTCGAGCGCCGGCGCGGCGAGGACCGCCGCACCAACGGGCTGTGGCTGACGCGCGCCGGTCGGGACCTGCTCGCGCGTGCGCTGCGCGCGATCGAAAGGCACGAGCGGCGCATTGCCGCGCGCCTGTCGGCCGCCGAACGGCGCCAGCTGCTCGCGCTGCTGGGCAGGATCTCCGGGTAAAAAAGGGCGCAACGAAGGAGCGCCCAAAAAAAAGGGGCGCCGCGAGGCGCCCCGAATACCAGGAGGAAATCTTTCGGACTACATTCTGTAGGCGGCCTCGCCGTGCGAGGTGACGTCCAGGCCTTCGCGCTCTTCTTCTTCCGGCACGCGCAGGCCGATCGTCAGGTCCACCAGCTTGTAGCAGATGAATGCCACGACGCCGGACCAGAGCACCGTCAGGCCGACGCCCTTGCACTGGATGACGAACTGGCCCCAGATGTCGTAGTCCTTGGCGGCGACCGCGGTGACGGTGACCCAGTCGACCGGGAAGCTCGGCCCACCGAGCTGGGGCGCGTTGAACACGCCCGTGAGCAGCGCGCCGAGGATGCCGCCGACCGCGTGCACGCCGAACACGTCCAGCGAGTCGTCCGCGCCGAGCAGCTTCTTCAGCCCGCTTACGCCCCACAGGCACACCAGACCCGCGGCGAGGCCGATCACGAACGCGCCGGCGACGCCGACGTTGCCGGCCGCCGGGGTGATCGCGACCAGTCCCGCGACCGCGCCCGAGGCCGCGCCCAGCATCGTCGGCTTGCCCTTGAAGATGGCTTCGCCGAGCGTCCAGGACAGCACCGCGCAGGCGGTGGCGAGGAAGGTGTTGATGAAGGCGAGTGCGGCAATGCCGTTCGCTTCCAGCGCCGAGCCGGCGTTGAAGCCGAACCAGCCCACCCACAGTAGCGCCGCACCGATCATGGTCATCGGCAGGTTGTGCGCCGGCATCGCTTCCTTGCCGTAGCCGATGCGCTTGCCGACCATGTAGGCGCCCACCAGGCCGGCGACGCCGGCATTGATGTGCACCACCGTGCCGCCCGCGAAGTCGAGCGCGCCCCACTGCCAGATCTGGCCGGCCTTCTTGGTCAGCTCGTCGATCAGCTTCGGATCAGTGTAGGCATCCGGTCCCATCCAGAACCACACCATGTGCGCGATCGGCGCGTAGCTGAAGGTGAACCAGAGCACGATGAACGCGAGCACCGCCGAGAACTTCGCGCGCTCGGCGAAGGCGCCGAGGATCAGGCAGCAGGTAATTGCCGCGAAGGTCGCCTGGAAGGCCACGAACACCAGTTCCGGGATGACCACACCCTTGGAGAAAGTCGCCGCCATGGCGAATTCGCCCTTGGCTGCGTCGAAGGTCCCGTTCAAGAAAAGGCGATCGAAACCGCCGAAGTACGCATTGCCCTCGGTGAACGCGAGACTGTAGCCGTAGATGCACCACAGCACGGTGACCAGCGAGAACACCACGAACACCTGCATCAGCACCGAGAGCATGTTCTTGGCGCGCACCATGCCGCCGTAGAACAGCGCCAGGGCCGGCACGCTCATCATCAGCACCAGGGCGGTACAGGTCAGCATCCACGCCACGTCGCCCTTGTTGGGGGTCGGCGCCGGCTTGGCTTCCTCCTTCTTCTCTTCCGCCTTCGCCGCGGGCTTGGCGTCTTCCTTCTTCGCGTCGGCCTTGGCGGGCTCCGCCTTGGCCTCGGCGGCGGCTTTCTCGGGCGCCTTGTCCTTGTCCTGGGCGCCGGCTCCGCCCGCCGTTGCGAGCAGCGCGAGCATGGAAAGGACTGCGAGTACTTTCTTCATCGTCATCTCCCTAGAGCGCAGCGGCGTCAGTTTCGCCGGTGCGGATGCGCACGAC
>Ga0315910_10000589_pt1 | contig 35790 bp, 28 predicted proteins | sample EdamamesoilMG_FD_204470 | JGI IMG/M metagenome (GOLD analysis project Ga0315910, IMG submission 204470) | Garden soil microbial communities collected in Santa Monica, California, United States - Edamame soil | ecosystem: Environmental > Terrestrial > Soil > Garden | place: USA: California...
AATCTTGCCTCGCCCGTGCTGCCTGCGGCACCGGCGGGGGGCGAAACCAGCTTCTTCGTCCGCGGGACGAGCGTGCTCAGAGCGACGCCAGCGCCGGTGGCGGGCGCGACCGATCCGGCCTCGACGCCGGCGATCAGCCGGACGCCGCCGACGCTCGAAAGTCCGCGCGGGAGCACCCGCGTGCTCTCGATCGGCCTTCATGCAGAGGCGAAAGCGGCGGTCCCCCGCTCGCTCGCACCGCTCGACGCCCGCCTCGAGGGTCCCTCCCGCAGCGTTCCGATCGCCACCACCGTCTTTTCGATCGGTCGTGGCGCCGACGTCGAGCTCCCGCTGGAGGACCCCGCGCTCGGCAGCCTCCACGCGCAGATCCTCCGTCACGCCGACGGGCTCTACCTCTGCGATGCCGGCAGCCGCACCGGGACGTTCCTCAACGGCCGGCTGCTCGCCGGCGCGGAGCGGCTCGCGGACGGCGACCGGATACGGTGCGGCCGGACGGAGCTCACGTTCCGCGCCGCCGCATTCCCGCCGCCCGCCCGCGAGGCCACGGCGACGGCGAGCGATCTCCAGCTTCGGATCCACTCCGGACAGAGCATCGGGCTGTCGTTCGCCCTGCGCGGCCCCGCCACCGTCATCGGCAGCGCGACCGGAAGCGACATCGAGCTCCGGGACCTCTCGATCGCGCCGACGCACGCGCGCCTGGAGAAGGTCGGCGAGGAGCTCGTCGTCAGCGACCTCGGGAGCGGGCGTGGCACGTCCGTCGGCGGCACTCCGGTCCCGCCGGGCGGTCGGGCGCGGGTCGGCGAGGGAGCCTGGATCCGCCTCGGCGCGGTTGACCTCATGCTCGAACGCGGCGCCGTCCTATCGGCCTCGGTGCTGAGGCCTCGCGGGCGCCTGCGGGTCGACGCGGGGCCGGCGAGCGGCAGGTTGCTCGACTTCACCGAAGGGGCGCTGATCGGCAGCGCTCACGGCTCCTCGTTCGTGCTGCCGGGGCTCGCCCCCGCGCACCTCGAGATCGCGCTTCAGTCCGGGCGCTACCTCGCGCGGGACCGCTCGGGCGGCGGGACGTTCAGGAGCGGCACGCCCCTTTCGGCGGCGTTCGTCGAGCTCTCGCACGGGGACGTGCTCCTGCTCGGCGGCGGCACGATGCTGCGCTTCGAGGAGGTTCCGTGACCGGCTACGCCGAAGAGCTGGCCGCCCGGGTCACGGCCCAGAGCCTCGCCTGCATCGGCTGCAACGACTGCTTGCTCGCTTGCCCGATCCCGGAATCGCGCACCGTGACGATCGCCGAGCTCAACCGCGCGGTGAGGCTGCCGGTGATCTCCGAGCCGCGCGTGATCGAATTCTTGAACGCCTGCACGCAGTGCAAGCAGTGCGTCCCCGCTTGCCCGGCGGATCTCGATCGCTCGGAGATGGTGCTCGCGAACAAGCTCAAGGTCGAGGACGCCGTCCCGAACCACGAGCTCATGCTCCAGGAGGGCGCGACGGTGCGCCCCTCGGGCTTTTCGCTCGACGGCCTTGCCGGCGGGCTCACGGCGCTGGAGCTCTTTCGCGGCGTTTCCGCGCAGGCGCTCCGCCGGCTCCTGCAGCAGTCGACCCTGCGCCTGCTCGCTCCGGGCGCGGTGTTGGTCGAGGACGGCGACTTTTACGGCCGGCTGGCGGTGGTGCTGAGCGGCTCGCTGGTGGTGACGGCGAAGGGCGCGCGCGGCGAGCGCCTTTATTTCGTGACGCTCGGGCCGGGCTCGTTCTTCGGCGAGGTGGGGTTGCTCGGGGATTCACCGGAAGCGTACGGCGCACTGGGGCGCGAGCCGAGCATCGTGCTCGAGGCACCGAAGCTCGCCGTGCTCCGCTTGATGGAGCAGGCCCCGGCCTTCGCCGGCACGCTCGACAGCGTCTACGCGCGCCACGGTCTGTTCCACCACGTCAAGAGGGGCGGTCTCGGACGCGCCTCGGAAGCCGCGATCACCGATCTTCTGGCGAGCGCTCGGCTCGAGCTCGTCTCGGCCGGGGAAGCACTCTTTTCGCAGGGCGACGCACCGGACGACTTTTTCTTGGTGAAGAGCGGCTTTCTCCGCGCCCTCCGCGCCGACGGCGCGGGCGAGCGCATCCTCACCTATTTCCACGAGGGCGACGTGGTGGGGCTCGGTGCGCTGCTCGAACGCGAGGCGAATCACGGCTACGGCTGCCGCGCGGTCGGGCGCGCAGAAGTCGTGCGCGTACCGGGCGCGGTGCTCGGCCCGGTATTCGCTCGGCACGCCGACCTCTTCGCCGCGCTTTGCGAGAGCGCCGAGACGGAACAGCTCGCGCGCTCGCGCGACGTGGGCGTGAGCCCGCTCGGTGCGCACGAACGTTCCGGTTCCGTGAGACTTTCTGGCGCACCCGCGTCCTCGTCGAGCGCCCCCTCGCTACCCGGTTCGTCGAGCTACGAGCAAGCCTCGCAGGAGCGCTCGCTGGCAGGCGGCCGGGCGCCCCTCGAAGCCGGCGTTCTCGTCGAAGAAGGCCTCGCCAAGGGCCGCGACGTGCTGGTCGTCGATCAAAACCTGTGCACCGGCTGCGGTAACTGCATCGACGCCTGCGAGCGCCGCCACGGCACGAGCCGCCTGCAGCTCCGCGGCCTGCAGGTCGAAAACTACATGTTTCCCACCGCCTGCCGGCACTGCGCCGACCCGGCGTGCCTGCTCTGCAGCGTGAACGGCATCGTCCGGCTGCCGAGCGGCGAGATCCAGATCGTGGAGGACAACTGTATCGGCTGCGGCGCCTGCGCCGAACGTTGCCCGTACGGCAACATCAGCATGCACGCCGTCAATCAGAAGCCGCGCGGCTTCTTGCCGAGCCTGTTCGACTTTCTCGTCCGGGGCGCGCCGCGCGAGCAGGCCATCCTCGCGCTCGATCCGAAGGTCGAGCGGGTGGCGGTGAAATGCGACCTCTGCGCGGGCCACGCGGACCACGCTTGCGTGACGGCTTGTCCGGTGGGTGCGAACTTTCGCGTCGACCCGGGAGACCTGGTCAGCAAGCGGTCGCGAGCATGAGCGTGCCGCGTCTCGCACGGCCGCGCCGCCTGCTCGAGCGGCACCTGCCCTGGTTCCTGCTTTCGGGCCTCGCGGGCGCCGCGGTGGTCGTGCTCGCGCTCGCCGTGGACCAGGGGCTGTTCGCGTCATTCGAGGGTTTTTCGTCGATCCTGCGCGGGTACACGCTGCCGGGCGTGGCGTTCGGCGTGGCCGCGGTCGTCGCCTGCCTCGCGAGCTTCGCCTACGCCCTCCGCAAGCGTTCGTTGCAGGAGCACCTGCCCTTCGGACGCGCGACGCTCGCAGCCTGGCTCTGGTCCCACCTCTACCTCGGGATCCTGGCCGCGGTCCTCGCCGTCGCCCACGCCGGCTACGGCACCGTCAGCTTCGAGCCTTCGTCGGGCAAGGCGGCGCTCGCGCTACTCCTCCTCTTGCTCGCGAGCGGCGCGCTGTGGCGCGTGCTCTACGTCCTGGTACCGCCGAGCGCCGCTCGCGACGTCGGCAACTACTCGGAAGGGGCGAGTCGCGCGCGCTCGGAAGCGTGCCTGGTCGAGATCGAGAAGATCGCGGCGGGCGCCTCACCTCGCTTTCGGGAGCTCACGACCTGGGTCCTCGGCGAAACCCCGGCACCGGCGGGCCTCGCACAAGCCCTCGCGTCCCTGCCGCCGGACGAGGCCCCCGCGTTCCGTGAGCTCGCCGAGCTCGCCCAGCATCGGCGAGAAGCCATCGATCGCGAGCGTCGCCAGCGCCGGTATCTGCGAGTTCTTCAGGGGCTGCGCGTCGCTCACGTGCCGCTCGGGCTCGCCCTCTTCCTCGCGCTGCCGCTCCACGTCGTGCTCGCCTACGACCTCCCGGCCCGGCTCCTGGAGCCGAAGGCCCTGCTCGGCGCGACGCTCGGCGGTTTCGAGCCCGCGTCGCGCTGCGCGAGCTGCCACGCCGACATCTACCGCGCGTGGAAGACCTCGATGCACGCGCACGCCATGCAGAGCCCGATCATGATCGCCCAGACGAACCAGGTCGCGCGCCGCGTGCTCGCCGGCGCCGGCAGCCCCGACCCGTCCGAGGTGTGCGTGGCGTGCCACGGCCCGATCGGTACGCTCGTCACCGAAGGCAACACGCTACCCCTGCCGGCCGGGTCACTCGCCGATCGAGAGCTGGTCGACGAAGGCGTTTCGTGCGCCGTCTGCCACCAGTGGCAGGGCCAATCGCACCCTGCCTCGGCCGGGCTTTCTCGTTTTCAGGACGGCCTCGTGCCCGGCCGCACCGTCTTCGGCCCGTTCGGCGATGCGGTGGGGAACGCCTTCCACCGGAGCGAGAAGGGCGCCGTGTTCGCGAAGCCGAGCACTCTCTGCCAAAACTGCCACTCGGTGGAGCTCGACCGAAATGGCGACGGCAAGTTCGAGCGCGGACCGGATCTCGTGCTGCAGACGCTGTACGAAGAATGGGAGGAGTACGCGAAGAACGGCGGCCCCGAGTGCGTGGACTGTCACATGCCGGCACTCCGGCAGAAGGGGCGCGCGGCGGGCTCGGCGCTCGTTCCTTTCGAGCAGGACGGTGAAGCGCCGCCGCGTCCGCTCCGCGACCACGCGTTCATCGGCGTCGACTATCCGCTCGACCACACCCGCGTCCGCGATGCGACGCGTGCAAAGCGCGAAGCCCTCCTCGCCGGCGCCGCACGGCTCGCGCTCGCGCCCGGAAGCCTCGAACGCCGCGGCGACGCCGTCGCTTTCACGGTGACGGTCGAGAACACCGGCACCGGCCACAATCTGCCGGGCGGCTTCGCTTTCGTCCGGCAAATGTGGCTCGAGGTCGTGGTGCGAGGCGCGGGGGGCGCCGTCCTCGCGTCGTCGGGCGTCGTCCGGAGCCCTGCCGACGACCTCTGCGACGCGAGTGTCGTCGACGACAAGGCGAGTCCGGTACGTGCCTTCGTGACGGGCTGCGCTCGCTCCGATCCGTCACTCGTGAACTTCCAGCAGATGCTGGTCGATCGGGTGGAGATCCTGCGCGACGCCGGCGGCGCCGCCGTGAAAGGTACTCGCGGTGAGAACCTGCTCGCGCGAGCGAGCGGCGCCAAGGAGGCGGTGATCCAGGAGCTCACGGCGGGACCCGTGCCGCGCACCCGCCCGGCAACCGGGGCGCCGGTCTCGCCCCTCACTCCGGGAGAGACCGGAAGTTACCCCTATGTCCTCACGGTCCCGGCGGGGAGCGCGGCGAAGACCGTGGACGTGCGACTCCTCTTCCGCGTGGCAGCGCCGTACTTCCTCCGGGCCCTCGGGAGCGGCCAGGACCCGAGCGAACGGGTGCGCCTGGCGGAGCTTGTCGGCGCCCTCGAGGTGACGGAAATGGCGAGGGTGACGGCGCCCTTCGGGGGGTCGGCCCTAACCCTAAGGTAGCGGCAGAAATCGGCCGTCTGAACGGCGGGAGGTTTGACGACACTGGACGCCCGAGGCACGCTCAGAAGGCTTTCGGGCCGGATGTTGTTCATGCGTCTTCCGCGTCGCCTTCTCGGAACGATCGCCGTCGGGGCGCTCGGTTGCTCGGCTCCCGAGGGCCCTGCCTTTGCGCCACCCCCGCCGGCCATGGCTGGGTCGGCAGGCAGTGCGGGCATCGGCGGGCAGGCCGGCTCGGCGGGCGCCGGTGCGGGCGGAGCAGGGACCAGCGGCGCGACCGCCGGTGACGCGGGCGCCGCCGGCGCCGGCATGGGGGGCACGAGCGGCAGCGCGGGCGCCATGAGCTGCGAGACGGTGGCCCCCGGCGCGGCCCCTCTACGGCTGCTGACGCATATCCAGTACGACAACACGGTCGCCGATTTGCTCGGTGACACGACCGGCCCGTCGAAGACCTTTCCCGCCGAAAACGAGGTCGCCGGCTTCCGCAACAACGTGGCCGCCAACCAGGTGAACCCTCGGCTGGTCGAGGGCTACCAAGCCGCCGCCGAGACGGTCGCGGGCGCTGCCGTCGGCACCGACCTTCAGGCGCTCGCGCCGTGCGCGGACACCGCGGGCAGCGTCGACTGCGGCCGCGCTTTCATCGTCTCTTTCGGCGAGAAAGCGTTCCGGCGCCCGCTCGACACGGACGAGATCGCCGTCTTCGAGAAACTGTTCACGGACACGCTGCCGCTCGGCTACCAGAAGGCGGTCGAGCTCTCGCTGCGGGCAATCCTGCAATCCCCGCAGTTCATCTATCGGGTGGACGCCGAGCGCGCGGCCACGCCGGAGACCGGAGCCGTCGCGCTCGGCCCGTACCAGCTCGGCGCGCGCCTCGCCTTCTTCCTCACGAACTCGACGCCGGACGCCGATCTGCTCGCGGCCGCCGCCGCCGGCGAGCTCGCCACGGATGCGCAGGTGGAAGCCCAGGCGCGACGCCTGCTCGAGACCCCGCGCGCACGCGCGATGGCCTCCGACTTCATGATGCAATGGCTCGGGATGAGCCGGCTCGACGGCGCCGCGCGTCAGGCCGCCGACGTGAACCTGGGCCCCATCGAGCTCGTGCCCGACTGGAAAGCGTCGCTCGCCGCGTTCCTCGAGGACGCCGTGTTCACCGCGGGCCGCATCGAGAACCTGTTCACCTCGCCGAAGCTCTTCGTCACCCCCAAGCTGGCGACGCTCTACGGCCTGCCCGTGCCGACGAGCGACCTTGCCGCCGTCGACCGCGAGGAACGCTTTGGATTGCTCACGCAGCCGGCGTTGATGGCGCTCCTGGCGCACGCGGACCAGAGCGCCCCCGTGCTCCGCGGCGCGTTCGTGCGCGAACGCGTGATGTGCGTGGAGGTGGAACCGCCGCCACCCGACGTGAACGTCACCGCCCCCGCCGTCGACCCCACGGCGACCACGCGCGAGCGCTTCCGTCAGCATACGGCCGATCCAGGCTGTGCGGGCTGCCACATCTTGATCGACGGCATCGGCTGGGGCTTCGAGAAGTTCGATCAATTCGGCCGCTACCGCGAGCTCGAGAACGGTCTCGCCATCGACACGACCGGTGATGTCGTGGACACCGGCGATCCGGAGCTCGACGGCCCGCTGAGCGGCGTCTCCGAGCTCGCGGCGCGTCTCGCGTCCAGCAGCCGCGTGCGGGATTGCCTGGCCACCCAGTGGTACCGCTACGCGATGGGCCGGGTCGAGGACGAGGCCGACGCCTGCAGCGTGGCCGACGTGCAGAAGCGGTTTGCGGACAGCAACGGGAGCTTCCGCGAGCTACTCGTCGCCATTGCGCTGTCGGAAGCATTTCGTTACCGCCCCGCCCTGGAGGCTCCGTGAAGCCGCGCCGCATCGATCGCCGCCTGTTCCTCCGCGCCGCGTCCGGCGCCGCCGTCGCGCTGCCGCTCCTGCCCTCGCTCCGTGCGAAAGGCGCGCCTGCGCCTGCGCCCAAGCGGCTGATCACGATGTACACGCCGAACGGCCAAATCCACGACGGATGGTGGCCGACCTCGGGCGGGGAGACCGATTTCACGCTGAACGAGGCCCACACGCCACTCGCGGCGCATCGGGATCGATTGACGCTGCTTCGCAACGTGGACCTGAAATCGGCGGGCGGCGGCCCCGGTGGCCCCCACCAGCGCGGCATCGGCACGCTCTTCACGGGGCAGCAGCTGCAGGCGGGCGACTTCGTCGACGGCTGCGGCTCGCACGCCGGCTGGGCGAACGGCATCAGCATCGACCAGGTGGTGGCAAACCTCCAGCTCGACACCCCGTACAAGAGCCTGGAGCTCGGCGTGCGCGCGACGGAGAACGACGTTCAGGGGCGCATCGCCTACGCCGGGCCCGGCCAGCCGCTCCCGCCCATGCTCGAGCCGCTCGATCTCTACAATCGGATTTTCCGCGACCTCGTGGTTCCCGACGATCCGGGGACGCCGCCTCCCGTCGATCCGCTGATCGCCGAGCGGCAGAGCGTCCTCGACGCGGTGCGCGGGCAGATCACGAACCTCGAGTCGAAGGTCTCGAACGAGGACAAGATGCGACTCGAGTCGCACATGACGTTGATCCGCGACATCGAGCGCCGGCTCGCGGGCACGATCGTCGAGTGCGAGAAACCGGACGAGCCGATGAAGCTCGACCCGGCGAGCGAGGTCGACATGCCGGTCATCGCCGAGCTCGAGATCGATCTCCTGGCGGTCGCGTTCGCCTGCGATCTCTCGCGCGTCGCGAGCTTCGAGATCTCGACCGGGCTGAACCGGATCCGCTACCCGTGGCTTTCGAGCATGGGCGAGGGGCACCCGCTGTCGCACATGTCGCCGACCGACACCGACGCGCGTACCCAGCTCGTGGCTCGCGCCCAGTGGCACTCGGGCCTCATCGCGCGCCTGTACGATCGGCTGTCCGGCATCCCGGAAGGCGAAGGCACCGCCGCGGACAACACGCTGCTCGTCTGGTGCTCGGAGGTGAGCGAAGGCAACGTCCACTCGCACACCAACATGCCCTTCTTGGTCATGGGTGGCGGCTGGCATTTCGAGACCGGTCGTTACCTCGATGCCGCCGGCGCCTCGCACGTTGACCTCCTGGTGACGATCCTGAACGCCATGGGTGTCGAGACCGACACCTTCGGATTGCCCGAATTCTGCACCGGCCCGCTCGCCGTTCTGACCTGACCGTTCCTGCCCTGGCCATCGACAAGCGCCCCGCGCGTCGTTAGGTTCGAGGCATGCCGAGCCCTGGCGGTTCTCTGCCGCCTCCTCCTCCGACCGCACCGAACCCCCAGGGATCGCCCCGTCCGGGTCTGAAAAGCTGGGTTTTCATCGGGCTCGCGCTGGCGCTTTCCTGGGGCGTCGGTCAGCTCGCGAACCGCGAGGAGCCGCGGCCGTCCATCCCGTACTCGACGTTCTTCAAGGCCGTCTCGGACCGCCAGGTCGAAACCGTCAGCATCACCGGCCAGCTTCTGACCGGTAAATTCGTGAAGGCCACGAACGTCGACGGCATGCCGATCCAGACGTTCAGAACGTACCTCCCTGCCCAGGAGGACCGGGATCTGATGCCGCTCCTTCGGACCACGGGCGTTCGCATCGACGTGAAGAGCGAGGAACAACCGTTCCTCGTTCAGATCGTGATCTCGCTCTTGCCGCTCCTGCTCATCATCGGTGTCTGGACGTTCCTGTCGCGGCGCACGGCGAACATGATGGGCGGGCCCGGCGGGCCGTTCGGGGCCATGCGGGGGCGCTCCCGCCGCTTCGAGAAATCCACCGACGTGAGCGCCAAGTTCGACGACGTGGCGGGTCTCAAGAGTGCCAAGCAGGATCTCGAGGAGATCGTCGAGTTCTTGAAGGAGCCGGAGCGGTTTCGGCGCCTCGGGGGCAAGGTGCCCCGCGGCGTGCTCCTCGTCGGGCCGCCCGGCACGGGCAAGACGCTGCTCGCCCGCGCCGTCGCCGGGGAGGCGGGCGTCCCGTTCTTCTCGATCAACGGCTCCGAATTCATCGAGATGTTCGTCGGCGTCGGTGCCTCACGGGTGCGAGAGCTGTTCGCGGAGGCGAAGAAGGTCGCGCCCGCAATCGTTTTCATCGACGAGATCGACGCGGTCGGGCGCTCGCGCGGCGCCGGCCTGGGCGGCGGACACGACGAACGCGAGCAGACGCTGAACCAGCTGTTGTCGGAGATGGACGGCTTTTCCCGCAACGATCTGACGGTCGTGCTCGCCGCCACCAACCGCCCCGATGTCCTCGATTCGGCGCTCCTCCGCCCCGGGCGTTTCGATCGCCGCGTGGTCATCGACCGGCCGGAGCTCGCCGCGCGACGGTCGATCTTGGACGTCCACACGCGCGGCAAGCCCCTCGCGGCCGACGTCGATCTCGACGAGGTCGCCCGCAACACGCCCGGCTTCTCCGGCGCCGATCTGGCAAACCTCGCCAACGAAGCGGCACTGGCCGCCACGCGACGCGGCGTCGACGCGATCGCGATGAGCGACTTTCGCATCGCGTACGACAAGATCGTCCTCGGTGATCCGCGCGAGACCAAGCTCGACCCCGCGGAGCGCGGGCGCGTCGCCGTTCACGAGGCGGGGCATGCGGTCATTGCCCACTTTTCGCCGGAGGCGGAGCCGCTTCAGCGCGTCAGCATCATCCCGCGCGGCATGGCGCTCGGTGTGACGCAGCAGAGCCCCGCCGCCGACCGCCACATGCTCACCGAGCCGCAGCTCCGCGACACGCTGCGCGTGCTGCTCGGCGGTTACGCCGCCGAGCGCGAGGTTTTTGCGAACGTTTCTTCCGGCGCCGAGAACGACCTCAAGCGCGCGACGGACATCGCGTTCAACATGGTCGCCCATTACGGGATGAGCAAGGCGATCGGGCCCGTGTACCACGAGCACAAGACCGAGCACCCGTTCCTCGGCCAGGTGCTCGCGAGCGAGGGCCAGACGAGCGACGCCACCGTGCACCTGATCGAGAGCGAGGCTCGCCGCATCCTTCACGAGGCACTCGAGAGCAGCCAGAAAACTCTGGCGGGTAACCGGGCGGCCCTCGATCGCCTGGTCGCGAAGCTCCTCGAGGCCGAGACGCTCGAGAAAGCGGACCTCGCTCTGCTGCTCGGTCCGGGTGCCACTCGACCCGGCCGAAACGAGACCGTGGCGTTGTCTTGAAGCGCGTCCGCGCACTCGTCGCGTTGGCGCTCGGGATCGCCGCGCTGGCTTGGTTCGGCTTTCCCGGACCGGGAGGCAGCGAACCGAAACGGAAGCCGCCGAGCCGCTCGCGGACGACGACGACGACGATGGCTGCAGAGTCCATCTGGAGCAGCGGCGCGGCATGCGAAAAGCTGATCGCGACCGGCAAGGCCCCCCGCGCGCCCGGCGTCGCGCGCATCGGCGCCTGGAATCTCCACTGGTTCCCCGACGGGACCCCCGGCGAGCGCCCGCCCGACCAGGCGGCGGATCTCGACTGGCTCTCGTGCGCCATCGCCTGGCTACGCGTCGACGTGCTCGCGATTTCCGAGATCAAACACGGCGAGCGCGCGGCGGCGGCGCTCGAAACCCTTCGCACGAGGCTCTCGTCGCTCACCGGTGGGCGCTGGCTCGTCGTCCTCGACGACTGCCCGCGCGGGTCCTCCCAGCACGTGGGCCTGCTCTACGACGAGCGGCGCGCGCGCCTCGGCAAGACCGAAACGCTCGGCGTCTTGAATCCGCACGGCACCCCCTGCAAGGACCAGCTCCGGCCGGGCCTCGCCGGAGCCTTCAAGTTCACGGGCGGGCTCGACCTCACCGTGGTGGCAGCCCACCTGAAGAGCGGCCCCGAGCGGCGCTCGCTCGAGCTCCGAGCCCGATCGTTCGAGGCGTTCGGCACCGCGGTGACCGCCGCCCAGGCGCTCGCCGGAGGCGATCGGGACGTGCTCTTGATCGGAGACATGAACAGCATGGGGTGCGAAAAATGCTCGCCCAAGCTCGCGGCGCACGAAGAGCTCGCCGCCGTCGATCGCATTCTTTCCGCCTCCACGCCAGCCCTCCGCCGCCTCGACGCCGCACCGCACTGCTCGCACCACTACTCCGGCAAAGCGACGCTCCTCGACTGGGCAGCAGCGAGCGGTCTGGTCGAGCTCCCGAACGATCGCGCCCTCTCCGTGTCCGGCTACTGCGCGGAGCTTGCCTGCTCGGGTCGTCAGCCGCCGCAAGAGCTACGCCGCTTGAGCGACCACTGCCCGATCTACGTCGACATCACCGATGTGGATCGGGACGACGAACCCCGCTAGCCTTCCCTGCCATGCCGCGGCACTTTCTGGTGAAGAGCGAGCCGTTCAAGTACGCCTTCTCGGCGCTACTCAAGGACCGAAAGACGACTTGGGACGGCGTCCGGAACTTCGAAGCGAGAAACAACCTCCGCGCGATGGCGGTCGGGGATCTCCTGCTTTTCTACCACTCGAACGAGGGCAAGGCCGTCGTCGGCGTGGCCAAGGTGGTGCGTGCGGCGTACGCGGATCCGACGGCGACGGAAGGTGACTGGTCGGTGGTCGACATCGCGCCCGTGAAGGCGCTCGCGGCCCCGGTGCCGCTCGAGACCCTTCGCGGCGATGCGAAACTTTCGGAGATGCAGCTCCTTCGCCGCTCTCGCCTCTCGGTCGTGCCCGTCACACCGGCCGAGTTCAAACGCGTGCTCGAGCTCGGAAAAACCAAGCTCTGAACCGAACCGCGGACTGACGCTCTAGCCGCCGCCGGTTTCGGCCGTCTTCACGTCGCGCTGCTCTTTCATCTCGATCAGCGTAGCGAGCGCTTCGATCTCGCGTTTGGTCTGGATCTCGCGCTGCCGGAGCAGCTTGAGATCGGCTTCGACCTTGCGAACGTCCGCCTCGGTCTCGCGAAGTGCATCCCGGAGCCTGTCGCGTTCGCCCTTCAATGTCTCGAGATCGATCGGCACGTGCGGTTCCTCTTCTTCTCCGAACGACGGTCGGAGGCTTCACTACATCAATCGCGAAAAATTCCCAAGCCTGAGCAAACCCCAGGCAAGACCACTTACTGCGTCTACAACTTGGTGTGAACCTGTGGACAAGATATTTCACGATTCAGCATGATTTTGGCTTGATCCGTGACCCTCGAGCCCTTATGGTGGAGTCGAAGCTCGCGGCACATCTGCTCGCGGGTGACACGTTTCGCAGAAGGTTGCAGGGACGCCGCAGCGGGCGTCGTTCGGGCTGGTTGCTGAGCCACCGCGGGCGACGTTTGGTGCCGTTCGTGTGCGGCCGGCTTCGTCGAAGGCGGCTTCAACGCGAATGAAAATGCGTCGTGGTGCTCCCCTCGGGGAGCGCACGGGCGTGGCCCCTCGGGTCTCGCTTCCTGTGGCCAGAAGGCACCTGGGCCAACACCGTGGTTCGTCCGTTCGCGCGGGCGGATAGCGGCAGCCTCGGCGGCCGTCACTGCGACCGGCGCCTCCACGCCGGCTCGCAGCGAGGGTTCGCGACAACGGGTGCCCGTGACCGGTTTGCTCCGGGCCTCCGTGCAGCCATGCACGTGCTCGGACGATCGGCACGGCTTCTCGGGTGAGGGCCTCGGCTCTTCCCGTGAACCTGCGGGCCTCTCGCGCCTCTCGCGCGAGAGCATCGGCCGAGCGGGCAACCGCACGGACGCGCAGGGCGACGGTTCACCAGTGGGTGTGCTCGGGTTTCACGTCGATTGCAGAAGTCGGCGAGCAGTGTCCGGCGCGTGAGCTCCGTTGCGGTTGTGGCCGTAGCGGGTCGAGCGCGCCTCAGCTTGGCTCGGGTCACTCCGCGTCCGGTGAACGGCACTGCGGCTCGCGCAGCGATGCGTGGGCGGGCGCCTCCGGGTGCTCATCGTCGGCGGAAGGTGCTCCTCGTTCGTGCTGCTCTCTCCCGCCGGTCACGCGGCGGGCCTGGGTATCGCGGCGTGGGGCCCCGTGGGAACGGCGTCGCCGCAAGGCCGTCGCTACCTCGGGGCTCAGGAGCGCCAGACACTCGCCGGGCGCACGCCAGACCGGAAGAGAACGCCGGACGGGCGCGCACCCAGCGGGTGAAAGTGGGTGAAGCGCCGTGAAACGCGACACCCGCCGGCCCCGGTTTTCACCGTTGCCGGCAGCCGACGCGAAACCCGGGTGCTGATCTTTGACAAGTGGGTTGCACGCTCTCGATCGACGGGTCCAACACCCGGCTGCTGCCTCCGCAAGGAGTCCGTTGTCGGTTGAAGCCCGAGTCAGGCTGCGCGAATCCTCGACGGGGTCGCGCGGTGACACTCGGGTGGCACGGCCCGTTTTGCCAATCGTTCCCGGCCGACGGCCGCGGAGCTGGCAACGACTCCCGGTAACGTGAGTGCGGCATCGACGAGCGAGGCGCTTCGGGCCTTGGCTGCCCCGCATCCCTAAAACGGACGTGGGACGCACCTTGGCCCTGGGCAAGCGGGTTTGCTCCTCACGGGGCGAGCCCTCCCGAGCACTTGGAGCGCTCGGGAGCGGTGCCCGCTTGCCGACAGGAAGCGCCAGAGATCGGTGGCATGGGTATCGGGCTCTCTCAGCCGACGGCGCAGAGGGTCCCCGCGCGCGCGGCGGTTTTCGTCGCGCAGAGCCCTTCTGGGGCGAGCCGCAACCTTTCGCACAACTGATCGAAGCTGGCGAACGCCAACACCGTCGCCATCCGCCGGGGCCGAGCGAGCGCGAACTCTGCTGGTCCCAGCGCGGAAACCCTACTTCGTCGTCATGATGCCCCGATCTCCGGATCGGGGAGCCGGTGAGAGTCTCGGCAGGCGGCGCGATGGCGCCCACCACCGGCAAGCAGCTTCCGCGAGGGCGGCTCGGGAAACCGACGCCGCCCTCGTGTTATTTTGTGGTCTCGGGAACCAACGTTCCGCCCGCTGCAACGACGAAGCGACGCCGGACGACGGCTCCGCCCGACCCGCGGCCGGGCGACAGCAGGTGATCGACGGTGCTCTTCGGCATACCCGCTCGTCCCGCCTCCACCCGTTCAACCAGCGTCCCCTGCTCGAGCTCGAGCTCGATGCGCAGCCGATAGACGACACCGGACGCTCGATCGAGCGGTTCGACCCGTGCCGTCGGGTGAGAACGCGCGCGGACCCAGCCGTCGTTCAGCTGAACGCGATAGGTCACGGTGGAAGGGCGGCCGCGAACGACCGTCTCTTCCTCCTCGAGCGTCACCCGCTCTCGGGGCCCTCCGTGCGCGTGCGCCGTCACTCCGCGTAGTCGCCGCCCGGCGGTGGGGCGACGACTCCAGGCTCGGGTTCGGCGGGCGCGTCGCTTTTCGCCGAGGCGTCGCGCGCGGGGGGCTCCGGCGGGTGCTCGAAGCGCGGCAGGGACTCCGGGTTGCAACCCGGGGCAAAGCCGCTCGCATCGAACTCGCCCGAGGAGCTGCCGCTCTTCTCGTTCCCCTCGATGTCGGTGTAGACCACCTCGACGCGCACGGAGCGCTGCCCTGCACGGGCCGGCGAGCAGTAGGCGACGAGATAGTACTTCGCGTGGAGTGCCGCGACCTTCGCGCCCGCCTCTTCGAAGGCGATCGGCAGCGCATCGCCGTCCTGGGCGTGGACCACGCCGTCCGGCAGAAAATCGAGGTGCCCGCTGTCGGGGCCGATCACGACGCCCATCACCTCGTTCTTCGACGAGTAGAGCGCCTCCGACATCGCGTCCTCGCTGACGCGACCTGCGAGATCCGGCCCTCGTGCAAAGACGACGAGCGTGCCGAGTTTGATCGGCTTGCCGCTCTTTCGAGCATCGAGCGCCGCTAGGGCCAGGGTAATGGCTCCGTTCAAGTTACGCGAGGCGTCGTGCGACTTGATGCGGGTGAGCTCCGGCACGGCGACACGGGTCGCACCGCGGGGGAAATCGGCCACGGCGAGCAGGGTTGGCCCACCGTCGTAAGCGCGGACGCGCACCGGCACGTTCGGAACGACTTTCCGCAGGAAGGCTTCGGCGGCCTGTGCGTGGAGCTCGCGCTGCTCCGGCGCCGGGTCGTTGCTGAGGTCCATCAGCAGGAGGACCTCCTGATCGGTCACCCTTTCCGCTGGGAGCAGCGTGCGTCCGGTCTGCTTGGGCGACAGGAGCTCGCCGTTTTCGTAGACCTTGAAGTGCTTGGGCTCGAGGTTCGTCACCGGCTCCCGGCCGTCCGTGACCTCGACGTAGAGGGCGACGTTCGACGGCTTCTGCACGCTCACGTCCACCGTCTCGACCGTCACGCCGCCGAGCAAACTGCAGCCGAGCGACAGCCACGCGCCCAGCATCGCGGCCGATCGAGGGAGCGGCCTCATTCCCACACCGTGCGCCCCGCGCGCGCGTCGTCGAGCATGTCTCTCATGCCGAACGCAAGCTCCGCGGGCAGCTCGCTCTCGGTGAACGCGCCCACCTCGAGGATCTCGAGCGCGTTCTTCGGCGGCGCGTCCGGCGCGCTCACTTCGGCTTCCACCAGGACGGTGACGGCGTGAAAACGCGCGTCGCGCTCGGGGCCGGAGTAGACGCCGAGCAGGCGGCCGAGCGAGACGACCGTGGCGCCGGTCTCCTCCGAAAGCTCGCGCGTGAGCGCGCTCCTGAGCGTCTCCCCCCACTCGAGCGTCCCGCCCGGGAGCGCCCAGGTGCCAGTATCGCCCCGGCGAATGAGCAGAACGCGGCCGTCCGGCGTGCGGGCGATGGCGACGACCCCCACGACCGGTCGGCGCAGCAGATGGCGCAGGATCTCCTTGGTCAGGCCGAAGAGCGCACGGGGAATTTTCACGGCGATTAGCATGCCGCGTTCCGCGCCCGGTGTCGCGGGGAAGGCCGCTCGTGCTATTCCGGGCGGCCGAGCGTGAAAGCGTCGGCGCTCGTCCTCCTTTTCGCCTCCGGGTGCCTTGCGCGAGGCGAGCCACCCGGGGCGGAGGAACGCCCGATCGCCCGCGGTGTCGTGACGGCGGGTGCGCCCGATCCGACACCCCTCGCGCCGGCGTCGGCGCGGGTGTCCCCGGGGTCGATCGTCGATGCGCTGCCGTTCACGCCGACCGGCGAACGCGCGGCGAGCGTTGCCTGGCGTACCTGGATCTACACCGACGTCGGCCCCAATCGCACGCGCTACGGCTACCTCCGGGCTGGCGCGACCTTCGACGTGCGGGGGCCGGCGATCGAGAACGACGGCTGTCGAGGCGGCTGGTATCGCGTGAATCCGCGCGGGTTCGTCTGCCTGGGCCTCGGCGCGACGCTCGACCTCGCGCACCCGGTCGTCACCGCTTCGAGCCAGCGCGCGACCCGCGGCGAGGGACTTCCGTACCTCTACGCACTCTCGAACGAGACCCCGCCGCTCCTCTATTTCCGCCTGCCTTCCGCCCGCGAGATGCGCGAGTCCGAAGGCGACGTCTCGTCGCGCACGGCGATCCTCCGCGAGCGCGTGCGCGGTTCGCTCGACGCGCTGCTGACGCCGCAAGCACCCCCTGACTTCCTGCTCGGGGGCTTCAAGCTCACGAAGCCGCACGGCGTGACGCAGCCGCTTCGCTTCCTGTACCACGCGGGCGCGGCGAACCCGGAGAGCGGCTTCGCCGTCGGCCGAACCTTCGACTGGGAGGGTCGCCTCTTCGGCCTCACCACCGAGCTCGACTTGATCGCCCTCGATCGCACCAAACCCGTCGTCCCGAGCGCCTTTCGCGGGCTTGCTCTTGCAGAGGGCGACGATCTCCCGGTCGGCTTCTCGATGCCGTACGTGGCGGTGCGCTACGGCGCGGGGCCGGGGGGTACGATGGTGCCGATCGGCAAGCTCGGGCGCCGCGAGATCGTGCCGCTCACCGGCGAGCGCTTTCCGCGCGGGGTGATGGAAGCGAAGGACGGCACGTTCGTGCCGGAGTCGACGCTCCGTATCGTGCCCCGTCGCACCTCTTTTCCGAGCTTTGCCACCGGTGATCGCAAATGGGTGGACGTCTCGGTGAAGGACCAATCGCTCGTCGCGTACGTCGGACGGAGACCGGTCTACGTGACGCTCGTCAGCACCGGCCGCTCGGGCATGGCCGACCCGGAGAAGACGGACGCTACCGTGCGCGGGAGCTTCATGATCTACCAGAAGGACGTGAGCTCCACGATGGACGGCAACGAGGACCGCGCGGACTCGTTCAACCTCCACGACGTGCCCTTCGTCCAGTATTTCCACAAGGGCTACGCCCTGCACGGCACCTACTGGCACGACGAGTTCGGCAAGGCGCGAAGCCACGGCTGCGTGAACCTCGCGCCGGCCGACGCCGCCTGGCTCTTCGAGTGGACCGACCCGACCGTGCCCCCCGAATGGCACGGTGTGCTCAACAAGGAGCGCGGCACGGTGGTCCTCGTCAGGTACTGATCTCGGCCTTGCAAGTGGGCGCGAACCGGGCTCTCTTGGTCGTATGGCTGGACCATCGCTCGGTCTCCTGGATCTGTTGAAGCGGGCGCTCGCGGTGGGTGCGCAGGAAGTGCGCCTTTCGCCCGGCCGGCGGACGATCGTGGTGCTCCCCCAGGGCGAGAACGAGGTGAAGGGCGACCCCCTCACACCGGAGCGTATCGACGAGCTGATCGCGCCGGTGGTGACGCCGCTCGCGCGGCGCGGCATCTCCTCGGGCTGGGCAGAATGGGATTTCGACCTCCCGGGCAAGGGTCCGGTCCGCGCCTGCGGCGAGATGAAGGTCGGGCTGCTTCACGTTTCCCTGTTCCTCGATCGCTGCAACGGCGGCGGCGCGGCACCGGTTGCCGCCGCGCCGGACCGAGCACCAGAGATGCGCCCGGCTCCGCCACCGCCGCTCGAAGCGGACATCGACACGCGCACGGCCAAGTTCGAAACGGTGCCGCCGGCTCCGCCCAATCGCCTCGCGTACGACAACGTCCTCAGCACCGGGTCGACCGCCGAGATGGATCGGTTGCTGCTGGTGATGCTCGAAAAGAAAGCCTCGGATCTCCACCTCTCGACCGGAGCGCCGCCGATGCTGCGCGTCGACGGCGAGATGGCACCGATCGCCGGCCAGGCCACGCTGAGCGCGGAAGCCCTGCAAAAGATCCTGCTTCCGATCGTGCCACCGCGCAATCGCGAGGAGTTTCAGGCCACACACGATTCCGATTTCGCCTACGAGCTCCCCGGCAAGGCTCGCTTTCGCGTCAACATCTTCGTCGATCTGCACGGCATGGGCGCCGTGCTGCGCGTCATCCCGAGCAAGATCCTGACCGTGGAGGATCTCGGCCTACCGAAGGAGCTCTTGACGCTGTGCGCCCTCCCGAAAGGGCTCGTGCTCGTCACCGGCCCGACGGGCTCCGGCAAATCGACCACGCTCGCCGCGCTCGTCGACTACATCAACCGCACGCGAGCTGCGCACGTGATCACGATCGAAGATCCGGTCGAGTTCGTTCACCCGAACAAGAAGTGCCTGATCAACCAGCGTCAGGTCGGCGAGCACACCGAATCGTTCAAGCGAGCGCTGAGAGCGGCGCTCCGCGAGGACCCGGACATCGTTCTTTTGGGCGAGATGCGCGACCTCGAAACGGTGTCGATCGCGATCGAAACCGCGGAAACCGGCCACCTCGTCTTCGGCACGCTGCACACCTCCTCCGCACCTTCCACCATCGACCGCATCATCGATCAGTTCCCGCCCGAGCAGCAAAACCAGATCCGGGTGATGCTCTCGACCAGCCTCCGCGGCGTGATCTGCCAGATGCTGTGCAAGAAGATCGGCGGCGGCAGGGTCGCCGCGCTCGAGGTCATGTTCGCGGTCCCGGCGATCGCGAACCTGATCCGGGAGCAGAAAATCTTCCAGATCCCGTCGATCATGCAGACCGGACGCAAGCTCGGCATGGCATTGATGAACGACAACCTGCTCCGGCTGGTGAAAGACGGCGTGGTGGCGCCCGAGGAAGCGCTCGGCAAGAGCAACGACCGCGCCACGCTGGTCACGATGTTCCAGCAAAACAACGTGCCGGTGCCGCAGATTCAGGGCTGAGCACGAGGCGTGGCTAGGCGCCCGGCGCGGTCGCAGCGCCGACCCGGAGCGATGCATCACGGCCCGCGACGAGCTTCCGCGCCAGGAGGACGTGGCCGACCAACGCGCTGCCCACCATCACCGCCATCCAGGTGAACGGGAAGCGCGTGACCCAGACGTTCAGCTGATCGGGCCCGAAAATCGCGAAAATCGGCAGCGCGAGCACCGCCACCACGCTCACGACGACGAGCAGCACGCTGCCCACCAGGTTGAACAGCACGGCGGCGACGCGCGGTGGCTTGCCGAATGCGAACCAGAGGCCGAGCCCGACCGCGGCGAGGCCCGTCACGATGTCGAAGTTGTACCCGTTCCACGACATCACGCTCGGCATCACACCTTCCACGGCTGCCTGGTGCATGACGAGCTCGAGCGGCAACCGAAACGCCTGAAAGCCGATCAGGGCACCGAGCGGGAGCCCTTCCGCCAGGCGTCTGCCTAACGGCGACACTGCGGCAGCCAGTGCCACCGCGAGCGTCCCGAGGAACACACCCATCATCGGTGGCGGGCGGCTCTCGAAATTTTCGAGCGCGCCCGTCAGCGCCACCAGCGCGAGCAGAAGCATCCAGGAGCCCATGCCGAGAAACGCGAAGAGGGCGCGACGCCGCGCGACCGAGGGTCCGGAGCCGAGGCGGCGCTCGGCATGGAGGGTCCCGAGCGCGAGAAAGGCGAGCAGAACGAGGGCGATGGTCGGGATCCCGACCGTGACGATCGTGGAGGCCATGCGGGAAGCTTACTTATTTTTTAATAGTAAATAGAGTAAAATCTGATAGCATTCTAACCATGGGAGATCGCAGGAGTTACCAGCAGTTCTGTGGCCTCGCCCGCGCCCTCGACCGGCTCGGCGAGCGCTGGACGCTGCTCATCGTGCGCGAGCTGTTGTTAGGGCCGCGCCGCTATTCTGACCTGCTCGAGGGTCTGCCAGGCCTGACGACGAACCTGCTCGCCGCACGGCTCCGAGAGATGGAGCACATCGGCATCATCCGCCGCAAGCGAGCTCCGGCACCCGTGCGCGCGCACGTCTACGAGCTCACCGAGAGCGGCCACGCACTCGAGGCGACAATCATGGAAATGGCGCGTTGGGGTGGTCGCTTCATGCAGGCTCCTCATCCCGACGATCGGATGAACATCGGCTGGGGGCTCCTTTCGCTGAAGCGGCGCTACCGCGGCGGGCTCGATATGACGGCGGAGCTTCGGATCGACGATCGGGTGTTCGAGCTCGCGTTCGAGCCTGGCTACCTCGCGGTGTCGGAAAAGAGCGCGTCGCGGCCCGACGTCGTCGTTTCAGGAACCCTTGCCGCCTTTCGTGGCTGGCTATTCGGGGGCAAGAGTGCGCACGAGAACCGAGCCGGCGGCGCGTTCTCCGTGCGCGGAGACGTCGCGGCGTTCGCTCAGCTCGCTTCGGCGTTCCTACCGCGGGAAGAACCGGCCGAGACGGTTTCCGCCCACCCACGCCGCGGTCAGTCCGCGGCCGGGTAGAGCTCGAGCGCGGCGTCGGCCCATTCGCCGTTCATGTTCTGGTAGCCGGTACCGGTCGGGTGGACGCCGTCGGGGTTGAGCTCGTCGGGGTGATCCTTGAAGTACGCGTAGAGATCGGGGCCGCAGGGTAATCCGTTGTCCGCGGTGAGGCGATCGACGACGGCGTTGAACTGGGGCAGCGTCGCGTGCTCCTTCGACGCGTACGGAATGCGGGCAATCACCGGCACGTGCCCGGCCTCGAGGACCTGCCGCACGATTTCGGTCATGTCGGCCTCGTAGGTCGTTTGTTCGAGGTCCCAGCCTCCCCACGAATCGTTGGTGCCGTAGCCGATGCCGACATAGGTGATGTCTTGGTTGAGCTCGAGCACCTGAGCCAGCCGCTCGAGGCCGTCGCGCGCGAGCTCACCCCCGATGCCGCCGCCGATCACGGCCGGCGTGAACTCGGGTAATGCCTTGTGGATGCGGCCCTCGAAGTTGCCGTTCGTCCCGGAGCTCTTCTGGAAGGCGCCGGCCGTGATGCTGTCGCCGAGAAAGTACCAGCTGTCTTCGGGCAGGCCGGATCCGGCCAGAGAAGCGTCGAAGATCGCGAGCTCGTCGATTTCGACGGGCAGGTCGAAGGCGCGCGTGACGGTCAGGCGCACCCAGCGCTGATCGGTGAAGTCGAAGCGGTGGGCGCGGGTGCGCACCGGGTTGTCCACGACGGTGACGGCGACGGACCAGGCGCCGTCGCTGCCGTCGGTCGAATCCGACGAGGTCTCGATCACGTAGTCGCGCGGCGACTGCTCCGGCTGATCGTAGTTCGTGTAACCGGCGTCGGCCCAGGTGACGAGCAGGCTCGACGGGCCCGGCGCGAGCTCGATCGCGAGCCACGCGGGAGCGTCGGTCGTCGGCTCACCGAGGCCGGCCCCTTCGCTCATGTGGTAGGCGCCGTCGACGGCGCGCTCCGGGTTCGTCACGCCGTCACTGGTGGTGACGCGCGCGCCGAGCGAAACGACCGCGTTCGGCGTCGTGATACCGCCGAGCGTCCGCGCGCCGGGGTCGCACACGGGCGCGGGCGCCGGCGCGGCCGGTGCGTCGTCACCACCGCAGCCGAGCGCGGAGAGCGAGCAGACGGCCAGAATCAGCGACCGATGACGGGTGATCGACGTTCGCGAAACAAGGAAGGGCATGGCGTTTCAGCGTAACAGATCGATCCGGTCGGCGGCCGCCTCCCACGCGACGGGTGAGCCCCCGTCCGGGGGCAGGCGTCCGCTGAACGCAAGACCGGTCGACGGCGCGAGCTCACCCGGAACCGAGAGGACCTGCTCGACCAGAAGGTTCGGCGGGGCCGCCACCGGGGTCGACGACAGGACCGCCGCGTCGAGCCCGCGCAGCTTCATCCCGAGCTCTTTTCGCGCCTCCGCGCCGGCGTTGAACAGGCAGCCGCGTACGGCACGGCCGCTCGCCGCCGGTTCGACGGCCAGGCGGCAGACGCGCACGTCGGCGGTCGCCTGCAGCAGGCGATCGAGGTACGGCGCCTCGTCCTCGCGGAGCGCTTCCCGAAGCCTCAAGATGCCCTCCTTGGCGCGCGGGTCGCCGAGATACGCGAGCATCATCGCGCCGTGCATGCGCACCGGCCGGTGATTCGCCTCGAGGAGCTCCGCAAAGCGATCGGTGGGGGCGAGCGCCTCGCCCTCGGCGCCCAGGCTGCCGAAGGCCGGCGCTTGCAGCTCGATCTCGGTACCCTCGGCCTCCGTGCCCCACTTGATCGCTTGTCCGGGGTTCAGCGGTCCCTCGAAGAAGAGCGGACGGCTCGAGACCTGCTCGCGCCGCTTGCCGTTCGCATCGGTGGCGTAGAAGAGGACGAGGAGCGTGACTTCGTCGATCGGCGCGTTGCCGTTGTTCACCACTGCTACGTCGAGATCGGTGTAGCGCTTGCGCACGCTTTCGTGATGGGGCGCGCCCCGACCAGCACGGACGCGTTGCTTCAGGATCAGCACGCTGAGCCGCGGGATCGCATCGGCCCACAACGGTGAGTCGGGACGCGCGCAGCGACACGGGTCGCCGAGCACCACCGACTCGGACGGCGCCGCGGGGGCGGCGGGAGTCTTGGTGGCGGGAACCGCGGGCTTCGGCGCGGGCGGCGCCGGACGGTCGACGGCAGGGGCCACGGCGGCACCGGCGGCGAGCGCGACGGCCGGCGCGGGCGGCTCGAGCGCGGTCAGGCGGCTTTCCGGGCGGGCTGCATCGCGCAGCGTCCAATGGGCGACCAGCAGGAGCGCGAGACCGCTCGACGTGAGCGTGACCACGACGGCGAACGTGGTGCGCGGGAGCATGCCCTGAAGCTCGCCGAGCGTGATGCGGCGACCCTTCTTCGGCGGCGGCGCGGCGGAGTGGCCGAGCGCCGGCAGGTACGCATCGAGCTCGCGCTCGAAGGCGGCGCGCACCGCATCCGGCGGCACGCCGCCGAACGCGACCAGCCGGTCGGCGACGAACCCCAGCAACAGGACGACGAGCGCGCCGCCGACGCCCGTGCCGACGGCGAGCGCCGGCCCGAGGCCGACGACCCGCGACGCGAGCGCCGTCGCCACCAGGCCGAGCATCACGGAGCCGGCAAGGGAGGCTGCCCTGACGATCGCGCGCTGCCGGCGGATCGCACCGGGCTCGACGCTCCGGCCGGCGGAAAAACTCGCGAGCAGGAGCCGGTGGTGGGGGCTCAGGGCCGGATCGAAGGCGAGAAAGAGCCGATCACCTTCGATCGCCGCCTCGTCGACGGCGGGCCACGGGACCAGCACCCGCGTGCCGCTGGTGAGCGCCGCCGGCGCGTAGTCCTCGCTGAACGAGCCCACGCCGAGGTGCACGAGGGAGAGGCCGTACGGCGTGCATTCGAGCTCGACCGTCCCGATCGCATTGCTGCGCTCGGAGGCCACCGCCACGGCGCGGACCTTCATCAGGCGCGGATGCTAGCACTTGAACGGGGTCAGAACCCGACGCCGACACGCGCGGAAAACAAGAGCCACGGCGACGCGTCCTCGGCATCCTTCCCTTGAACCGCGGGCACGCCGGCCATCGCATCGAGCCCCACGCGCGCGTCGGCGCGCTCGACCGGCAAGAGATACTCGACGGTGCCGCGGAGGATGCCGATGCCGTACGTCGAGAGGCGCGTGGTCCCGTCGCTCCCGGCGCTTCCAAGACGTGCGACGCCGGCGCCGGCACCGAGGATCGGTCGGAGCCTGCGCTCCGCACCGAAATCGATGAAGAGCTCGGCCTGGTACTCGGCAAGCCCCACGTCACTGCCCACGCGCACCCAGGCGCCGGCCAAGCGAACGCCCGCCGGCCCGGAGCCGATGTCCGCCGCGGCGACGAGGCCGCCGTCGGTCGCCGAGCTTGCCACCCGGAGCGCCGGCCCCACGCTGAAGCGGACCGTCGACGGCTCCGGCAGCGATTCGGCGGCGAGCGCGGGGGGCGCCCGGTCGTCGAAGCGCTCCGGCTCCACGGGCGCGATCGGCGTCAGCGGAGGCTCGGCGAACTCCTGGGCGCTCGCCAGGCGTGGAACCAGGGTCGCGAAAACGAACAGAAAAAGCGTCCTCGTCATGGTCGGGTCCTTTCGACCCAGACAAAACGCAGGACCTACCACTCCCCTTACAGGGCGACCGGCACCACCCCGAAAGGGGGCTCGGCGGGGTCGCGGACGAACTCTAGACGGCGTCGGCGAACGCCGTGACGCGCTCCTCGATGAGCTCTTGATCGTAGTCGAGGGTGGCGACGTGATAGGAGCGCTCGAGAACGACCTTCTCGACGCGGCTGCCCTTGATCAGCGTGAGCAGCGCTTCCGAGTTCCGGGGGCTGACGCTGTGGTCGTTGCGCGAGAACATGACCAGCACCGGACAGGGGACGCGCCCGAGCTGGGAGCGCACGCGCGGCAGCGCACGAAGCAGGGAATTTCCCGCTGCCGTCGGCACCCAGGGGTACGCTTCCTCGGCGACGCCGGGCTTGGCGATGTCGTTCACCGTGAGCCCCGCAAGCGACGCCGGTACGAGCGGCAGGATCTTCTCGATCAAGGGCCCGAGTTTCACCACGATCCCTTCGCGATCGAGGATCTGCGCGTTGATGGTCACGATGCCGTCTACCTTGAGATCGGTACCGGTCGCCACGTCGAGACTCAGCGTTCCTCCCATCGAGAGGCCGACCAACACCAGGTGGTCGACGCGCGCACGAAGCGACACTGCGGCGCGGTAGGCGCCCTCGCGCCAGTCGTCGTACCGGGTCGGCAGCATCTTGCGCCAGGTGGTGCCGTGGCCGGGGAGCACCGGCACCTCGACGGCGAACCCGCGACGGGCGAGCATCTCCGCGATCGGCCGCAGCGACACGGGACTACCCGTGAAGCCATGCACGAGCAGGATGCCGCGCCGCGCGCGCGAGCCGGTGCCGGGCGAGGACCACGGCTCCGCGCCGGATCGCGCCGGCGGACTGCCGAGCTCACTGCTCGCGACCGTCAAAACAGCCGCCCCTGCTCGCTCGTCGCCCGCGGCGGCTTGCCGAGGTGCTCGAACGCCTTCTTGGTGGCGATGCGCCCGCGCGGGGTGCGACCCAGGAAGCCCTGCTGGAGCAAGTACGGCTCGTACACGTCCTCGATCGTGTCACGGGGTTCGGCGAGCGCAGCGGCGATCGTTTCGACGCCGACCGGTCCGCCGTCGTAGTGGTCGATCAGCACACCGAGGAGCCGCCGGTCCATTTCGTCGAGACCGGCCATGTCCACGCCGACGCGATCGCAGCAAAGCTCCACGATCGCGCGATCGATGCGCCCGCTGCCTTCGACGTCCGCGAAATCTCGGGCGCGCCGCAGCAGCCGATTGGCGACCCGCGGCGTGCCCCGCGAGCGCGCCGCGAGCACCCGGGCACCGTCGGCCTCGCATTCGACGCCGAGCAGCTTGGCGCTGCGCAGGATGATGCGCTCGAGGTCTTCGGCCGGGTAGAAATCGAGACGCAGCGTGACGCCGAACCGCTCCTGGAGCGGCTTGGTGAGGAGCCCCGTGCGCGTCGTCGCACCGACCAACGTGAACGGTTTCACGTCGAGCGTCAGGCTCTCGGCGTACGCACCGTCGCCCATCATCACGTCGATGCGAAAATCCTCGACCGCGGGGTAGAGCGCCTCCTCGACGGGCGCCGAGAGCCGGTGGATCTCGTCGATGAAGATCACGTCGGCACGCTCGAGCCGCGTCAGCATGCCCGTGAGCACGCCTTTGTGCTCGACGGCCGGGCCGCTCGTCACCGTGATCTGCGTCCCCATCTCCTTGGCGAGGATGTGCGCGAGCGTCGTCTTGCCGAGGCCGGGTGGACCGCAGAGTAGCACGTGGTCGAGCGGCTCTCCCCGACGGCGAGCCGCCTCGACGTACACCTGGAGGTTCTTTTTGTGTTGCTCCTGGCCCACGAACTCTTCGAGCGACTGCGGGCGAAACACGCGATCGAAGCGCTCGTCGTCCGATCCCTCTCCCGGGTCGAGGACACCCGCCGGCTCGGCCGGGGCGCGAGCCCGCTCGTCGGAACGCTCGGCGCTGGTCGTCTTGCGCTTCGGCATGCGGGTATCCAGCGACTCTACTCGTCAGGCTTCGGTCGGCAAGTGGAGCACGAACGCCCCTCCGCCCGGACGCTCGGCGAGCGAGAGCTCACCCTGGTGCAATTCCACGATCGAGCGGCCGAGGCGAAGCGCGAGCGCGAGCCCCCGGTGCGCGCTTTGGCCAGGGGCGCTGGTCGGATCGAGCATTGCTTCGATCTCGCCCACGCTGAAGAGCTCGCTCGGGACCTCGACCTCCACACGTGCACGCTCCGGGCCGTCCGGCGTCACCGTCAGGCGGAGCGCCGGGCTCTGCGCCTCGCGTAGGGCGTGGGCGACGAACGTCGCGAGCGCGCGGGGGAGCCGCACCCGATCGACACGAAGCGGTGGGAGCCCCGGTGCGATCTCGACCACGACCTCGACGCCGCGGTCGCCGCCGAGGTCGCGCCCCTTCAGGATCGATTGCTCGAGCACCGTCTTCGCGTCGACGGAATCGAGCACGAGCGTGAGCTGGCCTGCCTCCACGCGCGCGGCATCGAGGATCGTCTCGATCAGCGCCAAGAGCTCGCGACCGCGCCGCTCGATCAGCTCGAGGCTCTCCGCTTGACCGGGCGTCACCGGCTGAGCCCGCCGGACGATCTCCGTGAAGCCGAGGATCGCGTTGAGCGGGCTCTTCAGGTCGTGGCTGACGCTGGCGAAGAAGAGCCCACGCATCCGAGCGGCCGCGTTCTTCGCCTCGATCGTGCGCTCCTGCGCGCGCGCGAAGACGCGGAAAATCCCGGTCAGCCGCGCGATGGCGAGGCCGAGCCGCGCCACGATCGGGAAGCGCGCCATCCGCACGAGATGCCGCCTCGCGTGAACCGTTTCGGTGCCGAGCGCCCGCACGTCGGTGGTCGCAGCGCGAAGATCCTCGCCCAGCATGCGCCCGAGCAGAAGCCCCACCAGGCCCGCAATCATCGTCCCGATCACCGCGACGAGCAGCGCCTGGGCGTTCACGACCGCGACCGTGGACGCGGGAAACTCCATGCGCGCGCTGCCGCGATCGAGCGGCGTCGTCACGATCAACTGGCCGCCCTTGCCGTGCTCGACCCCGTACTCGGACGGGTCACTGTGCCAGTACGCGTAGAACCCGAGCGCCCGCGCCTGCACGAGCGCTTCGCGAATGCCCGCCGCCGAACCGGAGCCGGGCCCGGGCTCGAGCACGGCGCGCGACATGACACGCGCCGTTTCCTCGCGGCTTCGCTCGTCGGCGCGCCGAACGTGAGCGGCCACCGTCAAGAGCGCCCCGAGCGCCAGACAGCCGACCGGGAGCGCCACCGCCAGCACCAGACGCTGCGGGATGCGCCGCTCGAAGCCGGCGATCCGCTCCGCGTCCTCGACCACCTCTCGCATCACCTCGACCGGCGCGAGCATCAGGGCGCGCGCGAAGGCGGTGCGGAGCAGCACGAAGAGCGGCAAGGACGCCGCGCCAATCATCGCCAGACTGAGCAGACACAGCATCATGCCCGTTCCCGTATCGAGCGTTTTCGGCGCGAAGGGCAGCGCCGCCAGCACCAACCCGGCGATGGACGGCGCGAGCCAGGCGACGATCGCTAGGCGCGGCTCCTCGCCGAGCGCGTGAAGCTCGTGCGCTTCGACCGCGCGCGAGCCGAGGGCGAGCGAGCGGAGGAGGAAACGGTACCGAACGAGCCGGAGGCCCGAAATCACGAGCGCCACCACGCCCCCCGCCAGCACACCGATGCCGAGCGCTCGCGCGCCGTCGGTCGCCAGGGCGCCGCTGAGCAGGAGCAGGCGCGGGGAGAGAACCGCGACGAGCACCGCAACGAGCAGCGAACACCCGGCACCGAGGCCGAGCACGCGCCGCACGAGGTGCGAAGCGGCGGGGTTCACGCTGGCTCCGGGGGCGGCGGGGGTCGGGAGTTGCGCGGGTGGGACCGATCGCGACGCACGTCCGGCGGCGCTTCCGTGGGCAGCACGATGCGGAAGATCGAGCCCTTGCCGAGCTCGCTCTCGAGCTCGATGCGACCGCCGTGCATCTCCACCAGCCGGCGCGCGATGGCGAGCCCGAGCCCGGTGCCGACCCGCCGGCGCTGCGCCTCGCGCGACTGCCAGTACTCCTGGAAGATCGACTCGTGCTCCTCGGCGGCGATGCCGGGTCCGGTGTCGCTCACCGTCACGGTGACCGCGTCCGGACCCGAGGTGACACGCACGACGACCTGACCGACCTCCGTGTATTTCACTGCATTCCCGACGACGTTCCCGAGGATCTGCCGCACGCGCCGCTCGTCGGCGAAGGCCACGGCAGGCACGCCCGCGAGCTGCAAGCCGAGCCCCTTGGCTTCCGCGATGAGGCGCGCTTCACGCACCACCTCGCCCGCGATCGGGAGCACGTCGACCGAGCGCGAGCTCAAGCGAAGCTCACCCGACTCGAGTGCCGAAAGATCGAGAATGTCGCCGATCAGCGCGCTGAGGTGCTCCCCGCTTCGCCGGAGCACGTTGAGGCCGTCGCGCGCTTCGTCCCCGAGCGGCCCGTCGACCTCCGAGAGCAGCACCTCGGTGAAGCCGAGGATGGCGTTGAGCGGTGTCCTGAGCTCGTGGCTCAGCGCGGCGAGGAAAGCGCTGCGATCGCGGTCGTAGGCGAGCGCACCGGCAAGATCCTGCCGGTAGGCACGCTCGGCGGCTGCGAACCGTTCCACCAGCACGTTGAACGCGCTGGTGAGCAGGCCCACCTGATCGATCGAGCGCACCGGAATCACCTGCCCGGACGGCTGATTCTTCGCCCGCGCCATCTGGGCGATGCGCGTCATCACGAAGCGCACGTCCGAGTGCACGTCGCGCGCCAGGGCGAACGCCACCAGGCCCGCCGCGCCGATCAAGAGCGCGGTGAGCGTCGATACGGAGCGGATCAGCGAGCTGGTGGCGAAAGGCGTCTCCGGCACACCGACGAACGTGAGCAGCCACAAGCGCTGGAACGGCCTCGGCAAGCGCTGGGTGTGAAAGCGCGCACGGCCGAGCTTGGTCGTCGTCTCCCCGATGCCCAGCGAGAACAACCGCTGGAGCTCGGGCACGCCGCCCACCCCCCGTGTCAGATCGAACAGCACCTCGCCTTCCTCGGTGGCGAGCAGGATTTCCGCGCCGGAGCGCAGGGTCGCGAGCTCGAGCGTCGCTTGCCACTCGTCGCGCGGGGTCGCGCCCAGCCGCGCCGCCAGCATCTTGGCGAGAAGCTCGCCGTTCCGATAGGCCGCGGCGTCACCCTGGTGCCGGAGCTCACGCAGGCCGAGCGTCCCGATGCCGATGCCGAGCAGCACGCAGACGACCACGACCAGCGTGGGGGCGAGAACGAAGAAGGACGGCCAGCGGCAGCGGAGGCGCATGCGCTCTAGGGGCGCTCACTCGTCCGTCGCGAGCTTGGCGAAGAGTGCGTGATCGAGCCAGCGGGAGCCCACCCACTCCGCCTCGCGCGCGATGCCTTCGAAACGAAATCCCAGGCGGGCGATCACGCGCAGGCTCGGCGCGTTGTCGGTCGCCGCCGCGCAGCGCACCCGGTGCATGCCGAGGCGTTGAAAGGCAAACTCGAGGCTGGCCCGCGCCGCCTCCGTCATCAGCCCGCGTCCGGTGAACTCCCGGCGAAGCCAGTATCCGAGCTCCGAGGAGCGGTGAAGGTGCACACACGAGTCGAGGCCGACCACGCCGAGCAGCTCGTTCGTCGTGCGATCACGGACCGCGAAGCGGGCGGCGCGTCCCGCGTCCCAGTCGACGGCGCAGGCTTCGGCGTAGCGGAGGCTGGCGTCCGGCGACGAATTGAAGGGAACCCACGGCAGCCAGCGCTCCAGGTGCCAGCGCGAGCCGTCCACCGCTTCCCACAGCTCGGGACCGTCCGTCGCGTCCACCGGATGCAGCACGACGCGCCCGGTCGCGAGCGGCGCACGCCGGAGCGACAGCCGCGACGGAAACGTGAGCCCCTGGTGCGACGCGGGCGGCGCGTGACGCTCGTGCTTCGATTGCTTCATGGGCACTCCGCGCGCAATGCGAACAGCTCGAGGTGTCCGGCCTCGTAGTCGCGCCAGGCGACCAACCACTCACCTGGCTTCGTACCGCGAGCGACGGCCGGGTGCGGCTGCAGCCCGTTGACGCGGTTGACGATGCTCGGCGTGCCGAGTCCGTCGCGACCGACGGTCGCGAGCCGAAGCCGGGAGTCCTCGAACCACGCGAGCGCCATCGCGGCGGCGTCACCGCCGAGCACGGGTCGCGCTCCCTTCTGAGCGAACGCGCGGTGCCAGAGCGGCTGCGTGCGGCCGTGCTCCAGAAACGCGATGAACGCGCCGCCTTTCTCTTCGTCCCAGGTCACGAGGCAGCCCTCATTTTCGCACGAAAGGCGCGGATCCGGGATGCGGCCGACGACCTTCGCCACCGAGCGCAGGGTCCCCACGATCGGAGGGGCCCCGCCCGACCGCGAGCCGACGCGCTGGGCGTCCTTGCTCGAGGCGAGCAGCGAGAGCGGCGTGGTGAGCAGCATCACCTCGGAGCGAGTCCCCGGCAGCTCGAGCGCAAACGTCACCTCGAGGTTCCCCTTGACGATGGTGGCCGAGAGCCCCTGCGCGCGCTCGCTGAGACCCTTGATCGGTGGAAGGGCGGTGAGCCGCTTCGGCTCGTCGAGAGTGTCGAGAGCGGGACCGAGCTTGGCGATCATCACGTCGCTACCGCCGGCCTCGATCTGTTCGAGCCAGACGAGGTAGCGCGCGTTGTCCGCCGCCGGGACCAAGACCACCCGATGGTCGACCGGCTTCGCCTTGGACACGCGGACGGCGGGGCTGGCGATGCGGCCGTCGAGGCCGAGCTGGCGCGTGTAGATCCCGGGCTGTTTGCCGTCGTCGGTGTAGACGAGCGTTACCTTGTCGCCGAATTGATAGAGCTCGAGATCCTGGACGTTGTTCGCTTCCGGCGTGATGGCGAGCGGGTCCCCACCCCGGCGCAGGGCGTCGTCGAGCAAGAGGACGTGAGCCTGCCGTCGCTTCGGGTCCGCGTGGTTGTCGACCCAGGCGAGCAGGGCTCCTTCACTCGTGCGAATGAGCGCGGGAACGGAAGCCGGCTGCTCGATCGGGTAGGGCCGTGGCCGCGCGATGGCGACCACCTTGCAGCCGCCTCGGGTCGCCTCCTCGACGGCAACACTGGCGTGGGAAAGCAACGAGCGCGCAGGGCTCGGTGCTCCGAGGGCGTACGCCGCCTTCAATTTCTCGAGGGCGGCGGCGGGGTTCTTGGCAAACAAGCCTTGACCCTCACGCATGAGCACGGCGAACGGCTCCGTGTCGGGGTCACGTTGGACCCGAACCTTGGGTTCGACACGAGCCGAGGTGCTCGCCACCGGACGTGTGGCGCGCACCGTGCGGTCCACTTCGCCCGCCGGATGCAGCACCTGGAGCCACAGCGCGTAGCCTCCGATGACGACGAGCGCTGCCGCGAACAGCGCCGGCAAGCCGCTCGTCGAGCGCTCCTGCGCGACCACCGGCTCGGGGGTGACGCCGTCGCCGCTGTCGGGCGAAAGTACCGGATCCGGCGCCGGGTGCCGCTCCGAGGGTTTCGCGAGCAGCTGGTCGAGCTCCACCGCCTCCGCCTCGGTGTGGATGCTCGGCTCGCGCCCGCGGCCGCCGACCGACGGCGCCTCTTCCTCGGGCTCCAGCGCCGTTTCGAGCGCGTCGGTGAGCTCTCGCGCCGTCTGGTAGCGCTTGGCCGGATCGCGATCGAGGGCCCTGTTGAACCAGGCGTCGAACGAGCGCGTGAGGTCGGGCCGGATGCGCGACGGTCGCGGCAACGGGGCGCTCGCGACCTGCGCCAGAATCATCGCCACCCCCTGCTCCACGCTCCACACCGTCTGCCCGGTGAGGCACTCGTACACGATGCAACCGAGGGCCCAGAGATCCGAGCGGTGGTCCACCTCGCCGTGGCCTCTCGCCTGCTCGGGGCTCATGTACGCCGGCGTGCCGAAAAGGGCTCCTTCGCGCGTCAGGCGCACCGTTTTCGGATCGCCGTCGTTGGTGGGCTCGTAAAACTTCGCGAGCCCGAAATCGAGGAGCTTCACGATCAAGCCGCCGTCCTCGTCCTTGCTGACGAAGATGTTCTCCGGCTTGAGATCGCGGTGGACGATGTTCGCTTCGTGCGCCTTACCGAGCCCACGTGACGTCTGGGTCGCCACCGAAAGGACGGTCGGCAGATCCAGGCGGCGGAGCCGGGTGAGCATGTCGTAGAGGCTCTCCCCCTCGAGCAGCTCCATCACCAGGAACGGGCGCTCCTCGAACATGCCGGAGTCGTAGACATCGCAAATGTGCGGGCTCCGTACGGCGGAGGCCGCGCGTGCTTCGCGGATGAAGCGCTCGCGAACGACGCGCGAGGTGATGAGCTCGGCCGCCAGCACCTTGACCGCGACGCGCTTGCCGATGTCGATGTTCTCGGCCTCGTAGACGGCCGCCATGCCACCCCGGCCGATCTCCCGCGTGATGCGGAACTTGCCCTCGAGCACGGTGCCGATCGGCACGTTGGACTTGTTCTGGACGGCCATCGTATCCGGCAGCCCGCCGCCGCGGCCTCAGGCGGGGGAGCCGGCGACTACCATACCCGACGCACGCGACCGGCCAACAGGCCGACCGCCCTCTGGCCCTGAAATCGTGCGATCCCGGTCGATTCCTCGAGACTTCCTTCCGAAACAGTGCCGAAACAGGGCTCCCGGTAGTTCCCTACGCGGCTCCCTTTCGGGAGCTGAGTGCGAGGCGGGAGACCCCGCTCGCGGGCATGAAATTCTTACGCCCACTCATCTCTGGGAGACCGTCATGAAAAAAGTCGAGGCGATCATCAAGCCGTTCAAGCTGGACGAGGTCAAGGAAGCCCTGTCGGAGGTCGGGATTCAGGGCATGACCGTGACCGAGGTGAAGGGCTTCGGTCGCACGGGAGGCAAGAAGGAAGTCTACCGCGGCTCAGCGTACGTCGTGGACTTCGTCCCGAAGGTCAAGCTCGAGATCGTCGTCCCGGACAACATGGTGCACCAGGTCATCGACGCGGTGGAAAAGAGCGCCAAGACCGGACGCATCGGCGACGGAAAGATCTTCGTCTCGCCGATCGACGAAGCGGTGCGTATCAGGACCGGGGAGCGAGCCGAGGAAGCAATCTGAGCGATTGTCGGGACGGATAGAGGAGGAGAGCGGAATGGATGCAAGGAACGCGATCGAACTGGGCAAAGCCAACGGCGCGGTCATGGTCGACCTCAAGTTCATCGACCTGATTGGGAAGTGGCAACACACGTCGGTTCCCTTCCATCGCCTCTCGCCGGAATCGTTCGACGAGGGGTTCGGCTTCGACGGTTCGTCGATCCGCGGATTTCAGCCGATCAATCAGAGCGACATGCTGCTGATTGCGGACCCGTCGACCGCGGTGATGGACCCGTTCACCAAGCACCCGACGCTCTCCCTCATCTGCACCATTCAAGACACGATCACCCACCAGCGCTACACCCGCGATCCCCGCTACATCGCGCAGAAGGGTGAAGCGTACCTGCGGTCGACCGGGATTGCCGACACCGTGTACTTCGGACCGGAAGCCGAATTTTTCATTTTCGACGACGTTCGCTTCGCTTCGGGGAGCAACGAGGCTTTCTACGCGATCGACTCGAACGAGGCGGTCTGGAACACGGGGCGCGACGAGGGGCCGAACCTCGGGCACAAGATCCGGCACAAGGAGGGTTACTTCCCGGTCCAGCCGCAGGACACGCAGATGGACCTGCGCACCGAGATTTGCCTCGTGATGGAGAAGGTGGGCATCGAGGTCGAGGTCAGCCACCACGAAGTGGCCACCGCCGGTCAGGGCGAGATCGACATGCGCTTCGACAGCATGGTCACGATGGCCGACAAGCTGATGTGGTTCAAACACATCGTGAAGAACGTGTCGTACCGCAACAACAAGACGGCCACGTTCATGCCGAAGCCGATGTTCGGTGACAACGGCAACGGCATGCATTGCCACCAATCCCTGTGGAAAGACGGCAAGCCGCTGTTCGCCGGCGACAACTACGCCGGCCTTTCCGACCTCGCGCTCCACTACATCGGCGGCATCCTCAAGCACTCGCACGCGATCGCCGCGATCTCGAACCCGACCACGAACAGCTACCGCCGTCTGGTGCCCGGCTACGAGGCACCGGTGAACCTCGCTTACTCGAGTCGGAACCGCTCGGCGGCCATTCGTATCTCGACGTACTCCCCCTCGCCGAAGTCACGCCGGCTCGAGCTTCGTTTCCCCGACCCAAGCTGTAACCCGTACCTGGCCTTCACGGCGATGATGATGGCGGGCCTCGACGGCATCCAGAACAAGCTCGATCCGGGCGACCCGCTCGACAAGGACATCTACTCGCTCTCACCGGAGGAGCTGAAGGACGTTCCCCGCATGCCGGCGTCGCTCGACCAATCGCTCGACGCGCTCGAGCACGATCACGAATTTCTGCTCAAGGGCGACGTCTTCACGAAGGACCTCGTCGACATGTGGCTCGACTACAAGCGCGAGCAGGAGGTCCAGGCGATGCGCCTGCGCCCCACCCCGCACGAATTCTTCCTCTATTACGACATTTGAGCCGAGCTCAGTGCGTCGGTTGCCGGGGCAGGGGCCCCGGCAACTCACACGTCAGGAGGCCGGCGGGCCGATGTAGGTAGAGGTCGTACCTTCGGCGACCTGGCCGGCGAGCACGACCCGAGACAAACTGAGGTTTGCAGGGCTCAACGGCTTTTGTGCAAAGGGACTTTCTGACCGCGCCCGACTGCTATATGGACGCCCCGCAGGGTTTGCACCGCGTAAGGGGCCAGGATGCATCGTCTTTTCAAAGCTCCGACGGCACGGGGTGCCGAGCGGTTATGAAGAACCCACGCGAGGGGTGCATCTAAGTACCATGGGCACAGGACCTCCCCGCCCAAGCAATCCGACCTTGCCGGACGCGTACGAATCCACGCTCGAGGTGACCGTCTCACGTGACATGCGTCACGTGATGGAGGTCGCCGCCGAGCAGCAGGCGATCCTGGTGGTCCTCTCCGACCCCTGCCTCGGCAGCCGCGTCATCCTGAGCGAGGCGCCGGTGGAAGTCGGGCGCGGGGCGCGCGGTGGTCTCCTGATCGATTCGGACTCCGTCAGCAGGCGTCACGCACGCGTGGAGTGGAGCGGGACCTCCCACAGCATCGTGGACCTCGGCTCGACCAACGGCACGTTCGTCAACGGTTCGCGCGTCAAGTCGCACGAGCTGCGCGACGGCGATCGCCTGCAGATCGGCAAAGTGCTGCTCAAGTACCTCGCCGGCGGCAACATCGAAGCCGCGTATCACGAGGAATTCCAGCGCCTGATGCGCTACGACGCCCTCACCGGCATCTACAACAAGCGGCAATT